>Ga0210388_10002012_pt1 | contig 15857 bp, 22 predicted proteins | sample IncBWC19OmetaG_FD_155485 | JGI IMG/M metagenome (GOLD analysis project Ga0210388, IMG submission 155485) | Forest soil microbial communities from Barre Woods Harvard Forest LTER site, Petersham, Massachusetts, United States - Inc-BW-C-19-O ...
GGCCCGGGCGAGTTGATCCGGATGATGAGCGCGATGACGCCCATCAACGGCACCAACAGCGGAAACGCCAGCAGGATCAATGTGCAATCAAGCACACGTTTCCCTGCCGGCATTCCGTTTTCGCAAGCGTTCATCGAATTCGCGCACGGATTCGATACTTACTGCGCGCTAATCGGGGGATTGGCAGAATCAATATCCGCCTTGGCGCTCTCGGCCAGCCGCAGATGTTCCTGCAAGGTGGGAAGCGTTTGGGTCGCCCAATTTTTCAGGTCGGCATCATCACCCTTGGCGGCTTCGCTTTGAAATTCTTTGATGACTGTCTTGTGGTCACTGATCATCATTTTGATGTAGGCCTTGTCGAACTCCGTTCCCGATAGTTCACGCAAGTGCGCCGCCATGGCGTCGGCCTTTTTGTTCATGGGCTCCTCAAGGGTTGCGCCTTTCTGGGTGGCGAGCTGGGTCAGTTCTTGATTGGCCTTTTGATGGTCCTGGACCATTCGATCGCCGAAAGCGCGGACCGATTGATTGGTTCCTTGCTGGGAAGCCAGCTGCCCGAGAGTGATTTCCATCGAGCCACCCTTCAAGACCGACTTCACAAATTTGTAATCCCTTTCCGTTAGCTGGCCCTGGGTATTCGTTTGATCGGCCCGGGCAGTTTGTAACTGCATGGCCAGAAACGCCAGCAGGATGGCCGGCAGAAGATGTTTGAGACGGAGTGTGATGGACGTGTTCATATTGTGATCGTGGTTTTATTGGTTTGACTGAGGTTTTTTATTTTTCGGGGTGCGGAGGTGAAAAATTTTATCGATGGTTTGCAACAACTCGTCGGCCATGAATGGTTTTGGCAAGACGGCCGCGAGCCGGAGCGTTTCGGTATCTTCCGGGACATTTCCCGATGCCAGGATGATCGGCAGATTCAAGCCGGCGGACCGCACTTTTTTGATCAGTCCCACTCCGGTCAATTTTGGCATGCTGTTATCGGTGATCAGTAGATCATAGCCATCGGGGGTGAAACTTTCGGCGTAGAGCGCATGCCAGCCGGCTTCACCGTCCTCGGCGGTGTCCACCTCATACCCGGAAATTGTCAGCACATGGGCATACAGCTTTCGCAAGTCGGCATCGTCATCCACAAGCAGTATACGCAAGGGCGGCTGCTTGCTTATGGCGGATGAATTGTTTGCGGATTCTTCCATGGTGAGTTCGAGTAACATGTGTTTATCCATGTAGGAATCATTTAGCGGTTCTGGTGCCAACCAGTCCTAAGCCTGAATACGTTGAAAAATAGGGGAAAACATCGATCGCCGACATCAGGCAGATGCATTTTGCAAAAGTAGGGTTGTAAAACTGCAATGGAATGATTCATGTCTATAAACGAAAACATTAAACCGCAATGAGAAGGGAATGCCTGACTCAGGCACGCCCCTCCCATTTTAAAAAACTGCTTAAGGACTGTTGGTCGAAGTGCCGCTCCAAGCCTGTTTGACGTAATTCTTCGTGTCATCATAGGCGCTTACGAAGGAGTCCCGGACAGTGTTCCAATTATCCTGGGTGGCGTTTTTGACATCGGTCAATTTTTGATCCAACGCGGCCCGTTTTTGGCGCAAGCTGTCATCGGCCTTGTCCGACATGGACTGGATTTTTTGGTCGAGACTGTCCAGATCGGCCTGGGCGCTGCTCACGAATTGATCCTTCTTTTCATAGGTATAATCCGTGGCCGAACTCATTGATTCTTTGATGTCAGTCCAGGCGTTCGCCGTGGCATTTTTGGTGGCATCCCAGGCATTGGTGGTCGCCTCCTTGATTTTTTGCCAGGCGTTGGTTGCGGTGTCCGTGGCAGTCGAATTTGTATCGACTCCGGTCGAATTGTCCACGGACGTATTTGATTTATCACAGCCGGCTATCAGCAGCGTAAGCGCGGCGGCCATGGTTGCGAAATGTAAGTTTTTCATACGGTGATTTCCTTTTCCAGTTTTAGTTGTGTGTGTTGTGCCGGGAGGTCATTTGGAAGCAAGCCGCATGACCAGAGATACCAAAAATAAAACCAGAAAGATCACAAAGGTGGTCTGGGCGATTCCGATGGCAGCGCCTGCAACGCCGCTAAAACCCAGAACCCCTGCCACCAATGCGATGACCAAAAATATAAGTGTCCAGCCTAACATAAATATCCTTTCTCAAACGCGGTCGTTGCCGCAAATCAAATTCGATTCCAAACAAGACTTAAACCGTTCTTCACTTAGGATCTGATTCGCAGGGTTCGTGCCTTATCATGAATTGCAATTAAACCGATGTTTTCACAGCCTTTCACCAATGATAGGCCGCGTTGGCAGATTGCATTATGCGCAGTTGCCGGGGTTTGGATTGCAAAGCGCAACCAGCTCTCGCTGAAACATTTTTCGCGCGCCGGCCGACTTGACACCGCGAGGAAGAGGACGAGGTTTAATCCATATGAAAACAACATCATACATTGTGGCGCTTACGCTATGCGCAGCCGCGAGGACCATGGCGTTGGATCAACCGAATCAAAACTCCGGCGATGCGACTGCCATCAGGCTCGAAGTAAAAAGTGTGTTCACAGCAAATCCGTTTGCTCAAGCCAGGGAAATAAAAGATGAGAACAGAATCGACCGTTTGGGTGGAATAAGTTCCCAACCATGGTCAGAAATCGCGAGCCGAAATTCTGGCGGGCCGTCCATGCTCACGGACGTCCAAAATCAGGAATCCGAATTGCCTTTGCTCTGGATTGGTGCCAGGCCAAATCCGTGCGGCATCCCGGACTATTGACGGGGCTTGGTTGATTTTTATTGAACAATAAATCGACGAGCCGCTTGCAGCGTCTGCCGTCCTTGATTCGATGATCGGTTCCGGGAACGGCGGGCACCGCGGTGGAATTTAAGCAACCTGCCATATCGGGGCAGATTTTTTGCACCTCGAAAGTTTTGCGGCACCCGCGGGTTTGGTGCCGGAAAAAAGCCCGGGGCATTCCATATGTACCGGCCCGGCAGGCGGTTCAACTTCAGTTGCTTCAGCAAGTTGCCGGCGCGACGGCGGGTACGCGATGTTATGGCCAACTCAACCAGTAATCGCCAAAATTCATGCGGGGTCAAAGCATGGCGCACGGGCACAGAAAAGCGAACGCATGGACAAGCGCGGAAGCTGATCCGTATTTGTTTTCCGGGTTTCATAATGACGTATCGTGGGTGCGATAAAATTGTTTGGTGTATTTGTTGGCGTTGGTATCGGTAAATCTCGCCGTCCCATCCACTCCGAGCGTGGCCGTCCCGATGACATACCAGGTCGAGAGATCCTCCGTGGCCTGAATTTCATAGGTGTGCCCGATTAGCCCCGTCAATGTCAGGGTAGCCGACCCGCCGGCCAAACCATTAAATTGGGCAAACGGAATTCCCGGCACAAAGCTGACTTCGCTGGAAGCAGCACTTTCCGCTCCGGTCGCGTTATAGGCTGTTACGACAAAATAATAGGTGACACCGGCAGCCAATCCAGTGATGGTCACGCTCGTCACGTTTCCCAGAAGAATATTGTTCGAATAATTTCCTGGCGCCGTTCCATACCAGATGTGGTAACCGGTCACTTGCGGGTCTGCGGATGTCAACCAACCCACCACCACGTCATAGAGGGCGGGAGAAACCAACGCGGCGGTCGCTGACGCAGGGTTCAGAAGCCAGGCTAAAAAAACTACTCCAAGGACGGTTTTTACAAGTCCTTTGCTTCGCGATAAATAGGCTGCAACTCCTGTACCGCAGGAGTTGTGGTATTTAGACGCTTTGGGCATGAGGACTAGTACCGCTTCTCACGCCACATCGCGACTGGGGTGTTCCTTGTCGCCCTTAGGAAAAACCTTGGTTGGTAGTAGTCAACCCCCGCCGCACCGGATGGGCCATTGCGGGAAGGTTGAATTGATCAAACTCTGTTGACGGTATTCGCCCCTCTTTGAAGCCGGACAATTTCCGTAAAATTATTCAGCCAATAAAGATTTCCGGGATTCTGCACGGGGCAGACCGGCGGTTTCCTTGGTAAATAAAATAGGCGCACTGTTCTTGCCGCCGTACTGGAAATCGAGGCGGCTGGCATATTCGCAGACCAGCGCCCACAGCCGGTATTCATCTGATTTCGACCGGATGGGGAAAGTGCAAGCTTGCTGGGTGCTCATAATGTGTTTGGCTTAGAGGATTACTTCAAGAATCAGCAACGCGTCATGCCGGCAGTGCGTTTCAATCAGTTTTAACGCCTGCTTCTCGCCCAAGAGCGTGCGCAATGCCCGAAAAGCCCGCCATAGACCGGACCACTGGGCGCGGGTCGTTTTTTTTATGGTCGCCATTGATGGGATGGAAACCGCGGCATAATTTGAATATTCAGTGGCCAAACTTTTCATAACTGGTTTCATGCAGTTCAATTTATCGAAGATGTGATTTGCCAAAGCTATAAGAATGCCAACCCGTCACTTGCAAAATTTCAAGGGAATTTGAAAACCCGATCAACCGGTACATAATTGCATCTTGAAATATGCAATTGATGACAGGCAAAAAGCCCGCTGGCGGCGCGATAATCGTACGATTGCGCCCTACTTCATTATGCCCTTGGAAACTCTCATGAGAACACGGGCGGCAATTTCACTCCCGGCATAGCGCACAGCCAAATCACCGAGCGAGATGATTCCAACCAAATGCCTGTCCCGGTTGAGAACCGGCAGGCGGCGAACCCGGCCGGTCGCCATGATTTCAGCAACTTCTTCAATGCTTTGATCGGCAAAACAATAAAAAATGTCCCCGCTCATCACTTCCGAGACCCGGGTGGTTTTAGGGTCGAGATTTTCTGCCACTGCACGGATGACAATATCACGGTCGGTTAGCACACCGATCACACGTTGACTATTGCAGACCGGCAGAAATCCAACATCCACCTTTTTCATCGTGGCAACTGCCTCGGCCAGGCTGTCTTCAGGACCAACACACTGCGGTTCCGGTGTCAGAATGTCTTTAATTTTCATATAAGACCTTTCCGAACGCTTCCCTCATAGGTCGCGAATCTCTGCATGTTCATTAAAGCTTTGCCTGTGCCATGCGTAAAAACCTGCGAATTGCATGCAGACGAAGATCCAGCCATATGAATTTGTGGATTCCAGCCGCGCATCGATGCAAAATGCTCCCGAAAGGATGTGATATTTTGCAATTTGCAAATGACCCTTTGAATTTTTTGGAAAAACCGCATAAGACGCTGCTGGCACGCCTTTAGCTTAACAAGACGTGGAAGGTGAAATTCGGGGATGGTTGGGAAGCTTGTGAGTAAAAATTGGTAAACCGTTGACACTCGCAAGTTGCCTAAACAAACAATTTTCACCTTCCTTTTTTAATTTACCAAACTCGCATCCGTTGAACTGGATCCGGGAAAATCGAATGCCCCCCTCACCCGTCACTATTTTGGTTGGATTTGGTTGGATTTAGCCTGATTCACTCCAATTTCCAGCACTCAATCGCCCAACCGGCCCCGCCGGTGGCTTTTTTCGACTAACCCAAATCAAAGAAACCTAATGTTTATGCGGAAACGGTGGCTTCGTTTGGTAAATTTCATGTTTCCAGGAATGCCGATTCCACGCTAAACACCAGCCTGATAATAACTTCCGTCGCAGCCTGATCCATTTTGCCCATCATCATTTTACGTCTTATTTGCATACCTCTGCTTCCAATTCAGATCGGACATGGTAAGGCCGACTTGCCGCCGGGCGGGTCTGAATGACTCGATTCGAGCCATTCAAACCCACGCCCGCGTTTCTTGCCAGCGAGCAACTCTTGTCTCCCAACTGCCACTTTGTGGCTATGTCAAAGAACACCCTGTCCTCCATCTGGTCCACCGTAGCTTCAGCGAAGATGGAAGCCTTGGCGCAGGAGGAACCCGCAAATCTGCGATTAGCCATCGCCAATCCGAAATTCCGACGCCCGGCACCAGAGTGGTGCGCCCGTCAGTCTTGGCCCCCGCCAACTATCACCAACCAACTCATTGGCCAACCCACTATAGCCAACCATAAAATTATTGTCAACAATTAAACATGACTGTGTTTACTAGAACCAAAAACGGCCATGCTTTCCAAAAGACCGAAAAGAGGTCCTAGTTTTGTAGTATTTTGCAATTCGGCTTTTTCTCCGCGTCTCTTTGCGTTTAATAGGCTAGTTTTGCAATTGACAAACAGGTGCGGTCGGAGCTACTTGTCGGGAAATTGGATTGAGTATGACTGCGCGAACACTAACCAAAGCTCAGCTTAAAGAGGTTCGGAAATTGGCGGGTTTGGCTTATGAGAGAGAACTGGCAAAAGCTGTCGCAGATTTGCAAGACCAGTTTGAATCCTGGCGGCGCGGTGAGATAGATGTGTTTGGGTTAAATGAGCGAATCCATCAATTCCACGATGGAGTTTCCAGAGACCTCTACAAGCAATACGTCTTGGGTGAGGCGAGTTGGAACCTTGCTGCTGCGATCAGAAATGACGTTGTAAAGGAATCTGAGGTAAATCGGCTGATACTTGAAAACCTCAAGACCTTGATTGATCTGGGCCAACAGTTCGCAGATTTGGGTAAAAAAGAATAGTTTTGTTGTATTTTTATAATTCAGCTTTTTCTCCGCGTCCCTTGGCGTTCTCTGCGCCTTTGCGTTTAGTGCAGGTTTGGATTCCAACGAAAACGTGTCTCCCATTCGTCTTAATGGTTTCCGGTCAACCGTGATGCTTGAAAAACTGCACCTGGCGCTCATGTTGTTCGGCCGCGGCCCGGGAATCAAATGTACCCAGATTGCGCCGCTTACCAGTGGACGGATTGCGCTTGCGTGAGTAGAGACGAAATTTGCCCGATTTAAGTTTTTCGATCATCTCTTTGAAATGATTGCCTTGCGTGTCCGGGCCGCCTTACGTGCGGCAGCGGATCGCTCGGATGCTGTATGGTTTCTGGAACTGCGATGCGCCTGACGCGAAATGGCGCGATGCGATGCTCCCGCAGTACCCTCGCGTTTGAGCGCCCGCAATGTTGCGCGGGAACGCCTGGCCGATGGACGCCTTGCCCCGTGCCCCCGGCTTTTTTCCAGATCATGCTCCGCCTGTCTCCGCACCTTCGCCGTTCCCCGGCGCGGCGGCGGCAAATTTACCCCGGCACGACGGGCCTTCGAAAGACCGATCGCAATGGCCTGCCGTGCCGACCTGACACCATGCACACCCTTGCGGGTGTGATGAAATTCTTCGCGCACAAACTCACCGGCCTGGGTGGAGGCCGATTTGCCTTGCCTGGCATCTCTTCGCGCGCGTCTCAACGTCTCTGCGTCCGGCATATGCCTGCCCTTTCAAGCGTGCTGGCCCGCATGAATCCCCGCGGCAAATTCCTCGATCATCTTTTTATTAAAAGCAGGAATATCGGCGGGTTTCTGTGCGGTGATCAGCCCGTGATCCACCACCACGTTTTCATTCGTCCATAGGGCGCCGGCATTGATAAGGTCCGTCTTGATGGAATGGAAGGAAGTCATTTTCCGTCCGTGCACCACTTCCGCTTCGATCAACATCTGCGGGCCGTGGCAGATGGCGGCAACCGGTTTGCCGGCTTCAAAGAAAGCCCGCACAAAGTCCACCGCCTCCGGTACCGTCCGCAACTTGTCAGGATTCATAACCCCGCCCGGAAGCAGCAGCGCATCAAATTCATCAACACTCGTGTCCGCAAGCCTCACATCCACCGCCACGATGTCACCAAAGCCGTCTTTGTTCCAGGCTTTGATGGAATTGGCGGTCGGCGATATGACATAAGTATCCGCGCCCGCCTCCTCTAATGCCGCACGCGTATCCTCCAGTTCGCTTTGCTCGAACCCGTCCATTGCCAGGATGGCAACTCTTTTGTCTTCAAGATCAGTATGCATAATCATTAATATGGGTGAAATGTTTCATTCAGGCCTTGCCGGAAGGCCGCAAGGTCATGACTGCGCCGACAATCGCCGAGGCGACACCGCCGAGCAGCAGCCACATCGTTTTATTTGTGGGCGACCCGGTGAACGTTCGCGACACACTTGAGCTGACCGAGTTGGACGCATCGATGCCATAGGCGATCAAGCAGACGCCAACCACCAATAACGCAATGCCAATTCCTTTGTTCATAGTATTACCTTTCTTCTTTGAATTTTTTGATTAAACGGCTTGTTTGTTCTTAGTTTTCGCCGAACTCATCAACCACGATGATGACCTCATCCTTTCCGAGGCCCGTGCGCTTCTGGATTCGACCGATCAATTCGTCTTCCTTGCCTTCCACGTATTGGAGGTCATCATCCGTAAGCTTGGCATATTTTTGTTTGAGCTTTCCCTTGATGATGTTCCAGTTGCCTTTGATTTTAAGTGATGTTGCGCTCATAAATTTTTCTTTCAGTTAGTTTGTTTGCTGCTTTGATGACTTTAACTTTAAATCAATCTGCAAAACCTGTGCCATGGCAAATCATCGTGGGTTTTCATCATTTTGCCGCTGATGGCGGCATAACCGCTGGAATTGCAAGAAAAGTAGGCAGCAGAATGCACCCCATCGGCTTCACCGGTTTGCAAGTTGCATCCTTGAAATCTGCACGAATTGAACCTGAAAACCGAAGTTGGCCGTGCATTTCGGCACACTGCTAGCTAGGAAAAAAACGCCATGCTGACAATTACGCGAAACAGGATCTTATTAACAACTTGTTTAATCATAAGCCTGTTTGCGGGATTGGATTGTCTCGCCCAGCTCGACCCGGAACGCCGTAATCTCATTGAATTGGGCTATGATCAGCCCTTGGCCGGTCAGGGACCACAAGCCGTATATGCCTATTATTATTATAATAACCCGGAGTTTGTACGCACCAACGTCGTCTTGCGGTTGGCCGTGGCGCCGGTTTATTTGGACGGGGAACTGGGCTTCAAGCAGCTGATTTCACGCTATACGGATGTGGGCATCGGCTTTTCCGGTGGACTCTATGGCGACGAGTATTATGAAGTCCGTCAGGGCAAATATCTGAAACGCGAAAGTTTTGACGGTCATGATGGCGATATTTCATTGAGTATTTATCAATTGCTCGATCCGGGTATGTTGATCCCCCTTAATTTGGTCGCCCGCGGCGGATTTCGCTATTCCGCCTATGAACATGATGGCACAACGGATGACGCTTTTGAAACGCCGGGCACCCAACCCATGGCCTATACCCGCGTCGGTCTCCGGTTCGCCGGCAAGGAACCCGTTCTCTATCCCGATCTGGGTCTGGAAATGTCCGTGTGGTATCAGAGGCAATGGCGTTTTGACGACGGTGAAGACAGTTATGGCTATGCCGGCGATCGCCAGCTCAGTCCGGCGACGGGCCTTTATTGGGCCTATGCCGGAATGAACTATACGTGGACCAACAGCGGCCAGAAAGTTTCCTTTGCCGTCACGGCCGGTGGTTCCACCGATCCGGACCGGCTGAACGCCTGGCGCTTGGGCGGCGTGCTGCCGTTGGTTTCAGAATTTCCGCTGATAATACCGGGATACTATTACGAAGAATTGACCGCCAAAAAGTTCGTCCATCTTTATGCCGCCTACGAAGTCCCGCTCGACCCCAAACATCTTTTTAAATTCAAAGTGGAGGGCGCCTCGGCCAATGTCGGATATCTTCCGGGTTATGAACAGCCCGACCGGTGGCAGAGCGGCGCGGGGTGCGCCCTGACATTTGCCCCGCCCAAAAAGAACTTCCAAATCGTTGTCCGTTACGGCTACGGCTTCAATGCGTTGCGGCATGGTGAAGATGGCGCACAAAGCGTCGGCCTGCTGTTTCAGTACGATTTCGGGGCCGCCAAAAAGAGCGAATAAATCCGCGGTCACTTCCTTTGGATCAATTCGTGGACGAATCGCAGCTTTTGGGCAACGACGTCAGTGATGACGAACGGATAAAGATCAGGCAGGCCCATTCCGCGATTGATGAAATTCACGGCGCACGCCAACGGCAGCCAGGATGATAAAAGCTTGTCAAAATCCGTCGCCGGTGCGGTCGATCCGTCCGTTGCCACGGTCAGCCCAAAACCGGCAGCCGTTTCGCAGGTATCCACGATGTGCAGGTAGTGCGCCCAGGTCTCCGCCCAATCTTCCCATGGATGCAAACTGGCGTAGGCCGTCACGGCCCGGCCGGCCCAATCGGCAGCCGGACCTTGTTGATAATATCTTTGAAGCGATTCATTGTAATCAACGCGTTCATCACCGAATAGTTCGCGAAATTTCGGCAGGTGTGGCGAATTCGCAATCAGCCGGTCCCAATAATAATGCCCGGATTCATGCCGCATATGGCCGACCAGCGTGCGATAGGGTTCGTGTAACTTGAGCCGGCGGCGTTCCCGTTCATCTTCATCCGCCTCGGCGATGTTGATGGTGATGATGCCGTTATCATGCCCGGTCAGAACAGGCGGCGAACCGGGCGCATCACCCAGAAAGCGAAAACGAAAAGCGGGGCTGTTATTTCCCCCGCCGGCTTGAAACGGCAGGCCCAATTGCAGAAACGTATACAGACAGCGACGCTTGGCCAATTCCAGCTTATACCAACGCTCGCGATTGCCGGTGATCGTAAGATCTGGAATGATTTCGTTTAAACTACAGGCCAGGCAGAACGACGAATTGTCACCTTCTGCCACCATCCAATTACACACCTGATATTTATCCTTGTTGGCGCAATCGCGCCAGGAACCGGCAGCCTTCTTCGAGGTTCTTATTTCCAACGTGCTTGGAAAAAAACCGAGACTCTCGCCGCACTTCACACAATGTTCGTTTTCGAAAAAAACCATCATGCCGCAATTATCACAATGAAAGCATTTCACACGCGGAACGTAAGCAACAGTTGCACCACTCGATAAATCACTAATTAACCATTCGCGCCCTTGTAATTTGCCCTGTTTTTGAATTCACAAAGTGCAGATTGCACGATGCTTCAATGAGCCCCGGCCTTGTTCAACGAAAACTTGGGGGTTCGATATGTGGTATGTATTGCGCTTAGAAAAAAGATAATGAAATTCTCAGCCAGTCACCTTAAGCGTTACAAAGAAATCGCCACCCTCCTGTGGAAATACGGCCGGTCTGACTTGGTGCAGCAAATGGGAGCAATTCAAACACTTGATCCCAACGAAATCAAGGCGGCTGCCACCTCGCAGGAGGCCGGGCCGGAACAATTGGCGGATGATCTCGAAGCGATGGGCCCCACTTATGTAAAGCTCGGCCAAATCCTTGCCAGCCGGCCCGATTTGATGCCTGAAGCCTATCTCAAGGCCTTGGTTCGCCTTCAGGACAAGGTGAAGCCCTTCCCCTACGAGGACGTTGAAGAGATCGTCCATGCCGAACTGGGGGTGCGCATATCGAAGGCGTTTTCATCATTTGATCCAAAGCCGATTGCGGCCGCCTCGTTGGGCCAGGTTCATGCCGCCGTTTTACGAAATGGCAGGGCCGTGGTTGTCAAAGTACAACGTCCCGGCATCCGCAAGATCATCGCCGAGGATTTTGAAGTATTGGAGGAGATCGCCGGCTTTTTTGATGCGCATACGGAGCTGGGCCGGCGCTACCAGTTTCTGACGGTGCTGGAAGAATTTCGCCTTACCATCCAGCAGGAGATCAATTACGAGTATGAGGCGCAAAATCTGTCCAGATTGGGTGAAAATCTAAAAGAGTTTCCGCTGATACAAGTGCCCCAGCCCGTCAATGATTACTGCACCCGCCACGTCTTGACCATGGACCAGGTTTCGGGGTGCAAGATCACGAAATTGAGTCCGGTGGTCCGGATTGAACTCAAGGACCGGCCGCTGGCCGAAGAACTGTTCCGCGCGTATCTGAAACAAATCCTGCTCGATGGTTTGTTTCACGCCGACCCGCACCCGGGAAATATTTTTATCACCACCGACGGGCGCATCGCCCTGCTCGATCTGGGCATGGTGGGACATACCACGCCCGGTATGCAGGAAAACCTCCTGAAACTTTTGATGGCCGTCAGTGAGGGCAACAGCGAACTGGCCGGTGACATCGTCATCCGCATCAGCCAAAAGACGGAGCTTTTCAAGCCGGCGGAATTTCGCCGTCACTTGGGCCAGATCATGGCGCTCAACCTCAACCAAAACCTCCGGCAGATGAATGTCGGAAAATCCTTGTTGGGTGTCAGCCGTAACGCCATCGACAGCGGATTGATGGTGCCCAGCGAGTTGACCCTGCTCGGAAAGACCCTGTTACAATTGGATGAAGTCGGCAAGATCCTTGATCCGGAATTTGACCCGCAGGCCTCCATCCGCAAAAACGTGTCCGAATTGATGGTTCGCCGCATGGGGAAAAATTTCTCGCGCGCCGGCGTTTTCACTTCGCTGTTGGAGACCAAGGATTTTGTCACCGGCCTGCCCGGCAAGTTGAACCGGATCCTGGACGGCATTTCCAATTCGGAACTGGAAATCAAGGTCAAGGCGACCGACGCCAAGACCATTGTGGACGGTTTTCAGAAAATTGCGAATCGCATCACCGCCGGCATCATCCTGGCCGCCCTCATCGTGGGCGCATCCATGCTGATGCGGATCCAGACCAGCTCTGAAGTCTTTGGCTACCCCGCACTGGCCATTATTTGCTTTTTGGCGGCGGCCGGCGGCGGCGTCTGGTTATTGATCAGCATCTTCCGGCAGGATCAAAAGATTAAAAAGGATCCGCAGGATTGAGGGCGGGCAAAATTCACAGAGTTGTTTCCAATTCCTTGCTTATTGCATCATCTGGTTTTTTTTATTTGCAAATTACCTGCTCTCCGGTTGCAAACCGCCCTTTTTTATCGCAGATGCGCTCAATATCGATTGGCATCCTAAACGCTAAATATATTCAGTTACCGAAACACAAACTAAAACCAAATATGAAAACTATACTAACCTCAAAAATGCTCGGCGTTGTTCTCTGTATCGGCATGCTTCCCATGCTGCCGGTTTTCACCGGCTGCGCCGGCGATCGCTACCACCAAAGCACCGGCGAGGCGATTGATGACCACGGCATCTCCATGCGCGTGAAGGACGCATTATCTAATGATGCGGAATACAAATATGAAGGCGTCAATGTCGTGACTTTCAAGGGCGACGTGCAATTGAGCGGCTTTGTTGATACCCACGCTCAAAAAGGCCGCGCCGCTTCGATTGCCAAAAGCATTGAGGGCGTGAAGGACGTGGAAAACAACATCACCGTCAAGGATTGACCAAACACAGCCATCAAAGGGCGGGGAAGGCCCCCCACCTCCCCGCCTGATGGACCACAAAATTTATGCCTCTCATTGATGTCGTCATCACCCTGATCGTCGTGGGCGTTCTCCTTTGGCTGGTTAACTCCTACATTCCGATGGATGGAAAGATCAAGAACATCCTCAACGTTGTGGTTGTCATATGCGTTGTCGTCTGGCTCTTGCACGTGTTTGGTGTCATTGACCACGCCAATACGATTGAGGTTCCAAAAGTCCAGGTCCATTAGTCAGATTTTTCCGGGCGTTGATCATTGGCCGGTGCCTTCCGCACCGGTCGACCTGACATTATGATTAAATGGTTTTCCCACCTGGGTCCGTACTCGCGATTCATATCGCGTTGGAGTCGCTGGATTCTGGTCATTTTCCTCGTTCTGGTGGCAGTCCGGCTTGCCCTGCCCTATGCGGTCCAATCCTATGTCAACCATGCGTTGAATAAATCCAAGGATTACAGCGGAAGCATCGGACACGTGCGCATGAGACTATGGCGCGGTGGTTATCGGATCTATCAGGTTGGAATATTCAAAAGGGATGGCAATGTCCGTTCGCCGCTCTTCGCCGCGGATGAAGTCGAGCTTTCCATCGAATGGCGCCAGCTTTTTCACGGCTCGGTGGTTGGCGAAGTGGTCATGCGGCAGCCCAAGGTTAATTTTGTGGAGGGTCCCACTCCGGACCAGTCGCAAAGCGGCAAGGAGGAGGATTGGGGCAAAATGCTGGAAAGCCTTTTTCCCTTCGATTTAAACCGTCTGGAGATCACCAACGGGGAAGTCCACTTTCAAAACCCGGCCTCCAAACCGCCGGTGGACATTTATGCCAGCCGGGTTTTTGTCACCGCCACGAACTTGAGCAATGCCCGGGATGTGCGTGATAAACTTCCCTCCGGCGTCAACGCCCACGGCTCGATCTTCGGCAATGGCCGGATGGACCTGCAGTTGCACATGAACCTGCTCAAACCCAGGCCGGCTTTTGAGATCAACTGCGGGGTCACCAATGTGAACCTGGTTGATTTGAATAATTTTCTTCGGGCCTATGGCAAATTCGACGTGGAGCGCGGCAACTTCGCGCTCTATCTCTCCGTGGCGGAGGACCAGGATGCGTATGACGGCTATTTTAAAGTTTTTTTCACCGACTTGAACGTTTTTGAATGGGAGAAGGATCGGGAAAAAAATGTTTTGGAGATTTTTTGGCAGGCCGTCGTTGGTGGCGCGGCCACCATATTTAAAAACCATTCAAATGACCGGCTCGCCGCAAAGATCCCGATTTCCGGATCGAACACAAATTCAAGCGTGGGACTTTGGACGGGCGCGGCCACCTTGCTGGAAAATGCGTTCGTCCATGCGCTGACGCCCAAACTCGACCAGCCGGCAACGGTTGAACAGATTGATAAGAAAGACGGGAACTGAAACCGCTACGTTGCGGGCCGGGCAAAATAGCCGGAAATGCCCAGGATTTTCCTGGCGTATATCGGCTAAAACCAACGAAATGCAGAGAAAGGTTAAACCAGTGCCTTCTCAAAATGCATAATATTAGGTCGCATTGGGCATGTTCAGGTGGGAAAATGTAGGTTGGCACGGATTGGGCTTTAAAAAGAATGATGCCAGAGGACAAAATAATTGCTTGTGAGACCTGTGGACTGGTTCAAGCGTTGGGAGATATTCCCGCCCGCCATCGGGCTTTTTGTGCCCGTTGCGGGTTGGCGTTTCCGCGGCAAAAAAATGACTCCCGGAGCCGCACGGCGGCCCTGGCCTTGGCTGCCCTGTTCTTATATGTGCCGGCCAATATTTATCCGATCATGATCATGGAATATTTGGGGCGCCACTCGGAAAACACGGTTTGGGGCGGTGTCAAGGCCCTCTATACCGACCATATGTGGTATGTAGCCGCAATTGTCTTTGCCGCCAGCATCCTGATTCCCCTGCTGAAACTGCTGGGGTTGTTTTTTCTTGTGAGCAATCGGGGGCTACGCTGGCAAAAGCTGCGTACTAGAATTTATAAAGTCATCTGTCAAATCGGCCCGTGGGCGATGCTGGACGTTTTCTTACTGGCCATCCTGGTCGCCTTGATCCGGTTTGGGCGGTTTGCCACGGTGATACCGGGTCCTGGCATCGTGGCTTTTGCGTCCGTGGTCGTACTCACCATGTTTGCCTCCGCGAGTTTTGATCCGGCTGTGATCTGGAAGGACGAAAAGTCATGAGCAACGCAATGAAAACCGAACCGGCCACGCCTCACCTGCCCCGTGCAAAAATCAAGACCCCGCAACGGCCGTCAATCATCTGGATCGTGCCGGTGATCGCGGCCATCGCCTCGGCCTGGCTGGTCATTGAAAGCGTGCGCCAATCGGGACCGCTCATCACGATTTATTTTAACAATGGCAGCGGGATTCAAGCCAATCAAACGGTCCTTATGTATCGCGGTGTCCGCTTGGGAGAGGTGCGCTCGGTGGGCCTGACACCGGACGGACAGCGCGTGGAAGTTAAAGCGAGGCTTGCGGCCTCCGCCAAAAACCTGGCGCGCGAAGGGTCGGTATTTTGGGTGGTCCGGCCCGAAATCGGAGCGACTGGGCTGCATGGTTTGGAAACCGTCGTGTCCGGTCCGTACATCCAAAT
>Ga0210388_10002013_pt1 | contig 15854 bp, 4 predicted proteins | sample IncBWC19OmetaG_FD_155485 | JGI IMG/M metagenome (GOLD analysis project Ga0210388, IMG submission 155485) | Forest soil microbial communities from Barre Woods Harvard Forest LTER site, Petersham, Massachusetts, United States - Inc-BW-C-19-O ...
CTCGCGGCGAACCCGAACAACGTGATCGTGCTGCATTTGAACGGCACGTTCACCGTCGGCGCGACCCCGCTCGCGTTGCAATCCAACACCTGCGTGCTGCTGAGCGGGACGATCCAGATCAATTCCTCGACGGGTGCGGGGCAGGCCATCACCAATGGCGTGTCGCCGCACAACATTTCAGTTTCCGGCGGCGTGATCGACGGCACCAACCTCACGGGCAACGGCGCGATTTGTTTCAACAGCAGTTCGATGGTACAGGTGGATGCGATGACGCTGCAAAATTTCGGGCCGGATAATCCGCGGGTTGGCAGTTCGGACATCTTGCGCATCACCGGCGGCGCGACGCCGCAGATCGTCACGCGCTGTTTAATGACGAATGGCGCGGCGCGCGGCATCTGGCTGGAAAATTCCGGCATCAAACGCGTCGTGTCCGATTGCGAATCCACCGCCGTCAACGAGGACGGCGTAGACTGCGATGCCTCCACGAGCGGCAGCATTGTGAAGTTCTGTTACCTGCACGATCTCGTGCGCTACGGTGTCTTTTTTGAGCAGAGCGCCTCGCACAACGTCGCGCTTGGCGATGTCTGCAACAACTGCGGACGCGACATCAACATCTACAACAACAGCACCACGCCGCGCGGCGATACGGCGTTCAATAACGCGCTCTGCAATTCGCTCATGGGCAACAACGGCCTGCGCAACGGCTCGACCGGTACGAACATCGTGCAGAGTTCGCATAATTTTTTGTTCAACAACACCGTCGTCAACGCGGACATCGAATCGCAGCTGTACGGGACGAACAATTATTATTCGCAAAATTTTCTCACGGGTGGGGCGCTTTCGACGGCGGGCGTCGAGATGTTTTTCAATTCCACCGATGTGAGCAGCAACATGTTTGTGCAGGACGGCCGCAGTTTTTTGCCGGTCGTGGCCCGGGACGCGGCCACGTCGAACAACACGCCCGTGGTCATCGCGCCGACGAGCGGGCTGGGCAACGACTTGTGGGCGCTGGTGCCGACGGACAGCGGTTACTGCCGCCTTACGAACAAGAAAAGCCAGTCGGTGATGGCCGTGCAGGGCGCGTCAATGACCGCGGGCGCGCCGGTCATCCAATACACTTTTGGCTCGGCAAAAAATGACCAGTGGCTGCCGGAGTCCGCCGGCAACGGGCTGTATTATTTTGTGAACCGTTTGAGCGGGCTGTGCCTGGATGTTTCCAACGGCACGAACGGCGCGAAGCTGGACCAGCAAATCTATAACGGCGGCGCGAACCAGCAATTCCATCTCACCTTCGTGCTGGCGACCAATCCGCCGCCGTTTTTCAGCAATGTGAACCTGTCCGGCACGAACCTGGTCTGCAAGGGTGCGGGCGGGACCGACGGCGGAAATTATCTTTTGCTAGTCTCCACGAATCTCGCTTCACCGGCGGGTGCCTGGAAGGCGGTCGCCACGAACTCATTTGACGGCTCCGGAAATTTTGTGTTCACAAACGGCCAAAATGCAAGCTCACCGCAGCAATTTTACCGGCTGCAACTGCCTTGAAGTTCAGCCGCGCAGTTTCACGGATTTTTTGGACGCGCCATTTTGAAATGCGAGGGGCTCGCCGGCTTTTGAAATGTCGCCGCCGTCAACGTTGATGTTTCTGTTCGCCGCACCTTCGACTTGCAGGAAGACTTTTGCCGGCGTCAACAGTCTGGTCGCGCTCATCAAAACATCCTGCGATTCGATGAAACGCAGGACTGATTCCGCACCGGCGTCGCCTTGCACGGACAGGCCGTTCACACTTGCGTCATTGACGTGGTCGAAGACGATTGCCGGTCGCAGGTCGGATCCGGCGATTTCAAAACGCACGTTGTTCAGCGTCAGCCCGCGCACCTGCCGGGCGTAGATCGCCCACGCAGGGAAAATACCGGCGGCGTAATACTCGCCGATGGCCTTCGGCACGTCGCGCACCGCGCCTTGTTCCGCGGTGCCGCCGCCGGGAAACGTGACGTGCACGTCATCGAAGGAAATGTTTTCCAAAAAGCCGGCGCCAACCGCGTTCAACCCGATGCATGAAAACTTTTCGCCGGGATTATAGCCGCTCAGGTGTTCGGATTCCGGCAGCGGGAACGGTTTCACGACCGTCGCGCGGATGCCGCTGAACGAGATGTTGCGGACGATGCCGGTCTGCATTGCGAGTTCCTCCGCCGTCGGTTCGGGGGCAAATCCACCCGCATAGTTATTGGTGGAACGGGAAAGGGAGTTGGTTTCCGAATTTGAAACAATGTTCGTATTCCCGCTGGAAACGACGCCCGCAACCGGATTCGTCTGGCCATTCGCGGCCATTTCCGGATGACGCCGGTGGTGTGACCCGAGCGCGATGGAAATCGGACCAGTGACGTGGTTCATCGTCAGGTTGCGGAACGAAAAGTTTTCAAACCGCGAATTGCCCTCGCCGCCGCGGATTTTGATCGGGCAGCCGAAAACGGTATCAATGATACAGTTGGAAACGGCGATGTTTTCCGCGGTGCCGCCGCCGAAGCGGAACACCGACCAGCGCGTGCTGAAGGAGCAATCCGACACGGTGATAAATTTGCAACTGCCGAAGAGCGCGCAGGCATCGTCCTGGCACTCGATGTCGCAGCCGGAAACGTGCATCCGTTCGCAGCTGATGAAATGAAATCCGTCGTTGTTGCTGATGACGCGGCTGCGGAGGTGGATGCCGGTGAACCAGCCATAGGTACATTGCACGATACGCATCGAGTGGAACGCGGAATTTTTCAGAAAAACATTTTGGATGCGGAAATTTTTGCAGCGGTAAAACATCAGGTGATACGGGCGTTGCGCGCCGCTGATGCCGGCGGGCGAGGGGTCGCCGCGATTCGGCCCGTGAAACTGCGAACCGCGTCCGTCAATCATGCCCGGCCCCTCGACGGTGATGTTTTCGGCATTGACGGCGAACAGCAATCCGGTGTTTCCATCCTCCAAGGTCGAGTCGCCTTCCAGGGGAACCGCCTCGCTCGGGAAATAGTCCTGGCCATGGTCGCTGCCGAGCAAAATGCCCGCTGCCGCAATATGTAACGTCACATTGCTTTTCAACTCGGTCGTGCCGATGACAAAGGTTCCGGCGGGCACGAGAACCGTGCCGCCCTGGTCCTGGTGACACGCATCGATCGCCGCCTGCAACGCCGCCGTGTCAACGGTCACCCCATCGCCTTTCGCGCCGAAGTCGCGGATATCGTAGACCCTGGCCCCGGGGCTGGTCGAGGAAATCATTTTTTCCGGTTCCGCGGCGGAGACTTTGCCGGCGAGCAATCCGGCACCGGCGGAGGCGGCGACGGTGGAAGCGGACGCGAGCCAACGGCGGCGGGAGAAGTTTTGGTCTTTCATCTTGGGTGATGACATTTTGAGGCAAGGCGAGGAAGAATGCAGTCGAACGTTCGTACGAGTGTTTTTGTGAAACTGCGGTGCGATGATTTACGTCGTCATCCATAATGAAACTTGTCTTATTACTCGTGGCGGCTTTGTCTTTCCAGGCCGCATTCAATGGTTTTTCCGCTGACACGCCGGGCGCGGGTAAAAAGGAGGGGCACAGTTTAAAGGATTGCCTGCTGCCGGCGCCGAAAAACGGCGGCTTTGCCATGGATGGTTACATCCTGTGGTGTTCGTCAGTCATCAAGGTCGGCGATACTTATCATATGTTCGCATCCCGCTGGCCGGCGCAATATGGTTTGAACGGCTGGACGAAATACTCCGAGTGCGTCCGGGCGACCTCCACGAATCTTTTCGGGCCGTATCAATTCCAGGAGGTCGTGCTGCAAAAGCGCGCGGACAAGTGGGATAACTCGCGGGTCCACAACGTGAAAATCGTGAAGGCAGGGGACAAATTTGTGCTGTATTACATCAATTCCGCGAATCAAACCGGCTATGCGGTCGCCGATTCCGTGACCGGGCCGTGGACGCGTTGCGACGAGCCGGTCATCAAGGCGAGCAATCCGGCGATTCTCGTGCGCCCGAATGCGAGCGTTTATGTCTTCTGCCGGTTGCGTGACAATGCCGGCGTGAACCGCGGCGTCGCATTCACTGCGCCGGGTTACGATGGAAAATATTCGGTGGTAGCCAACGGCGAAAATCTTTTGCCGGACGGCGGCGAACTGGAAGATCCGACCATCTGGTGGGCGAACAACCAGTACAACATTCTGGTGAACGACTGGAAGGGGCACGCGACGGGAATTTTCAAGGCGGGCGCGCAGTATTTTTCCAAGGACGGCGTGCAGTACGAATTGATGAGCAAGGAGCCGGTGTTCACGAAGACCGTGCCGTATGACGACGGCACGAGCGAAACGTTCGCCCGCCGCGAGCGGCCCTTCGTCTATACGAATGAGAAGGGCGAGGTCCTCGCGTTGTTCACGGCGTGCATGCCCAAGGACGAGCACGCGCGCATCGTCGTGCAGCCGGTGAAGAATTATTACCCCGGAAATTAAAATGAGTTTTTTACAAACCCGACGGTTGGCCGGAATTTTCATCGCGCTGGTCCTGGTTCCCGCCGTCCGAGCGATGGATACAAACATTGTCCCGCACCTGACCGATGGCTGGAAACCGGTCCAGTTCAAATACGAAATCCAGCATCCGTACGATTTGCAGAAACAGGACCGGTACGATTTTGATGCCACGAACAACATCCATCACTTCTGGGTTTTCTTCACCGACAAACCACATGCGCCGCCGCCGAACAAGACGAATGCGCGCACGGAAATGCGCCTGGAAACCTTCAGCACCGGCGAACGGATGTTCGATGGCGATGTTTATATTTATCCCGGAACGTTTGCCTGCATCGGCCAGGTCTTTGACGCGAACCACGGGCCGATGCAGATGATCATTGCTCGTCCCGACGGACGGGTGACGGTGCGCGACCATGAATTGGTGATGACCAACGCGATCAGCCGCTGGTGGAATTTGAAGATGACCTGCGATACGAAGGCGGGCGGCGAGGTGAAGATTTATGCGAACGATGTCCTGGTCGGCACCTATGCCGGCCGCGGCCCGCGCGATTATTATTTCAAATGCGGGGTCTATTCGCGCGACCATAGCGACAAGTCAGAGGTGCGTTACCGCAACATCAAAATGTGGGTGAAAAATCCTTCCAAAGATTGAGGTTTTCCACCGGATGACCGGGTTCATGCCAAAAAGGCCGTATTATAGAACGAATGTTCAATAGTTTCTGTCCCTCATTTGAGCGACATTCTCACCATTCCCATTACCAATGAACCAGGTTCGATTCAAAAGCCGTTGAGCCGTCGTTATCACTATCCACAGTTAAAAACCCATGAAAAGAAACCCTGTTGTCACGTTGAATTATTTAACCTTCGCTTTCATCGCGGGGGCCATTGCCATGTTCTCCGTGCAATCAATACAAGCTGCGGGAACCACAACCTGGGGCGGGGCTGGCGGCAATCAAAACTGGTCCACTCCGGGAAACTGGACGACCTCCGGCGGCAGCACGCCACCGGCTTCCGGTGACGCAGTGCTTTTTCGCGCGACCGGCGCCCAATCTTCCGCAACGGTCAATAACGTTGTGGACGGCAGTTTTGCCGGAACCATCGCCTCGCTGCAGTTCACGAACGAATCGGCGAACCTGTTCCACACCACGCAAATCGCATCCGGCACCACGCTCACGGTCAGCGGCGCGATTCTGATTGGCGGCACAAACCAGCCGTCGACTTACACCATGACCGGCGGCGGCACGTTGAAGGGCGGCAGTGGCACGAGCATCTACACGGCGGCCGGCGGAAACACGAGCACCGTGACCAACGACCTTTCCGGCTTGAATAATTTCATCTGGAACGTCGGCGGGGCGGGTGGTGCCTTCAATGTCGGCCTGGATTCAGGTGTCAGCAGCGCGGCGACCTTGAGGCTGGCGGCGGTGAGCAATACCATCAATGCCACGACAATGATAATCGCCGATAACAACAACGGCGGCACGGGCTTGCTGGCCTTGGGTGCGGGTACGAATATCGTCAACGTCAACTCAATCGAGATCGGCGATGCCAAAGCCACCGGCACACTGCAATTCAATGGCAGTACCGGCGGATTGCGGTTGCGCAATGCGGCCGGCACCGGGCGCACTACGGTGGATGTCGGCGGCACGCCCGGTCACAGCGGCAGCGCGGGCAGTCCGGGCATCGGTAACATCCAGCTCAACGGACACACTGTGGACATGATGATCGGTACGCTGACGCTTGGAAACCGTGCCGGGCGCGGCTCTTCCGGTGGCGCGGGTTCGAACAACGCGGGCAGTTTTTCATTCAACAACGGTGTGGTGGATGTGACGAACATCCTGATGGCAGTCACGGCCTCCGGTGGAACCAATTGCGCGGGCACGCTTTCGGTTGGCGGCGGTACCTTGAAGGTCGGCTCCGGCGGTATTTCGCTGGTCAACGATGCCGGCAACGGTGTCAACACCGGCAAATTGATCATCACCAATGGTGCTGTGGTCACATGTTCCGGCAGCATCACTAAAACCACCACGGTGGGCACGGGCGTCATCTTCATCACCAATTCGACGCTAACATTGAGTTCCGGGTCGGTTACGGCCGGCTCTTCCTCGACGCCGATCGACACGATCAATTTGAACAATGCGACCTTGCATTTGAACCTGGACGCGAACAACAGTGGCACCACCACCATCGTGGTGACGACCTTGAACACCAACGGCGCGAATAATTTGAAGATTGATACGATCGTCAATGCATCCGGCACGGTAACCTTCGGCTTAATCAATTATTTGACGGCGGCCAACGATCCGTGGGGCAGCTTCCTTTCCGGCAGCGTCACAAATTTGACCTTGCCCAACGGTTATACCGGATTTCTCTGGGATGATACCGGCAGTCAGACCATCCGGGTGACGGTCACCGCACCGACGTTGTTCTCGTTGGTCTGGGCCGGCGTCACCAATACCACTACATTGGTAAGTGTCTGGGATACGAACCGGACCGCCGACTGGGTGGACGCAAATAATAACAGCTCTTTCCTGGTTTACGCGGATGGAGACCCGGTGCAGTTCGATGATACGGCCAGCACCAACGTGGTGACGCTGGTCACCACCAATGCGCCGGGCAGCGTGACGGTCATTAACAATCAAACAAATTATATCTTCAACGGCGTGGGCAAGATCACCGGCACGACCGGTTTGAGCAAACAAGGCAGCGACACGTTGACGCTGACCGAAAGCGGCGGTGATGATTTCAGCGGCGCCATCAACATCAGCGGCGGCACGTTGATTTTTGACGACACGAACAGTGCGATCACCGGCAGTTTGACGATCAACGGTGGCACCGTTGCACAGCTTGGCAACAACGACGGCGGCGGAAACCTGCCGTCCGGCGCTTGGGACGACGAAGGCACCTTGATCATCTCACGCGCCGATAACATCACCATTTCCAGTTTGATTTCCGGGGGCGGGGGGCTGACGCAAAACGGAAATGGCACGCTGACGTTGATCAGTTCCAACAGCTATACCGGGGGCACCATCGTCAGCAGAGGCAAGCTTGCGCTTACGGTGGCCAACGCGATTTCAGCCAGTTCCGGCGTGCTGGTCAGCAATGCCACCTTGGATGTGTCGGCAAATTCCAATCCGGTCGGCCTGAACGATTTTAACCTGACCAACGCCGCCATCACTCTCGCGACGCAGGGGAGTTTGTTGCCGGCCATCAATGTCAATACCTTCGAGTCCGATGGTACGCTGGGCAAGAGCAACGTCATCAACCTGACATCGCTGCCGGGCATCGCGTATTATCCTTCCACCATCCCGTTGATCAAATCCACCAATACCATCTCGCTCGGAGGGGTTGGCAATTTTAATTTCGCCCTGGGCACGCTGCCCGCGGCGTCGCCGGGCTACGCGGGCCAGCTTTCTGAAAGTGCCGACAACACGACAATTTTGCTGACGCTCACGGCCGGACCGATCGGCACCCGTACCACGGTCACCTGGAATGGAACAAATAATATTTCCGCCACCACCAACTGGTCGGACAATTTGAACTGGCAATTGCCCGGCATGCCGGTTTCAACCGACAAATTGATTTTCAACGATCAGACTGCGGTTTCGGACAGCACCATCAACAACCTTGTGGATTCAGGCTTTGCCGGCACGGTTTCTTCCCTGACTTATTCGCAAATCGGAAGCGATTATCAGAATACGTTCGTTCCCGGCGGTACCACTCTGAATGTCACCGGATCCGGCGGTTTGACCGTGGGCAGTCCCACGCAATTGGTATCGCAAGCGTCACCGGTCACAACCGTCTCCGGTGGTGCACTGGTCGTGAACAATTCGAGCGCCAGCGTGAACGTGGGGGTCGGCGAGCCAGGCTCCGGTGGTACGGCGACGTTGAACCTGACCAATCTCAACACGTTTACTTTTACCGGGGCCCGGTTGACGATTGGGGTCAGCGGGCCGAGCCGCAGCTCGGGCGTGCTGTATCTCGCCGGGACCAACACCATCGCCTTGAGCGGTACCTCGCCGCAGATTGACATCGGCGAAAACACGGTAAACAACGGTCCGGGCAGCGCGCTTTATCTCGGCCAGACCAATGCCATTTTTGCCGACACTATCGCGATGGGCCGGGCCAAACAAGTCACCGGTGGCGGTGGCGTGATCCGCTTCAATCCGGCCTTCACCAACAACAACCCCTCCGCTTATTTCCGTGGTGCCGACGGCGTTTCACCCGTAAGCACCTGGGCCATCGCCGATGGCACCTCGACGGGCGGCACCATCACTGATACCGGCATCAGCGATTTCACCGGCGGCACGGTGGACATTCTGGTGAATTCACTATGGCTCGGCCGTAACAGCACCGGCGCTTCCGCCGGCACCTCGGCCAACAATGGGACGCTGACCTTTTCCGCCGGCTCCATCGTGGCGAATAATTTGACGAACGGCATGATTGCCGCCACGAATCAAAGTCCGTCGGTCACCGGTGCGGTGAACGTCAATGGCACCGGGGTGTTGACCGTGAACAACAACCTGGTGATGGCCACTCTCAACGGCTTCAGCGGCAGTGTCACCGCCAAGGGCACGTTGAGCATCACCAACGGCACGGTTCATGCCAACCAGATCATTTCCGGCGGCGGCACGAGCACCATCAATCTGATCGATGGCACGCTGGTCATTTCTAACAATGCCGGAACGCTCGGCAGCCCGATCGGGACCCTGAACTTGAGCGACAGCGGGGCGCTGGACACCAAGCTGCAACTGAATGTCACGGTGGGTGTCACCAACATTTGCGCCACCACCGTCAACGGCAGCGGCGTTACGACCATCAACATCACTTCCTTCATCGGGGTGCCCGGTACGGTGCAAATTCCGCTCATCAGTTACACCGGTTCCGACCCTTACGCCAGCGTCGCCTTGGGGACGGTTCCCTCCGGTTACACCGTCGGCAACGGCGGCGCGCTCGTGGACAACTCCGGAAACCAGTCCATTGACATCATTGTCACCCCGCCGGGTCCGACCGTCTGGGTCGGCGCGGTCGGTTCCGTGCTGAACAGCAGTTGGGATTTCAGCACCATGGATTGGAACAACGGCGCGGCGGTCGCTTATGCGAATTCGCAGTATGCGCAGTTCGACGACACCGCGAGCAACAGCACCGTCACGCTCAATGTTCCCGTCGTTGCCCCTACGAGTCTTCTCGTGACGAACAACGTATTGAATTATCTCATCAACGGTGCCGGAAAAATCAGCGGCCCCATCGCGCTGGTGAAAGAGGGTGTCGCCAATTTGACCCTGGATAACACCGTCTCCAACGACTTCTCCGGCGGCGTCAACATCCTCGCCGGCTCGTTGCAGGTCGGCAACAACGACGCCAACGGCAATATTCCGGTCACCGGTGGTATCGTTGATGACGGTACGCTGGTCTTGAACCGCACCGACGGCGCGACCATCCCGAACCTTATTTCCGGCTCCGGCGGCGTCACGCAAAACGGTACCGGCACCAACAAGCCCACCGTTCTCAATACATACAGCGGCACCACGCTCATCACCTCCGGTATGATTTCCGCGACCATCGCCACCGGCGGCAACAGTTCCATCGGCGCGGCTTCCGGCGCATGTTATATCACCAATAACGGTACGCTGGACATCGAGAATGGCACGGCGCAGGCTTTGAGCTTCACCAACACCACGGACAATGGCGGCAAACAGGTCTTCATCGCTGGCAACGGCGTCGCTGGCAACGGCGCGATTGTCAATAACGGCACCGCCAATCAGCAAGACGCGCTGCAATACCTCGCGCTCACGGCCAACGCCACCGTCGGCGGCCCGGGTCGCTGGGATTTGCGTGTGCCCAACAATCATTACCAGCCCATCCTCAGCCTCAATGGCTATACCCTGACCAAGACCGGCACCAACCAGATGAGCATGGTTTCAGTCATCGTGACCAACGGCGGCAGCATCGTCATCAACAACGGCGTCCTGTCTTTTGAAACGCTTAGCACCAACGGCGGCACGGCCATCACCATCAACGCCGGCGGCGTCATGGGCCATTTCCGGGAGGCTGCGGGATATTTCACCGCGCCGATAACCTTGAACGGCGGCATGATCCGCGATTTGAACGGCGCGCCGGGCTGCACGAATGATTCGCCGATCACGCTGACGGCCAATTCATTCCTCGACCTGAATGTCGGCTCGACCGACCTCGCACAGTTGAACGGCATCATCTCCGAATCTGGCGGCTCATTTGGCCTCACCAAGACCAACATCGGAACGTTCGCGCTCTCGGCCGCAGAGACTTACAGCGGCTCGACGCTCATCGTGCAGGGCAAACTGTTACTGACCGGCAACGGCTCCATCAACAACAGTAAAGTGTTGAATGTCTCCTCCAATGCGATACTGGACGCGAGCCAGCGCAGCGACCAGACGCTCACCTTGAATTCCGGCCAGACGTTGAGCGGCTCCGGCAGTGTCACCGGTCTGGTGGTGTCCGCCAGTGGCTCGACCATCGCGCCCGGCACGTCATCGGCGATCGGAGCACTGACGCTGAATAACAACACCACGCTGGCGGGAACCAATTTATTCAAGCTAAACAAGGCTGTTTCACCATCCAATGACGTGTTGATCGTGAACGGTAATCTCACCTATGGAGGTGCTTTGACCGTGCAAAATCTGGGCGGTACTTACGTTGCCGGCGACTCGTTCAAAATCTATAATGTGACCGGCACTCCCGGCGGCTCTTTCAGCGCGACCAACTTTCCGGCCCTCGGTGGCGGGCTCGGTTTGAGCTGGAATCCGGGGACGGCCACATTGAGTGTGATTCAAACCGTCAACACCACGCCGACCAATCTCATGACCAGTGTCAGCGGCAATGTACTGACGTTGACCTGGCCACTTGACCACACAGGCTGGTATCTGCAGGTACAAGCCAACTCGTTGAGCCAGGGCTTGGGTAACAATTGGGTCGATGTGCCGAACTCCTCGACCACGAATTCGGTGAGCATCAACATCAATCCGGCCAATGGGACGGTGTTCTACCGCATGTCCTTGAATCCATAACAAAGTTATAAGGTTGGGTTTCAAACCGCTGGCTGTCATCCAGTCGGCGGTTTTTTTTGCGTACTGTTTGAACAAACGTTCTATATAAATCGCCGATAAATAGGGGTAAGTTAGACCATCCTCATGAGAAGCAGTAGTCAATGCGACGATTGTTTTTTAGTTAGCTTTTCTGGCGATAAATTTAATTCAACCAATCCCATGAAAAAAACACCTGACAAACAGACAACCAAGGCGGTTCAGATCCGCGCACTCCTGATTTTGAGCGCCCTGATTTTCGCGCCCGGCCTGGTGCTGGCGGATGTGGAGGTATGGTCCGGAAACCCGTCGGTGACGGCCACAACCAACTGGTCCGACACGGCCAACTGGTCCGGCACCTCGCACAATCCGAACAACAACGATCTGAAATTTTTCAACAACGGCCTGGCGGGGACGCAGGGCACGGTGGACAACGTGGTGGACAAATCCACGAACTGCAATTCGCTGGCCTGCGCGAACACCAACGCCGGTTTTCACACCACGCTCATCCAGCCGGGGCAATCGCTGTACATTGACGGCAACACCGGTGGCAACAGCATCATCGCCAGTACGCTGGAAGTAAACACGGCGTTGACGGAATACACGACCATCGACGGCACGAATGCCACGTTGAAATTGGGCGGCAGTTCGATGGGTGCAATTTTCGTCGGCCAGGGCGGCACGGGAACCGGCGCCAAGGCCACACTGGACATGCAGGGGCTGGACACGTTCATGGTCACCAACGCCACGCGCATGGAGATCGGTGTGGGCAACACGCGTTATTGTGGCGTGCTCTATCTGGCCAAGACCAATTTCATCACGCTGACCAACGGCTCATCGCCGGAACTGGACATCGGCGACAATTCCGGCAACAACGGCAGTGGCAGCCTGCTTTATCTCGGCATCACCAACGTTATCAACGTTGACAGCATCGGGATGGGCTTGAAGAAACAGAATTCCGGCAGCAGCGGCATCCATTTCAATCCTGCGTTCACCAACCAGGGTCCCGCCGTTTATTTTCGCGGGGCGAACACCACCGGTCCGGTCAATACCTGGGCGATCGGTGACGGCACGGGCGCATCCTCCACCGACACGGAAACCGGCCTGGCGGATTTCACCGGCGGCACCATCAACGCCCTCGTGAACTCGTTGTGGCTGGCGTTGCCCTCGGGGGCGGCCAGCGGCGGGTACACGGCGAACGGCACTCTGACCCTGACCGCCGGCAGCATCAACGTGAACAATCTCACCAATGCGTCGCTCGCGTCCTCCACCGGCCCGGAAACGGCCACCGGTGTGATTAACGTCAGCGGCGGTACACTTTCAGTGAATAATTTTGTGATGGCCGCGCTGATGGGATTCACTGGTACCGCGAAGGGCACTTTGAATATCACCAACGGTGCCGTATATGTCGGCACGCTGGTCCCCGGGGGCGGCACAAGCACGATCAACAATGCCGGCGGCACGCTGGTGATCACCAATGGTGCCGGCACGATAGTGCTCCCGATCACAACGGCTTACACTTCGAATGCCTTGTGGCAGGTCAGTGTGGCCAGCTTGAATCCCGAAGTTGCGGCGACGACACTAAACACCGATGGCACGACCAATGTCATTAACATTGCCTCGCTGCCGGCCATCACCAGTTATCCCCAGCAATTTCCCATTATCCACTACTCCGGAAGCATCGGCGGCGTGGGATTTAATTTTGGGCTGGGCACCCTGCCGACCGGCTCGCCGGCATATGAAGGTTATATTTCCAATAACACCTCTTCCGTGGACCTGGTCCTGACCAGCGGACCGGTTCCGATCGGTCTGGACGTTTGGAACGGTACCGTCAATTCCAACTGGGACTTGACCACGCTGAACTGGACGAACCTCGGCGTGGCGGTGGCTTTCCACGCTGGCGACGCGGTGCAATTTGACGACACCGACCATGGTCCGACGAACGTGTTTCTGACGACCAATTTGCTGAACCCGAGCAGCGTCACTGTTTCCAACAACAATCTCAACTATTCGTTCGGCGGCCCCGGCGGGCTGGGCATTTCCGCGACGCTGGTCAAAGCCGGCACTGGCACCCTTCTGTTCACCAATACCGGCACGAATATCTTTGCCGGCGGCATCACTATCAACGCTGGCATGATACAGTTCGGTAACGGCGGTACGGGCGGCAACTGGCCGGCCAATAATCAACCTGTATCTGACAATGCCAACCTGGTGCTGGACTTGTCCCCCAATTTTAGCGTTCAAAACACCATTGCCGGCACCGGCAACCTGACGCAAAGTGGCGGCGGCGTGGTCAGCTTGAGCGCCTCCAACTCCTACACCGGCCTGACCTCGGTGAAAGCCGGCACTTTGTTGGTGGACGGTTATATCGGCGGTGGCGGCATCGTGACCAATGCAACCGGCACGACACTGGGCGGCACCGGCGGCATCAATGGTACCCTCAATGCTAATGGCAATCTCAACCCGGGCGATGTGAACGGTGCCGGTACGCTCACAGTGAACGGCAATACGACCCTGTATCCGGCCGCCACGGGAACTTTTGATCTGAATGCGAACAACACCACGACGGGCAGCGGAGTCAATGACCTGCTGGTCGTCAATGGCAATTTGAACGCGAGCAACACTACGATCTCCGTCAATATCCAGGGCCTGCCGCAAAACAATACCTACACGGTGATGAATTATTCCGGCACGTTGAACGGCACGTTCAATTCCACCGTCGCCGGCACGCATTACACGGCGAATGTCGACACCAGCAACGGTGGCCAGGTCAATGTCGTCGTCACCGGCAGCAGCGGCGCGAATCTGAAGTGGAATTCCACCGGTAGCGGGTCATGGGACAACGTCACCCAAAACTGGCTGAACCTCGGCACCTCGCTGGCGGATAATTTTTATTCCGGCGACACCGTATTGATGGACGATTCCGTGGCGAACGTGGTGACCAATCTCGTTATTCCGCCCGGCACCACAAATTATCCGACGGCCATCACCAATAATGCTAATATCTACAATTACAGCATCGGCGGCGGCGCTATTGGCGGCGCGGCCAGTCTCGTGAAAAATGGCACCGATACGCTTATCATCAGCAACGCCAACACTTTCACCGGCACGGTGGATGTCTATGGCGGCACACTGATGACTGCGAATGGCTCCGCGCTCGGCACCACCGCCGGCGGCACCACGGTTCATCCCGGGGCGACGCTGGACGTGGATGGCTCAAACCTCGGCTCCGAGACGGTCACCGTTTCCGGGGCCGGCGTCGGCGGCCTGGGTGCGATCGTCAACAGCGGCCTGTCACAGATCAACGCCTTCAAAAACGTGACGCTCGCCGGTGACACCACGTTTGGCGGCAATTCGACGCTGACCAATGCCGGCGCTGGCCGTTGGGATATCCGCGGCGGCAGCGCCACGTTGCAGGCATCCGGCAGCCCGGTCAACATCACCAAGGTCGGCCCGAACCAGGTCTCGCTTGTCGCCTGCACCTGCAACGACGGAAATCTGGAAAACGTGGACATCCAGCAAGGCGAGCTTGCCCTGCAAACCACTACCACGCAATTTGGTGATCCCAACGGGTTTATCACTGTCCATATCAATGCGATTTTGGATGTCTACGCCCTGACTGCCGGCTTGAACAAGAATATTGTCCTGCAAGGCGGCGGGGAGTTTTTATCAGAAAACGGCAGCACCACGATTTCCGGCACGGTCATCCTGACCAATGCCGCCAGCCAGGGCATCTTCACCAACCTGTCCGGCACCACGCTCAACGTCAACAGTGTGATTGAAGGTCCCGGCGGTTTCGTGAAACGCGGCTCCGGCATCACGCAGATCACGGCGGCTAACACTTATACCGGCGCCACGAGTGTTGGCGGCGGCACGCTGCTCGTCGGTTCCGCCGCTTCCATCGCCACCACGCCATCCTTCTCCATCTCATCCGGTGCGACCCTGGATGTGACCGCTTTTGCGCCTTGGACGCTCACCAGCCAGACCTTGACCGGCAGCGGCCTCGTCATCGGCAACTTCACCGCCGACACCGGCTCGACGGTTGCGCCCGGCACAACCTCAACGGTTGGCACGTTGACGGACGCCGGCAATGTGACTCTGACCGGCACGAACAACATGAAGGTCAGCCGCGTTTCCGGTGCCACCAATGACGTTCTCGCCGCGACCAACACGCTTACCCTTGGCGGCGTGCTCAACGTAACTTCACTGGGTGGTACGTATCAGGGAGGCGACACCTTTACTCTCTTCGTGGCCACCAACGGGCTGAGCGGGACGTTTTCCGCGACCAACCTGCCCGTGCTCTCCGCCGGCC
>Ga0210388_10002014_pt1 | contig 15850 bp, 15 predicted proteins | sample IncBWC19OmetaG_FD_155485 | JGI IMG/M metagenome (GOLD analysis project Ga0210388, IMG submission 155485) | Forest soil microbial communities from Barre Woods Harvard Forest LTER site, Petersham, Massachusetts, United States - Inc-BW-C-19-O ...
TATGCAAGCCGCCCTTGATCGCCTGGTGAGCGCGCTCTCCATGCCGCGCGCGGCCATCTGCATTGCGGAACGCTGGCGCGGACTGTTGCCCTCGGTGCAACATGGCTTCTCCGCAGAATTCCTGCGCGAGATCGAGACCAGCGGCGCCGCCGATTACATTTGCCAGGTCGCGTACCGGCAGAGCGGGATTTTCACCGTCTACGATCTCGAGCACATGAACGAGCCGCTGCTCGCCGGTCCGGTGGGAACGTTCGCGGATTTCAAACGGGTTTTCACGCAGGGCGGGATTCGCAACCTGACCGCCGTCAGCTTGCAGACCCGGGAGCACAATTTCGGCGTGATTGTGTTTCCGCATGCGGAGCGCGAAGGGTTCGGCGCCTCCGGTCCGCGCCTGATGGTGGGGCTGGCGCTGCAGCTAGCTCTTACGCTGGAAAACTACGTGGTTACTCACGATGCCCACCGCCGCACCCAGGAGTACGAACTGCTCACTGAGATTGGGCAAGCCATCAGTTCGCGTCTCGACCAGGACGAGATTCTGCGCACCATCCAGATTGAGCTGGGGCAGATCTTTGATACCAGCAATTTTTACATCGCTTTTCAGGAAGGCGACCGCATTAACTTCGAACTGGAAGTGGAAAGCCATCGCGTGTGCCCCAAACGGTCACGAAAACTGGAGAATGCGTTCACCGAATATGTGATCCACAGCGGGCAGCCGCTGATGGTCCGCGCAGATCTAGAGACGGTTCGCTCGCGCCTGGGAGTGACTCACGTTCCGCAGCATCCGGCGAAATGCCTGATAGCGGCGCCAGTTTTTCTCGGAAACAAACCGGCGGGAGTGATGGTCGCGATGAACCGCGAACGGGAAAACGCCTTTGAGCAACGCGATCTCGACGTGCTGATGACGGCGGCGGGCCAGGTTTCGGTCGCAGTAGAGAATGCTCGCTTGTTTGCCGAAGAACAGCGGCGTTCCCGGCAGTTGGCATTTCTCAACAACGTGTCGCGCACGGCGATTTCGAGCGAAGATCCCGTCCACATGCTGGGACAGATCGCCAGCGAGATACAGAAAAATTTCAGCTTCGATCACATCGGCATCGGGCTGCTCGACTACGGCACCAAAGAAATCGAAATCAAGGCCGAGGCTGGCGTCACCACCAACGCCATGGGCCAGCGTATCCCACTGGGCACCGGCATCCTGGGACGCGTGGCGCGCACCGGCGAGCGGGCACTGGTGCAGAATGCGAGTCAGGGCCAGCTTTCGGGAATTCTGCCCGACGCCCGCGCGGTGCTTTGCATCCCGATTACCTACGGCGAAAATCTGCTGGGGGCGCTCAACATCGAAAGCCGGAACGAATATGCCTTCGCGCCGCAGGACGTGCTGATTCTCAACACTCTGGCTGACCTGCTCGCCACTGCCCTGCATAACGCTTTCGTGTTCCAGAAGCTGCAACAGCAATCCATTACCGACGGCCTGACTGGAATCAAGACTCGCCGCTTCTTCTGGGAAGCGCTCTCGGCCGAGTGGAAGCGCGCTTCGCGATCGGGACGTCCGTTCTCGGTGGTGCTCATCGATCTCGATAAGTTCAAGGAAGTGAATGACACCATGGGACACTTCGAGGGCGACCTGGTGCTGGCCCGGCTGGGCCGATTGCTGGAGCAAAAGTCCCGCCAGCAAAACGTGGTGGCCCGTTACGGAGGCGACGAATTTATTGTTCTGATGCCGGAGACTGGTCCCGATCAGGCCATCGTTCTTGCGGAACGTTTGCGGCAGTGGATTGCCGGGGACCCCATGCTGAACGAACACAAAATCACCGGCAGCTTCGGAGTCGCCAGTTTCCCCATGCACGGCTTTTCGATCGAAGACATTATTCGCGTGGCCGATGCCGGCATGTATGTTTCGAAGCGCTCGGGTGGAAATCGCGTGTCCACGGCGGAAGAGTTCGCCGAGGGCCAGGATTTTGCCCGGCAGCGGCAGCAGATTTCCGCCTACATCGAAGGTTTTCTGCAGCGCGAGCACACTGAGTTTGAGCACGTCGAAGAGCTGACTACGACGTTGCGTAAACTCTGCGGCGGAGATCAGGAGACCAACCTGGCGTTGCTCCGCGAGTCAATCGAGATTCTGAGCCGCGCCGTGGAATCGCGCGAGCTGCGCACCGCCGGTCACGGCGACCTGGTGGCTCGTTACACCGAAATCATCGCGCGCGCGCTGCGCCTGCCGGCGGAAGAAACCGCCGACCTGGTCTATGCTGCGCGGGTGCACGACGTGGGCAAAATCTTCGTGGCCGAGCGCATCCTGAACAAGCCCGGCCCGCTTTCCGATGACGAGTTCACCAAAGTCAGGAGGCACGCTCAGGTGGGTGCCCAGATTGTCGGCATGCTTCCGCGCAGCGAAAACATGTGCTCCGCGATTGCGCACCACCACCAGCGCTTCGACGGATCCGGCTATCCCGATGGCCTGATCGGGGAAGAGATTCCGGTATGGGCGCGCATCCTCGGCCTCACCGACGCCTACGCCAACATGCTGACCGAGCAGTCCATCTCGGCCGCCCGAACTTCGGACCAGGCGCTCGATGAATTGGCCAAGATGAGCGGGACTCGATTTGACGGCATGCTGGTGCGGCTGCTCCTGCGCGAACTGAAGTCGGAGCGGATGTCGTTCCCAAACATGTAGCGCCGGCATCTCTCGGGCAGGCCCTCGCCGGCTGGCCCGAGGGCGTCCCGCTCCCGGGACGGAGGCGCTACTCAGAACTCCCCACTTGCAACTGGAAACCGGAAACTGGACACTAGCTGCCATGTCCATTCCTCTTTCTATGTCTGGCAAGGTGGCTCTCATCTCAGGTGGGTCGCGCGGTATCGGAGCGGCGACCGTGCGGATGTTCGCAGCCGCCGGCGCGAAGGTTGTGTTCAGCTATCAGAAGGCGCGTTCTCAGGCCGAGGCGCTGGCTCGGGAATGTGGAGGGGCGAATTGCCATCCTGTCGCATGCAATCTGAATAGTCCCGAGGCAGCCCGCGCTTTGGTTGCTGCAACCGTCGAACATTTCGGCCGGCTCGACATTCTTGTCGCCAACCATGGCGTCTGGCCTCCGGAGGATGTCGCCATCGAGCGCATGACCGATGAACAGTGGGGCTCCACAATGGCCATCAATCTGGATGCGGTTTTTGGGCTGGTGAAATATGGCGTCGCGCAGATGAAGTCACAACCGCGGAACGGCGTTGCCGGTCACATTGTGCTGATCAGTTCCACCAGCGGACAGCGGGGAGAAGCTTTCCATTGCGACTATTCCGCGACTAAAGGCGCGCTGATCAGCATGACGAAGACCCTTTCAACGGAACTGGCGTCGGCCGGCATTTACGTGAATTGCGTGGCGCCGGGATGGGTTGACACCGACATGTCGAAGCCTGCCCTCGACGATCCGAAGGTTGGCGAAGAGATTCGCCGCACGATTCCGCTGGGTCGCGCCGGACGGCCGGAGGAGATTGCTGCTCCAGTGCTGTTTCTGTGCACCGAGTATGCCGGGTTCATCACCGGAGAAGTCTTCAACGTGAATGGAGGCGCGGTTCTGGCGGGGTAGACCACGTCAGTGGGGTACGCGCGCGGGCTGAGCGCAATCGTTGAGCGCAATAACGAAGAACGCGACAAAAATGCTTCCCGGGCTCCGCCGGTGAGCCGGTTCGTGCATCCAAGAACTGAGGATATACGGGTAGTGGTGTGGCTCCCTAGATACAGCTTGTCATCCTGAGCGAAGCGAAGGATGACAAGCAGCGGCGCGAGGCGGTGCGTGATGGTGGCCGGCGGCGAAATGCCCCTCCTAAAACTGCACCATTGCCGATATTCGCGGCTGCGAGCGGGAATTCCACGCGAAACGCTACAATTCTCTTTGCAGGTACCGACCCCTTCAATCTGGATGAAACGGCTTCTTCCTATTTTGTTTATGCTGACCCCTGTTCCGGCGGTCCTCTTTTCGGCGAGCCCGGCTTGGGGCCAGGCGCCGGCTGGGGGAACTCCAGCCGCCGCGCAATCTTCTCCCGCCTCGAATCCGCCCGCGAATGCGTCGAGCTCAGCCCCAGCGGGCACGCAAGGTCCGGATATCCCCATGGACCAGGAGAATGCGCGGAAGGCGAAGGATCTGCTGAATCAGGCGATCCAGGCGTTGGGCGGACAGGCTTACCTCAACATTCACGACAGGGAGATGCAGGGGCGCGGCTACAACTTCTATCATGGCCGCGCCACCAGCACGGGTGTTCTGTTCTGGAGCTTTTTCGAGTTCCCCGACAAGCAGCGCGACGAACTCAGCAAGGAACGCGACATTGCCGAGGTTTACGTCGGAAACAGGGGGTACGAAATCACCTACAAAGGCGTCCATCCCATGGACGAAAAAGATCTTACGCCCTACCTGCGGCGGCGTAGGTTCTCCTTGGACAACCTTCTGCGCACCTGGATCAACGATCCGAAAGTGGCGCTCTTTTATGAAGGCAACGCCATCGCCGCGGAAAAGCCCGCTCTCAAAGTAACGCTGATCAACGACAAGGATGAGGCGGTTAGTTTGTATGTCGATGCCGACACGCACCTTCCGCTGAAAAAGACATTCCGCTGGCGCGACCCGGTCGACAAGCAGCCAAATCTTGAGGAAGAAATCTACGATAACTATCGCCCGGTGCAAGGCATCATGACGCCTTTCAGCCTGACCCGGTATTTCAACGAAGATATGGCGGGCCAGCGCTTTCTCAGTGGGGCGACTTACAACCAGAATCTGGACCAAACCATGTTCGATCCTCATTCCGGATACGATCCCAACAAAGTCCCGAATAAACGGTCGTCCAAGCACTAACGGAATCGGGCGGTCGCGGTCCCGCTCGCCTCACGCGGTTAACTCATAGATCAGACAGGGCTTGCGCTCGTGCGCGGCAGATACCAATTTGGTTCCGATTCCGTAAACAGCCACGGAGTGTGGCTTTTTTACCACACACAGATTTCCTCGCCGGGCGGTAATCTAATGATTCAACGAAACATAACAGGTTTCTTATTTGACGCAGGAGCAGACAATCCGCACTGCCGTGGAGTGCACGGGCATTGGCCTGCACAGCGGCGCTCCGGTTTCCCTGCGCATGCTCCCGGCTTCACCCGCAACTGGTATTCGCTTTCGCCGCACCGATCTCGACGGTTTTGAAATCGAGGCCGTGGGCCTGAATGTAGCTCGCGTGAGCTACGCCACCAGCCTGATGAAAAAAGGCGTGTTCATTTCCACCACGGAGCACATTCTTTCCGCTTTCATCGGCATGGGCATCGACAATGCGATCGTGGAGCTGGATAACCTGGAGTTGCCCATCCTCGACGGCAGCGCTCGGCCGTTTGTGGAAATGATTCAGAAGGCGGGCATCCGCAAGCAGCGGCGGCCGCGCAAGTATCTGAGAATCAGGCGCGAACTGGAAATGCGCGAGGGCAACAAGTTTATTGCGGTGTACCCCGCCGAGACTTATTCCGTTTCCTATTCCATCAATTTTCCCCATCCGCTTATCGGTAAAGAAACCTTTCAAGTGGAACTGTCAAACGGCAACTACGTGCGGCACATTGCTGGGGCGCGCACGTTTGGGTCGCGCGAGGATGAGCGGGCGATGCGCAATATGGGCCTGATTCGGGGCGCATCCCGCGAGAACTGCATTGTCCTGACCAGGGACAGCGTGGAGAACGGACCGCTGCGTTTCGCCGACGAATTTGTGCGGCACAAGGTGCTCGATCTGGTGGGCGACCTGGCGTTGCTCGGGAAGCAGATTCTTGGCAAGGTGGTGGCCGACCGCGCTGGTCACGCCATGCACACAGCGCTGGTCTCGCGCATCCTGCGCGACAAGACGCTGTGGGAAGAAGTCACGCTTGATCAGGAAGAGGCCGCAAGCGTGCACGGGGCGGTGGCGCATGCCACGGCGGGGTCTGTTTTTTAGGTGCGACGCGTTGTTGAAGCAATTTCCGATTGTTGATTTTAGATTGCAGATGGAAAAACCTAGATTTTGACTTCAAGCTGAACTCTGCAATCGGCCGCGGCTCTCGATGCCGCCGGTTAGCGGGCAAGACCACACCACCCAAACCACACAGGCCGAAACCTGCGCCGCTAGTCTGCGGGCTCGCAGTGGGACTGGTCTCGGTGGATGGACTCTTCTGGCTGTTGCTGTAGCAGCCGTTCCAGTTCGGCTTTCGTCTGGTGAATCAGAGCGGCGGCGAACTGGCGGGCGGACTCCTGGCGCTCGGCGGAAAGTTCCTTCACTCGCATGTCGAGCAGCGGCAGGTCTTGTTCAAACCAGCGCAGGGTTTTTTGTACGCGGGCAATGCGAAAGTCGTTGGTCAGCATGAGGATGGCTCTCCCGGGAACTTCTAGAGTGCCATGCTTATTAGGACGCGCAAGTCTCAAGGTGAATACCGGCGTAAACAGGCCGACGGCAGAAGTTAGAGATCAGAATGCAAGAGTAAAACCCGGTCTTAACTTCTGCACTTTGCCTTTAGCCGAGTGAGCTAAGACCACGGAAGGGAACTACTGCAGGTTTTCCGGCGCGGTCGTCAGACGATCTTTGGCCCCGGGGAATTCTTTTTCCATGCGGCCGTCGAGCCACTTTTCCAGCAGCTTTTGGGTAGTTTCGGCGATGCCGTGAAAGCGGAAGCCGGCGCGCCCTTTCAGGTCTGCCCAGGCCACTTCCGTCTCGACATCGATGTTCAGTTTGATGTCTGGAATCACAAACTTCAGGCGTGGCGTGGCCCCTTTGGGCATGGCGTCACGCATGGTGAGTGCGATTCCGCCCTCGCTGATGTTGGTGCTCGTGGCCTTCAATTCCTTCTCTCCCAGGAAAACGCTGACCGCCATTTTCAGCGGCTGCCGGAAATAGCGGCGGCGCTCTTTCAGCATGAAATTCAACGCGGCGTGGAAACAGCGCGAGGCGTTCAGGTTGCTGATGGGCTTCTGCAGGACAAAGTTCGCGCCCATGCCAAAAGCATCCTGCGTGGTGGTTTTTTTCCCGTTGAGGATGGCGAAGGTGACGGAGTTCTTGTTACTGGGCGTCCCGCGCAGACCCTGCAGCACTTCCAGGCCGCCTGTCAGGTCGTCGCAATCCACGATGACAGCGTCGAATTTTTCGGAGACCAGAATATCCGCCGCGGCTCGAGCCTCCTGGCAGACTTCGACGTCGATCGACAGCTTTTCCAGTGTAGGCCGAATAACCCGGACCAGATCGGTATCCCGGCTCAAAAGAAAAGACTCCAACGTCATAAGCCAGATTCTAAAATCTGGTTCACCGACCCGAAAGTGACAAAGGTAACGGTCCGCAACTGGCCTGGAGGACAATTACCGGACCGGGAATCGGGGTGACATCGCTCCTTAAGATGGTAGTCTGACGGCGGCGCCAATCATGAGCACACTCGTTTATCTTTCGCTGGGAGCGAATGTTGGAGACTGCGCCCGTAACATTCGTGAGGCCATCACGCGCCTCGGGGCGTTGGGGCGGGTGGTTGCGGCTTCGTCGTTCTATGAAACCGAACCGGTGGAATTTACCGAGCAGGCATGGTTTCTGAATTGCACTGTGGCCCTCGAAACCGCGAAGACGCCGGCGCAGTTGATGGCGGCGCTGCTCACGATTGAGCAGGAGATGGGACGGCAACGGACCCAGGAAAAAGGACCGCGCAGCATTGACATTGACATTCTGCTTTTCGGCGACACGGTGGTGGATTCGCCGGAGCTGACCATTCCACATCCCGCGATGCAGCAACGCCGATTCGTGCTCGAGCCCCTGGCCGAGATCGCGCCTGAGGCGCGGCATCCGGTGTTGGGCACGACTGTCCGCGAATTGCTGGATGTGCTGTGGGTGGGGCAGACCGTGAGGAAAATTCCGATCCGGGCCACGGATTGAACCCTCGAACTTCGATGCTGCCCGCCGCCACCTTTGCGGGTCGGACCCGGAAAGCCGCAGGGAAAATCCCCACTTCAAAGGACGCGAGAAATAGGGCACTCGGGGCCGTTGCGCTTCAACCGCGTGGAATCCGTGAAAATCCGTGGCTGATTTTCTTACGGGTGCTTTTCTAGGGCACGATGATGCGGCTGCCCGCTTCCTGCGGGGTGATCACGCTTGATTCTTTCTCGGGAAACTGCGCCACGAGAAACTCCGCGAAGGCTCGCGCCTTGGGCCGTCCAGACGTGCGGCCATATCCCAGCCGCACCAGGAACACCAGGGCCTTCAGCACATCGGAATCTCGCACCGTGGAGTAGCCCATGTGTTTCTGCTCGGCCTCGCGATACTCCTGCAACATGGCTTCGACTTCGGCGGCGACGCGTTGTTGAGGGGCGCTCGGGATCGCCTGTTCGTAGTGCAGGCCGGAATTCACCAGGCGCTGGTAGCTGGTGGTGAGAGCGGAGAGCGCTGCGAGCAGATCGCCGTCATTCAGGATGCGGTCGGCGCGAACAGCTTTGGCAAGCGCGAAGGTCAGGCCCATGAGCAGATGCTCGCGCTCGTAGAGGAACTGGTCGGGAACTTCAACTTTCAGAAACAGAGCCTCGGGGTCGATGTGATCCCTCGAACGCGGCTTTTCGTGCTCCCGCGCCTGTCGCAGATAGGGACAATCACTGGGGCAATCGAGTGTGACTTCACGCTGCTCGCCGCAGCACTGCGGGCAAATGCGCCCGTGCAGGGCCGGGCAAAAACGCTTTTCTTTGCGAACTTCGCAGATGGCGCAACTCAAGAAAAAATTCTCCTGTCGATATTATGTCATCCCGTCAGGAGCGGGCGCATCCGCCTGATTGTTGGTTTTGCTTTTCTCTGTGTCTCGGAGTCTCCGGGTGAACTCGCAGCTGGTTTTCGTCAGCAAAAACGCTTTTAATGCCCGATTTGCGATCCCGGTCTATGGAACACCGCATAAAAAGGCCCTCCTCCACGTACCACATTTGCCAAACCCGCGTAAAATCAGGTGTTTTTCCACAGGGTTGTGGTAGTAAAATGGCGGCCAACGGAATTACATCACATTTTTTCCGAGGAGGAAGTACATGGCATCTGGTTTGACTAAAACGCAACTCGTCCGCCTTCTGGCGGAGAAGAATGAACTCAACAACAAGCAGGCGGCGGCGTTCCTGGAGCACCTGGCCGATACCGCCATCAAAGAGACGAAGAAGAACGGCGTGTTCGTCGTACCTGGACTGGGCCGCCTGGTGAAGGCGCACCGCAAAGCCCGCGTGGGACGCAATCCGCAGACCGGCGAACCGATCCAGATCAAGGCCAAGACCGTGGTGAAGTTCCGCGTCGCCAAGGCCGCCAAGGACGCGATCGCTCCCAAGAAACCGTAGTTTTTGTTTGAGATCGATTTCGAAGGCCGGCTTAGGCCGGCCTTTGGTTTTTGTGGAGTCGCAGTAGCGGCGCGGTCTTGCTTCGTGGACGGAGTTGGCGGGCGAGAGTGCCCGCCCCACATTTGGCTTGGAAAGGTTTTCGGCGATGCTCAACTGGATCGTGGTCGGAATCGGTGACATTGCGATTCGACGCGTGATTCCTGCCATTCAAGCTGAACCCAGGAGCCGACTGTACGGCGTGGTTACGCGTGATCCGGCCAAGGCTGCGGCGCTACACACACGCGTGTGGTCGTCGCTGGAGGAAGCGCTCGCGGATCCGAGTAGCGAGGCGCAAGCAGTCTACCTTGCTACGCCCGTATTTCTGCACGCGCCGCAAACCCTCCAATCGTTCCGTGCGGGCCGGCATGCGCTTTGCGAAAAGCCGCTGGCCATGAATCTTGCTGAGGCACAATCGATGCTTCAGGCTTCGAAGGACGCGGAGAAAACTTTCGGGGTCGCTTACTATCGCCGTTTTTATCCCAAGGTGCAGCGCGCCAAGCAGTTGCTCGAAGCTGGAGCCATCGGGAAGCCCGTGCTCGCCGAACTCACCTGCCATATGTGGCTTGACGGCACGGAGAGTGAGCGCAATTGGCTGGTTGATCCGGCGAAGGCTGGCGGCGGACCGCTTTATGACATCGCGTCGCATCGGATCGATGTGCTCAATTATTTGTTTGGACAGCCGCTGCGAGTTTCCGGACATCTATCAAACGCGGTTCATCATTATGCAGTCGAAGACAATGCGACGGTCATGATCGACTACGCGAACGGCGTGCGCGGCATCGTGGACGTGCGCTGGCATTCCAAGGTGAGGCGCGACGAATGCCGCATCCGCGGCACCGAGGGAGAAATGGAAATGAGCCCGCTGAATGGGCCTGAGTTGGTCTATCCCGGCGGAAGTGAACAGCTTGCGCCGAATGCGAACCTGCACTATCCGATGATGCAGAACTTCGTGGAGGCTGTGCTGGACCAGGCGCCGCTGATTTCGAGTGGCGAGTCCGCGATTTGGACGGACTGGGTTACGGAAGAAGTGATGAGACCCGCGCAGCGACGAATTGGCTGAAAAAGCCGCCGCCCTAACTCTCACTTTCCATATTCGTTTTTCACCACGTCGCCGCCCTTCATCACAAATTTCACACGCTCCAGCGTGGTCACGTCTTTGAGCGGATCGCCATCGACCGCTACGATGTCGGCCCAGGCACCCGGCTCGAGGCTGCCCACTTTTCCTTGCCAGCCCAGCAGATCCGCCGCGTTCATCGTCGCTGCCTGAATAGCCTGCAAAGGCGTCAACCCCAGTTTGACCATCACGGCGAACTCGTGCGCATTCAGTCCGTGAGGATAGACCGCGGCGTCGGTGCCGAATGCAACCTTCACTCCGCTAGCGAACGCGTGCGCGATGTTCTTGCGCGCGATCGGCATTACGGTTTTGGCCTTGCCCAGCAGAAATTCTGGCACGTGATTTCTCTCGGCGTTTTCCAGAAACCAATCGCCCAGGTACAGCGTCGGCACAAGATACGTACCGTTCTTCTTCATCTCGGCGATTCCTGCATCGTCAATGTAGGAGCCGTGCTCGATGGAATCGACTCCCGCCTCCGACGCCCAGAGAATGCCCTGCGCTCCGTGCGCGTGTGCGGCAACTTTTCGTCCGAGGCGGTGAGCATCCGCGACGATGGCCTTCATCTCCTCCAATGTGTATTGGGAAGCCTGAGGATCATCGCCCTTGGAGAGCACTCCGCCGGTCGCGCAGATCTTGATCAAATCGGAACCGTATTTGATGTTCTCGCGTACCTTGTGCTGCACAGCCGCAATCCCGTCGGCCACTCCGTCTCCGGTAGCGTGATAGTCGAAGGGCAGAAGATTGTTGTCGCAGTGGCCGCCAGTGATGCCGAGCGCTGGCCCGCTCACCAGCATTCTCGGTCCGGGGACGTCGCCGGCGTTGATCGCGTCGCGCAAAGCGACGTCGCTATATCCTTCCGCGCCCACGTTGCGTACGGTAGTGAAACCCGCTTCCAGAGTCACCCGGGCATTCTTGGCCCCTGTGAGCGCCGAACGCACGACGGAAACTCCGAGTTCCTCGTATCCGAATCGGGGCTCGTAGGTGAGGTGCGTGTGCGCGTCGATCAAGCCGGGCAGCACGGTTGCGTTCGGCAGTTCGATGCGTACGGCGTCCGCGGGCGCTTGGGTTTCCGTTGCTGGGCCGGCGCTGACGATTTTTCCGTCTTCGATGATGAAAGTCTGATCCGAGAGCACCTTGCCGCTCTTCACATCGAGCGCGTGCCCGGCGTGCACGACTACCCTTCTGGGACCCTGCTGGGCGATGATCTGCCCCGCCAACAAGAGCATGGCTACTGCAAGTGTTGCTGGACGTTGCCGTCTTTTCACAGGAAAAGCTCCTCTATGGGAAGCGGGATTGACGCATTATGATCGCGGCGAGGCTGAAGTCAAGCGAATTTGCGATCGGTACCCGAAATTGTTGCCCGCCTGGCAGAAGCGGGGATCAAGATATGATTTGAGCTCGGCAGCTTTCAATATTCGGTTTGACCCGGACTCGTTTTGACCCCGACGGAGGAAATTGTGCTGGTTCGTGTGGCAAATCTCGGAGACGCAGAAGCTGTCAGCAGCGTCATCAACGCTGCCTTTCGAAAAGCGGAAGGCTTTCTGATTGATCGCGACCGCATCGATCTGAAAACCGTACAGGATCTCTTCGGAACCGGCACGTTTCTGGTGGCCGAGGAAAACGAGGTGGTGGTGGGGTGCGTGCACGTCGAAATGAGGGGCGAGCGGTCTTATCTGGGGCTGCTCTCCGTTAATCCCGACGGTCAGAAGTCGGGCGTGGGTTCGAAGCTGATGACCGCCGCCGAGGATTATTGCGCGAAGGCCGGCAGCCGTTTTATGGACCTGCGGATCGTCAGTGTGCGCCAGGAGCTGCCGGAGTTTTATCACCGGCGAGGATACGTTGAAACCGGCACGGCTCCGTTCACTCCGGGGTTGGAGCCGAAAGTGCCCTGCCATTTCGTGAACATGGCGAAACCGCTGATGTAAGGCCGGGAGTTACTTTTGCGCGGATTGGCGGCCACTCCCGCTTACGGTTTCTCGTTCTTTTACTCCGTCACTTATTCTGTCACGATCGCGTCCGCTTCGATCTCCACCAGTATCTCGGGCGAGATCAAAGCGCTCACCTGTACCATGGAGGTTGCCGGACGAATGTCGCGAAATACTTCTCCGTGGGCCTTGCCGATCTTTTCCCACTCCGCGATGTTGACTACAAAGATGCGCGTGCGCACCACATCTTTCATGGTCGCACCGGCCTTCTTCAGTGCGGTTTCGATGTTCTTCAGGATTTGCACCGTCTGCGCGTGCACGTCGCCCACGCCGACAATGTAGCCGTCAGGACCGGTTGCGGTCGTGCCCGCCACGTGGACATATGGTCCGACTTTCACCGCACGGGAGTAACCCACAATCGGTTCCCACGGTGTGCCGCTCGAAATGTTCTGACGTTGCATCTAGGTCTCCTTAGCCGCCCATTCTACAAGCTGGTTCCTCTGCGAGTCGGGGAATCCAAGTAGAACGCCGCGTTTCTAGCAGTCGGTGTACGTGACTGCCAGCAAAATACATTGATGGACTCGCCGCGGGCGCTTCGCATCCAAGTAATCAGGAAAACGAATGGCGAGGATAAACAAAAGTCACTTGCGTAGAAATGAAAGCTGATGTATCTAACACGCTAAGCAGTTGAAACTCCGTGCCAGCTGCGGAGTTTCGGGAGCCCAAAGCCATGATCGAGGAATCGCATCCGCTGCAGGAGCTTTTTCAAGCGTTAGTTGGCCGCCACTATGCCGAGGAAATCGGCATCCGCGATCCGCAAGTGGTGGCTTACGTTTCGCATTTGCTGGCTGAATTTTGCGAAGCCGATCAGCTCTTCAAAATTCGCGGCACGGCCAATCGCCCGCTCGCCGATGTCGGCGAGATGCTGCTCGAGTCTGATCCGGTCTACGGTCCGGCGCCGTCGTTTGACCGCGAGCGCCAAGTGCGCAAACATATTGGCGATTACACGCTCTTCTTCGCGGGAATGTTTCCGGAGAGCATCAATCACCTCCGCCTGCGTCGGAATCGCCTGGAGAATTTTGTTGATTGGATGAAGGCAGGGAAGGAAAGCTATTACGTCGTCTCCAAGTTCGAACACTTCGAGTACGCCAAGGTTGCGCCTCTGTTCGCCAGCCTCTCCAAGAATTTCGAGGCCTGCGTCTACGGCCTCAACATGGTGAAAAATGATCTGCAGGAGATGCAGCATCCCATCACGCGCAGGGACGATGAAGTGATCATGTAAGCGACGCGTTTAGGTGTCGATCGTCGTCCGAACCCTCCGCGCCCACTTATCCTCGAACGACAGCCGTGCTTGCCATACGGTAGAAGCTGAGCGCGGCGCCGCCTTGTACGAGTTTCCGGAATCTGCGCAGCGCTCCGCGAATTCATCTCCCGGGTCGAACCTTTTTTCGTGCTCTGCAATCACCAGCGACATCGCCCAGATCACGCTGGACGCCTCCAGCGCGCGCAGAGTTTCCGCGTAGGCATCCTTCATATGGTAGGGAGGATCGAGATACACGACATCGGCGGTGAGATGTTCGCGGACGTGTTCGCGGACATGCTCGCGTTCTATGCGCCAGCAGGCGCGAGTCCATTCCTCGTGAAAAATCTTGTACCCGCTTGTGACGCCAAGGCTTTCGAGATTGTTGCGAATTAATTCCGCCGCCGGCGCCGACGATTCCACGAAATACACCTGCTTGGCGCCGCGACTCAGGGCTTCGATGCCTACGGCGCCCGTGCCCGCGAAAATATCGAGCCAGACTGTGCCCTCAAGCGCTGCGGGATTCCCTGCCGTCAGCACGTCGAACAGGGTTTCCCGCAGCCGATCTGAGGTGGGGCGGATGTCCATCCCGCGCAACGAACGCAGCGGCCGGCTCCGGTATTTTCCCGCGATCACGCGCATAACTCTGCACTTTCGATTGAAGCGTCGATCGAAACGACGACCGGACGAATACTTCCACGCATGTAGAATAAACATTGGCAGAGGCGATTGAGAAGAGGATGAGAACAGGATGAGAAGCTGGTCCATTCCGATCGGGCGATTGTTCGAGGTCGAGGTCCGCATTCACCCGACTTTTCTTCTGCTTTTTCTTTTTGTGTTTGCCACCGATTACCGGGCACACCCGAGCCTGGCGAGCGGACCGCGTGATCTCGCACTGGTCGGCATTATTCTGGCCTGCGTGGCGGCTCGCGAGTGCGCCCAGATGCTGGTGGCCCGGCGCGCCGGCATGATTCCCAAGGCCGTGATTCTACTGCCGCTATGCGGCGTCACGCTGTTTGAGGAAAAACGCCCGGAGGAAAGGCGAGTCGAGGAAAAACGCCTCGAGGAAGGGCGATTGGAAAATCCCCGCGCCGGCAAACCTGCGCTGGGCGGCTCACTGGGGATGCGGGAGATCCGTCTCGCACTGGTGGGACCGCTTACGAATCTGGTGCTGGCATTTCTGGCCGCAGGGTGTGTCCTGGCGTTTGTCGACCATCCCGATCTGTGGACCCTTCCCTGGCTCCAGGGCACGAACCTGCCGCGCAGCCTGGTGTGGGCGAATCTATTTCTCGCGGCACTGAACCTGTTGCCGGCGTATCCCCTTGATGGCGGCCGCATCTTGCGGGCTTTTTTCCTGAGCTCGCTGGACATGCCGGTCGCCACGCGCCGCGCCGTTTCCATCAGCAACGCGATTGCGATGGTCTTCATGATCGCCGGGCTGTTCAGCGATACATGGCTCACCATGGTAGGTGTCATCGTTTTTTCCGCGGCACAGCTCGAGGAGCGCGCCATCGTTTTCCAATCCGTGCTCGACAACGTCCGCCTGGAAGAAATCATGCTCACCGACTTCGCCACGCTTTCCCCCGCGGACACGCTGGAAGGCGCACTGGAAAAGGCGGTGCACTCGCTGCAGGATGATTTTCCTGTGGTGCGCGGCAGCGATATGGTGGGCGTAGTCTCGAAACAGCGCATTCTGGAAGCACTGCGCGTCGAAGGCAACGGCTACGTGCAAGCTGTGATGAACAAGATTTTCGAAGTGTCGGTGCGGCAGGAATCGCTCGGCACCGCGTTCCGCAAGCTCAACTCCCGCAACTCCAGCATCATTCCCGTGGTAGAAGACGAGCGACTGATCGGCATTGTGACCCTGCAGAACTTGATGCACTCGATGACGCTGCTGGCCGAGAGCCGTAAGCTGCGGCGAGATGAGGCGGACTCGTAGGAGAAGTTTCGGATAGCAGATTTCAGGTTGAAGATCGCTGTTTTCACCAAGATCAATCTGGAATTTAAAATCCGCAATCTGAAATCTGCTTTAAAACAGCCGTACCGCCTTGGCTTGGTGCACTGCCGGAATCTTCCGCAGCTCGTTCAGCACAGCATCGGACACGTGCCCGTCCACATGGACCACGGCAATTGCTTCGCTCGGCTGATCGGAGCCCGCCTCTGC
>Ga0210388_10002020_pt1 | contig 15833 bp, 13 predicted proteins | sample IncBWC19OmetaG_FD_155485 | JGI IMG/M metagenome (GOLD analysis project Ga0210388, IMG submission 155485) | Forest soil microbial communities from Barre Woods Harvard Forest LTER site, Petersham, Massachusetts, United States - Inc-BW-C-19-O ...
CGAGGACCAGTGCCGCCAGCACTCCGCTTCCGCACAACACCAGGCTTTCCGCCAGCAGCGAACGCCGCAGCGCCGCCGTACCCGCTCCCAGGGCCGAACGCACGGCTAACTCAGGTTCGCGGCGAACGGTTCGCGCCAGCACCAGATTGGCCACATTCGAGCACGCGATCACAAACAGCAGCCCTGCGGCTGCAAACAACACCCACAAAACCGTATTGGCGCGCGAATTGATCTGTTCGTGCATTCGCGTCACATCGATTTTGTAATGATCCGCGGACTTGTACACCTCTGGGTGTGCACCCATGATCGACGCATACCGCGTGCGCAGCTCCGATCGCGCGCCTTCGAGAGTCGCTCCCGGCGCAAGCCGCGCGAAGACCTCCGTCATCCGGTGCTCCCGGCCGGTCACCATGGTGGCTGATAGATGGTGAGGACTTGTCACCACGTTCGCGATAATCTCTGTTGCCACCGGATACGGCACCGACGGTTCCAGAACACCTACGATCGTTGCCGGCCGCGCACCGCTGTAGCTCTCCAGCCGCACCGTCTTTCCAAGCACGCTCGGGTCCGAGTGCAGCGACGCGCTCCAGAATCGATAGGTCAGTACGATCGCACCGGGTGCATTGGGCCCGTCGTCCGCAGGAGTCAGCAGCCGTCCCAGCACTGGGCGCAGACCCATTACCGCGAAATAATTGCCGTCCACGACTCCCGCGGGAATCTCACGCGGCGTGCCCAGCCCGACAACGGTGAAATCGATCGCCGAGAATGTTCCCAGCGCCGTGATGCTCTTCAGCCCCTTGCCAAGGTCATCGATCTCAGGGATCGAAAAGGTCGCGTTCTCGACGCCGATCCCCTGAGCGCTCTGCCGCAGGTAGAGCAGGCGGTCTTCGTCCCGGTTTGCCAGAGGACGCAGCAACACGGCCCGCACTACGCTGAAAATGGCGGCGTTGGCTCCGATTCCCAGGGCCAGCGTCAGGGCAACTGTGATCCACAGGGCACGAACGTGCCATAGCGATCGCACAGCAATTTTCAAATCACGAAAGAACGACATCACGATCCTCCACGGACTGACTCGCAGCTTCTCAGCTATCGCGACCACCAGGGACTACGCTTTCATTCTGTCGGGCGTTACCCAGGGGGGTAGATTTGTTTGCTCGTCACCGCAGGGAAACAATCTCGCAATGTATGTTGGTATCAACATAATGCGCCCGATGTCAAGAATTATGGGATGAAAATATGGCTGCGGAGATGCTGAGTGGACCGTTGCGGGAAGGTTGGCGATGCAACCTTGGACTGTTACTTAGCCGGCCGGCTTGAGAGGCGATGGCTGGAAGGCCCCGCGTCTGGCTCGAAAACATCCGATTCTTCGAGTCGACTTGTCAACCCGAAGATCAGCGTGATTGAAATGGTGGAGCAGCAAACTGATTCAATGCTGAATCGATGATGGCTTCCCGCCAGGTGTTGGAGTGCTTTTCCAGCCACTCTTCGGTGACCTCAACAAACGCTGAACCAGCCTGGTGAAGTTCAAGGGCTTGTTTCAGACGTTCTCCTGAAAAATCATGCTCGGTGGTGCCGGATTCCAGTCCCGAACCTTCGGGCGCTTCCACGTGAATCCTGCAGCCCACAGCCGTTCTCTCCGGGTGGATCACTCCGTGATCTGGGTGAAGCACTGGATTTCCTTCAAACGTGACTACAAATCGAAGTAGCGGCATCGGTACGAACCTCTCTGCCCATATAGGACTCATCGCCCCGGAACTTGAACTCATCTAAATGCCTGACAAAGATCGTGATCGTGGAAATGAACGGGACCTGGAGAACAGACGCTGTTCTCATGGGTTGAAAGGCTAGCACAGGAGCAACACAGAGAAGAAGGTAGCGAAGCCAACCGATTGACTTTGATCGCTTGGCTTGTAAAGGCGCGGGTCGAAATCGAACCCCGGCGCGGCGTTGTCACAACACAACTTATTGACTTAATAAAGGATCAGGACGCGACAAACGCATCAATCGCAGGTCGGTAGCACAAATTCGTACAAATTAGGCGATAGGCTGATGCATGGGTCGGGTCTCATCATCCGCCCTGCTGTGGATGTTTGAGAGATGTGGAAGGCACCTCCTCAGGTCTCATGACCGGATGTTTCTTCCGGTGCTCAAAGTCTTCCCGGATCGCGAGACATTCTAAGCGCGTTCGATAGTAGGCGGTGAAGATTCGAGCGTAAACACGAAAAAGGCGCTTAACGATCCCTTCTGTGTGCCTCAAGCACCAAAGGAAGAGGGAGACTGCGGCGATCAGCAAAATCCTAAGACTCTGCCATGATTCAAGCCAATTGCTTTGCGCTGCCCCTATGAACATGCTGTCCCCCACACTCAAAGACGCACGTCGTCATTGAGAAAGTCTTTGTTTTGTGTATGGGAGCTACAAAGATGTGACCACCGCGCCGATGCAATGTCAAGTAGGCATAAAGATATTTACGTGGATAAATCGGGTCTAGAACTGTGGGAAGTGTGGATTAAATTTTCGCTTTTATTTCGCCTATACTGTCCCCATGTTCCAAGGTCCAACACCCTCTCTGCATCCCTTCGTGGTGGCCTGTAAGGGCTGCCAACAAAACATTCCCGCACCCGTCGAGACAATGCCCTCATCTTGGATCATTGCGAAATGTCCGCTGTGCGGCCAGCGAAGACGCTACCTGCCCACGGAGATATTTCAAGGCAGGCTCTCGCATCAACTCAGCCAGCGACGGCCCAAGAACGTTATCCCAATCGACAGAGGCAGAGGTGTCTGATCCCTTCAAGCCAATTCTTCTTACTCCGAGGGCCCTTGTTGTGGACTTACGCGATTATATTTTCTTGGCCGTCTTCCCGTGACCTCTGTCGGATATAGCGTTCATCTTAGTGGCACTTCCTCATCTGCCCAGAAAACTAGCCAAGGACTTTTTCCCATTCCCCGGGGAGATACGTCGGGCCTATTACGAGATGCGCGAGGAAGATGCGTGTCATCGCAGGGGACGATGACAATCGGAGGCTAATGACCGCCCCACTTTCGGATGAAAATAAATCCGTTGTCACTGCTTCCTTCAATATCTCCTACCTCAAGGAGGGAAAAGATATTGTCTTCCTCCCAATACCGGATGGTATTTTGCGATTGATTGGCCTAGTCGCCGCGCATTGGGGAACATTCGAAGTAGTGCTCAACAAGTTAATTGAAGCATCATACGTTGCAATCGGTGGAGCTCCCGACGGGTGGCAACGGCTCGGATTTGCCAAGCGAAAAAAGCTTTTCGTCGACATTGTCCGCAATGATCTCAAAAACACATTTCCTGCCGCCGCCTCTAACTACATCAAAATCGCGGGGGACGCAGCTGACCTTCATTGGCAGAGGAATATTGTTGTTCACGGTCTCTATCGAGTTACTTTTCCTCCGGCCGGCTCTGAATCGCCAACATTCTGGGCAGAAGGAACGCACAACGGAAATGAGGTGAAGATACCAATTGACGTGCCTACACTGGAAAAGCTATGGCATGGAATTGCTCATCTTACAGGCGGACTAATGTCTACTGTTCGACTCCATGGCTCCGTTGAAGGCTGGCCTCAGACATTTTCCGATACAGAACTTCTACGAACTCATCAAGAGGCAATTCATCCGCCCGATCCCAAAAGTGCGAACTTGAACAAGTAGTAAAAAGCGAAGGCGCGCTCATGCGAAAACATGGCGCGCCGTGGTTTGTTCGGTCACACCTGGAGAGAGCCCGGCCCGAATCTAAGTTTCTGCATCAACCGCCTCACGATGTCGTCAACAATCGTGCGAAAGCGCGCAGTGGTCTCGCAATGATCTGGTCCAAATACGGCAGGGAGCAGTAATGGTGATGGTTAGAATGGACAGGACAGATAGGACAGAAGCTGTGCTCATGGAGTGAAGGGCTAGCACAGGATTAGCACGAAAAAGAGTCTTCACACTCAAGCCATTGATTATAAGTGACTTGTTTATGGAGGCGCGGGTCGGAATCGAACCGACGCATAAAGGTTTTGCAGACCTCTCCCTTACCGCTTGGGTACCGCGCCCCGGATGGGTAATCCGACAGGTATTCTATGTCGGGAGGCGTGAATGATGCCAGCCGCAGTGTTCGTCTTTGGAGTGACGATCGGATCTGCGTTGGCTGATTGGAGCGGGAGACGGGACTTGAACCCGCGACCCTCGCCTTGGCAAGGCGATGCTCTACCACTGAGCTACTCCCGCTTGGTACTCAATGAGTATATCGGGACGACGCATGTAAGGTCAACGCCGCGTCCGGCTCAGGCATGCACGATCCGGCCCAGGCCGGCTTCGATGCGTGTGATCCGGCCGTCGCGCATATGCAGGATACGGTCGGCGATGGATGCAGCTTCCGGATTGTGGGTGATCATCAGCACCGTCTGTTTGAATTCACGATTCGACCGCTGCAGCATTTCGAGGACAGCATCCGAGCTGGCGGTGTCGAGATTGCCGGTGGGCTCATCGGCGAGGATGATCGCCGGCCGCATCACCAGCGCGCGCGCAATGGCAACGCGCTGCTGCTGCCCTCCCGAGAGCTCGGAGGGTCGATGATCGAGCCGGTCCGTGATGCCGAGCATATCGGTAAGGTGCGCGAGATGGGCCTGGTCGAGCGGCTCTTTGCGGCCTGAGATGCTGTACGCGATCTCAATATTCTGGCGCGATGTGAGCGTCGGCAACAGGTTGAACTTCTGGAAGATGAAGCCGATTTTCGACTTGCGCATCCGGGTCCGCTCGGCATCGTTCAGCGTCGAGAAGTCAACGCCATCGATGACGATCTTGCCCGAGCTGGCCTGGGTAAGGCCTCCTAGCAGATAAAACAGCGTCGACTTGCCGCTGCCCGAAGGGCCCACAATGCTGACGAATTCCCCGGGATCGACGGCAAAAGTGGCATCCTGAAGCGCCGGAACCTCGATCTTGCCCGAGTGGTAGATTTTGCCGAGATGCTCGGCGCGAATGATGGGCTGCACCTGCTTATTGTAAATCGCGCCCGTTGCAAATGAGGCGCAGCCCGAAACGAGTCGCCATCTTCGCTTACGACGCGAGAGCGGGCTGCAGGATGCCGGCGGGGAAGGCCGCTTCCTGTGCGGAAACGGGGCTGTGAACGGCAGGCGCCACGGCCTTCTTGGGCCCGCGCTTGCGAGCGATCATCACCCGGATACGCTCCAGCATTTCGACGGGTGTGCAGGCTCCCTTGGGGAGGAACGCATCGGCGCGATTGGCGCGCTCAAAGGCCTTGACGGTGCCGCTGACCAGCATCATGGGAACTTCGGGTGAGATGTCCTTCATACGGCGCACCATTTCGTTTCCATCCATCTGGGGCATCACCAGGTCGCTCAGCACGAGATCGATTCCGCCACTGCGAAAGATCTCAAGCGCATCGTGAGCAGAGGGTGCGCTGATCACGCGATAGCCGCGGGTTTCGAGAAGAAATTTGCGGACGGAAAGGGCTTGTTCGTTGTCATCGACGCAAAGAATAGTCTTTTTTGGTCTCATGTTTTCCTTGGCCGCCTTGCATTGCACGCAAGGCCATCAATGTGCGGGCACACTTCAGGTGTGTGCGCCCAGCAACGGGTTCCGGTGGCCGCATCCTGATTCGGGAGGGGGTTCCCGAGCAAGTTCGCGAACAGGCCCAAAGAAGGGAATACGGCTCCTGCCACGTTTGCTGCGACAGCGTGTGGAAGCACGCTGCCGCGCAAGTGCGCGGGGCCGCGATCCAGTCAGAGGGTCCAGACGAACATGTCCGGACGAACTGATCCAAGCGAACCAGGATGCGGAGAGCAGAGAGATGCGCCACGGTTGCCTGCGCTGAATTCGCTGCTTGCGCGCTTCTCGGTGTGCTTCCCGGAATATGGCAGGCAGCGGTTAGCGCACATGTTGCACGCTCTCGCTCTAAGTCAAGTTGTGAGTCAATCGGCGAAAGTTGCGTTCCGCTTTTCTGAAACGCTTGCCAAGATTACGAAGCGCAGGACGGCGTGTAAACGGGGAATATCAAGCGAAGAGATGATGATTTTCAACTTCGGGTTCCACCGGTTTCTGGATTCCCATTGTGAACATTGGCGATCAAGCCTGTGAGACTTGTTGAAACTATGTGAATCACTCAAGGAAAAAGCGTCCGTTTGCAACAAGAACGGTGCTCCCGCCAACGCGAACTTCGCTCACCCGACCGCCCAGCAGATTCGCAGAAATGTAAAGATCGCTCGGCCGATGGATTTCAACCCCCTGGCGCAGGTGGATCTGCTGGCCGGAGGGAACCATTCCGTGGCTTACAAGATAGGAGATTGCGCATCCGGCGGCCGAGCCGGTAGCGGGATCTTCACCGTTGTAGAACTGCATGCGGGCGCGCCACTGTCCGGGCGCCTCGGCGGCGATCACATAGAAGAATTTCGCGTCGCCGCCGCGAAAATACTGCTCTGCCTGCGCGAGCTGCACGCGCATCCGCCCCAACGCCTCGATCGATTGCAGAACCACAATGCAGTAGGGCAGACCGGTGGAGACGGTCTGCGGGGGCAGATCGGGTGAGAGGTCTTCCCTGTTCAGCCCGAGCAAGGGAGCGACCTCCACAAGTTGGTGGAGGCGTCCAAAGACGGGCTGCGGCTGGGTCATCACCCCGAAAGCCGCGCCGGCGGTATTTTTGTCGGGTGGAAAGACGACCGGTACCCGGCCGGCATTGAGATCGAGAACGATCTTTTCCGCGCCCTGCCATTCCGGGAGAACGGCGCGAATCGTGGCCGACGTGCCTAGCGTAGGATGGCCTGCGAACGGCAACTCCTCCTGCGTAGTGAAGATGCGCACACGCACGCCCTCCTCGCGCTCCGTGGCAACGTCGCGGCGGCAGATGAAGGTCGTTTCCGACAGGTTAGTTTCGCGCGCCAGGGATTGCATCTCCGCATCGGAGAGACCGTTGGCATCGAAAAAGACGGCTAACTGGTTCCCCTCGAGCGCCCTGGATGTGAATACGTCGCAGAGATGGTAAGAATATTCGCGCATGTTCTTTAGATTGACAGCGTCCCCATCAGGTTCTATTCTCGTCTCTTAGAAGCACGAGAATCATCCCGTTGCTTCGCAGAGTCGATTGTATGTCCAAGCTCGTTCCAACCCGCATGTGTATGTGCTGCTGCTGTCGCTGCTGCAGCATGCGGGTGTGTGTCTAGAGCTTAGTCAAAGTTTCAAGCTCATCAGCCCACCCGCAGAGAACCTGCCGGGTGGGTTTTTCGCTTTATAACGGCTTTATCAGAATCAACGGGATTTCCTTAAGAGGCAGATAACGACATGTCACTCCGAATTAACGATATTGCACCAGACTTCACAGCCGAAACGACTCAGGGTTCGATCCAGTTTCACGACTGGATCGGCGACGACTGGGCGGTGCTGTTTTCTCATCCGAAGGACTTCACCCCGGTCTGCACCACCGAACTCGGCGCCGTCGCCGGTCTTGAGAGCCAGTTCGCGGAGCGCGGCGCGAAAGTTATCGGCCTCAGTGTCGATCCTGTTTCCAATCACAGCAAGTGGGCCCAGGACATCCAGGATGTGGGCGGCTATGCGGTGAATTATCCGCTGATTGGCGATCCCGAGCTGAAGGTTGCTAAGCTCTATGACATGCTGGCAGCCGATGCGGGCGAGACGTCGGAGGGCCGCACGCCGGCCAACAACGCGCCGGTTCGTACCGTCTTCGTCATCGGACCCGACAAGCGCATCAAGCTCACCCTGGCCTATCCCATGACCACCGGGCGCAACTTCGATGAGATCATTCGCGTGCTCGACTCCATCCAGCTCACTGCAAAGCACAAGGTGGCGACACCGGCAAACTGGAAGCAGGGAGACGACGTAATCATCACCGGCGCGGTGTCGAACGAAGAGGCAGATAAGGTCTTCCCCGGCTACAAAACGGTCAAGCCATATCTGCGCACCACGGCACAGCCGCAGTAGGATAGAATTCCGCAGGAATTCCGCCGCGCCTCCCCGGTGCGGCGGAGACAAGGGCACCGGTGGCGAAGTGGCTAACGCGCTGGTCTGCAAAACCAGTATTCGCGGGTTCAATTCCCGCCCGGTGCTCCAATAAATCCAAGCCTCCCAGCCACTCCCCCTTTAGAAAATCCCACTCAACCCATAAATCTCGCACCATCTCTCCGCGGTCACACTTTGCGCCGCCTCATGGCTGCACCAGAAAGACGCATCCCATCTTCAAGCGGCTTGGTTGAGCCAGAGCCGCTGGAGAGCGGGCCCATGGAATCTTCCAATCCGATCCGAGAGCATATCGAAACCATCCTGAAACACGAGCAGGATTTCCTCATACGCAGGTCTCGCGCCGAGCGCTTTGGTGATTCTGCTGCTACTGTCGTGGGCCGTCTGAGTTTCGTTGCCTGTCAGCTGTTGTTCGTAGCCGCGTGGGCCTTTGTCAATTCCACTCATATCCTTTCCATCCGTCATTTTGATCCCTTTCCATTTCCCTTCCTGAACGGCTGTCTGGCACTCGAGGGCATCCTGCTCGCAAGTTTCATCCTTATGAGGCAGGCGCGGCTGGGCAGGCGATCGAATGAACGCGAACACTTGACGCTGCAAATCCTGCTTCTCACAGAGAAGGAAATCACGGCTGTGATCGGGATAAACCGGCATATCGCCCAGAAGCTTGGATTGGGAGAGGTCGGAACCAGTCAGGACATTGAGCAACTGGCGAAAAAGACATCCATTGATGAAGTGGCCCGATCGATCCAGGAAAACCTGTCAGGGCAGACTGACGGCTAGCGTGTCACATCTGCACGATGTCGATCCCGCGATAGGATGGGAAAGGCAAAGCCCGTAGGAGACAGACGAATGGATGTTCGAGAACGGCTGAAGGACGGAATCCGCCGATTCCGCACCGAGGTATATCCGGAGAGGAAGGAGGCGTACACCAAGGCGGAAGCAGAGCCGCAGAAGCCTCATACGCTGATCGTCGCGTGCGCCGACTCGCGCATCGAACTGGAACGCATTACGCAATCGGATCCCGGCGAACTGTTCGTGACCCGCAATATCGGCAACATGGTTCCACCCTACGGCGAGATGTTGGGCGGCGTATCCGCTGTCATCGAATATGCGGTGAAGGCGCTGAAGGTGCAGCACGTAGTGATCTGCGGCCATACGGATTGCGGCGCGATGAAAGCCCTGATGGATCCGGAGAAGCTGGCCCAGATGCCCACTGTGCGCCGCTGGCTGCGCAATGCCGAAGCGGCCATGAGCGTGGCCAAAGAGGTCGAGAGCAAGGACGACTTCCTCATGAGCCTGACCAAGCAGAACGTGCTCATGCAAGTGACGCACGCGCGAACGCATCCGTCGGTAGCAGGCGCAATCGCGCGCGGCGAACTGGTCATCTCAGGTTGGGTGTATGAGATTGGCTCGGGAAATGTTCTGATTTATGACGAGAGCAGGAACGCCTTCGAGCCTGTGGTCGCGGCGGAGTGAAGGCAGGAACCGCTGAATTCCCGGCGCAATGCATGTCGATTGCGCCGGGAATTCAGCGTGACGGAGTTCGATACCCGTGTTCGGCGAGATGCTGTCCCATCTTGGCGTACATGGTTTGATCGTGGGGCTGCCAGGTTCTCAGACCGTCGACGTAACGGTTGTACATGCAAAAGGCAGCGGCAATGAGAACAGTGTCGTGGATCTCAATATCCGTCGCACCTTCAATGCGCGCCTTCTCGATGTCTTCCGGGGCCACACGCTTTCCACCCTGCTGGACTTTGCCGGCAATCGCGAGCAGCGCTTTGAGCTTGGGCGTAATCGATGCGCTCTGAAAGTCTGCCTTCACCTGGCTGACAATCTGGTCGCCTCCGAGATGAGAGGCCGCAGCAGCGCCGTGGCTCGTCTGGCAAAAATAGCAGTCGTTTTGGCTTGAGACATAGGTTGCGATCAGCTCACGCTCACCCGGCGTAAGGCTCCCTGGCTCATGGAGCAGGATGTGGGCCAGTTCGCGCATGGGTTTGGCCGTTTCCGGACGGAAAGCGAAGCCGCCGCTGATGCCGGGCAGGCCTTCAGGCAATGCAATGTGGGGCATGTCTTCTCCTAGCGAGCAATCGCTTCCGCGGGCAGATAAGTTTTGCTGACGGCGATGTATCCCTCTCGGGCTACCTGCTTGCCGCGCTCGCGATATGAGGCTTCATCCTGCGGCTGGATTGTGCCGAGCCCATCGACATAGCGGTTGTACATGCAGAAGGCCGCGGCGATCAGCACCGTATCGTGAATTTCGAGGTCGGTTGCACCGAGGTTGCGGGCATCCGCCACATCTTCGGCGGTAACATTCTTGCCGCCCCGCTGCACTTTCCCGGCGATCACCAGCAGAGACTTCAGCTTGTCTGAAATATCCGCGTGCTGGAAGTCCGCCTTGACGCGCTTGACGAGATCTTCATCGCCCTTGAGATGAGCGGCGGCAATGGCTCCGTGGCTGCTCTGGCAGTAATGGCAATCGTTGAGATAGGAAACATACGTGGCGATCAGCTCCCGCTCGCCGGGAGACAGCGTGCTGGGGCCACGCAACAGAACTTCGACGATTTCATTGAGCGGCTTCGCCGTTTCCGGGCGGAAGGCCATGGCTCCGCGAATTCCGGGCAAGCCTTCTGGCAGTGCGATATGTGGCATGGGTAATCGATCCTTTCAGGAAAGTGAAGGTTTGGCATCGGCAACAGCGGAGTTTGCTGTTACGGGATGGAAGCGGCGCTGCAAAATGCTGCCGGCAAGCACTACGCCGATGCCGATCAGCGCCGGAAGCGGACTGTGCATGAGGATGAGGAACGCGATAATCGCGGAAGAGACCAGGTAGATAACCGGTGCGGCGGGATACCACCAACGCTGTACCGGATCCTTCAAGCGAAAGAGCGTGGTGACGGACAACGCCAGAAAGCACACTGCGGAAAAGATGATGTAGGCGAGAATGCGATCGAATGCGCCGAAGAGAAGAATCAGCAGGGCCATCGATGTCTGCAGCAGAATTGCATTCGCCGGTGTGCCGAAGCGCGGATGCAGCTTGCCGAAAGCGGCGAAGAACGCGCCGTCTTTGGCCATCGCATAGTAGACACGCGGCGCAGCCATCGTGAGGGCCATCAGGCCACCCAGGACAGAGAGCAGGACGCAGGCGGAGAGAACTTTTCCACCGGCTGGCCCGAAGAGCACCTGACCGAACTGCGCAACGAAAGCGGTATTGGAAACAATGCGATCCAGCGGAACAACCGACAGAAACGCGAAGCTCACCAGCAAATAAACCGCGGTCACCAGCAGAACGCCGCAGGTAAAGGCCAGCGGCAGCGTGCGCCGCGGGTTACGTACTTCTCCGGCGAGCTTGCCTGCTTCCCACCATCCTCCAAAGCTGAAGAATGCGGCTACGAGAGCCCCGGCAATAGCGGCAAAGAGCGAGTCTGAGCCAGGGCGGCGTATGGCCAGTGGCATGAGATTCGCAGAAGAGGCATGGCCGGAGATCCAGGCCCAGCCTACGAGGGCGAGCAGTACTACTAACTTGAGCAGATTCGCGGTCGCCATCACGCGGCTGCTGAGACGAGTGCCCGCATAGTTGATTCCGGCGAGAGCCAGCAGCGTGAGTGCTGGAAAAAGCGCGGCCAGCCGCGGGGAAATTGTAACTAACGATTGCACATATGGAACGGCGCCGACAGCGAGCGCAGCGGCGATCCCGGGGTCGACGACGGCCGCCGACATCCATCCATAGAGAAACGCGACACGGCTGCCGTAGCCTTCGCGGAGATAGACATATTCGCCGCCGGCCTGCGGATAGCGCACCGCCAGCTCGGCATAGCAGAGCGCGCCGCTGAAGGCCATCACCGCCATGCCGCACCACACTGCGGCGAGCAGAGCCGGCGAGCCAAGCGATTTCGCCATCGATGCCGGGGTGAGGAAGATACCGAGCGCGATCGACTCACCGGTGACAATCGCCACTGCGGCGGCTAGTCCAATGTGCCTGCGCTGTTCCATTCCGGAGAAAATCCTACGCGAAGCTTTCATGGCCGGTCATCAACCTTAAGGTTGAGAGCTCTTCATCGGATCAGCGGCGCTTGAGCGCTTCGAGCTCATCCAGCGTGCGCGGCCAGTCCGCCCCCAAGAGACGCGACAGACTGCGGTCGGCGAGGACCTTTCCTCCCGTCTGGCATCGGGCGCAGTAATTCGTCTCATTGTCCGCGTAGCGAATCCGCTGAATCTTCTCGCCGCACCGCGGACAGGGCTGATCGTAGCGCCCGTGAACCGCCATATCCTTACGAAACGCGGTTACTTTCTCCGGAAAACTCTTCTCGGCCTCGCCGCGCAGCCGGTCAATCCAGAGCTCCAGAGTCTCGCGAGTTGCCGCATAAAGCCGCTCCCACTCTGCAGGCTGCAGCTTGTGCGTCAGTGTGATGGGAGAGAGCTGCGCCGCATGCAGAATTTCATCCGAGTAAGCATTGCCGATGCCGCTCAGAATGCGTGGATCGGTGAGAGCCCTCTTGAGCGTGCGATTCTCGTGCGTCAGTGCGGCGCGAAAGGACTCAAGGTCGCTCGCAAGAACATCAATTCCGCCGGGGTCCATCGCACGCAGGCTCTCTTCTCCGCTGAGAATATGCAGCGACGCCCGGCGCTTGCTTCCAGCTTCGGTGAGAATCAGCGAGCCGTTGGGGAAGTCGAAGGCCGCCAGGCTCTGCCTTCCCGCCAGCTTGGCTTCCGGCGGGCGCCAGTGGAGGCGTCCGGCGATCATGAGATGCAGCACCAGCCAGAGATCGCCCTCGACTCCAATGGCGATGCGTTTGCCGATGCGGCGAAGTTCGCGAACGATGCGGCCCTCCACGCTGGTGACCGGCGGCTGCGCGGTTCGCAACAGAAACGCGCTGGCAATGCGCACCTGAGTGAGCGGCTGGCCCACGACGCGCGGCTCGAGCGCACCGATGTAGGCGGCGATGTCCGGCAGCTCCGGCATGCCAGTCAGCTTAACGGAGAGGACTTTGTCAGGCTAGTGATTTAGTCGCCGGAACAGATGGCGCAGATGCTTTCACCGAATCGGCTGGCCTTTTCAGGGCCGATGCCATCGACGCGGAGCAGGTCTTCCATGGTGCGCGGCCGCTCAAGCACGATCCCGCGCAGCGTCTTGTCCCCGAAGACGCGAAATGCGGGGAAACCATTCTTCTTTGCCTCTTCCATCCGCCACGCGCGCAGCTTCTTCTCGAGCTCTGCTTCCTGCGGTGAGTAGACGACTTCGACTGCGGGCGCAGAGGTTCCGTCTGTAGACGCTCGGGTAGATGCGTTCTTCGATTTTGCGCGGACTCGCGGCGCTGCTTCGCGCTCGGCGCGGACATCGGGCAGAAACAGGCGCAGCTTCGTCGCGCTCGTGATCTCCTCGCCCGCATCGGTGAGGTTCACCTTGCGATAGGCGATCATGCGGCCGTCCTTCTCGAATTCGGCGTCTTCAAAGGCCGCGTAACCACCGCGAGCCATGGCCACCAGGAGAGCTTCAAACTCATCGCGCTCCATCTGCTCGCCGGGAAAGAGCTGCTTATGCAGCTTGCCGGTGGACATTCCCTGCAACGGCCGCAGCGCGCGGACAACGGCGAAGACGGTGTCCTCCTCGGAACGATTGAGTGGACGGAAGACCTGCGCAATTGCATCCTCGGGCGCGCAGAAGTCGCATATCCCGCACCGTAGCCCCGCGTCTTCTTCGTCGCCGAAATGGTCAACCAGCATGCTCATGCGGCAGCGGCCGCCTTCGGCGAAGCGCAGCATCTTTTCGAGCTGCGCCTGCCGGTGCTGGCACTGCCGGGCATAAGGATCGCGCCATGCTCGCTGTCCCTTGGTCACGTTGCCGTCGAAATCCACGGTGGCTCCGCCGTGCGCGGCGAGCTTTTCCAGGGCTTTGGCGAAGACTTCGGCGTCCATATCCAGATCGAAGCGCAGTTCATCGGCCACCTGCGGAACCCCGTTGAGCTTACGTGCGATGCGATCGAGCAGCGCAAGCTCGGGATAGTCGCGCTGATAGAAAAAGTCGTGCGTGCGCCGGTCGGCGAAGGAATGCATCAGAATGGTGCGGCTGGGCAGTCCGTCGCGTCCTGCGCGGCCAATTTCCTGATAATAGCCTTCAACGCTGGCCGGCAACGCTGTGTGGATTACCGTCCGCACATCCGCCTTGTCGATGCCCATACCGAAAGCGATAGTCGCAACAACGACATCGAGATTCCCCGCGAGAAATTCGCGCTGAATGCGTTCGCGCACCTGCGGATCGAGGCCCGCATGGTAGGCGGCGCTTGGATAGGATCGCGCAAGGTCCGCTGCGGTCGTCTCTGCCTCTTTCCGGGTTGGCGCGTAGACGATGGCCGGACGGCGTTCTTTCAGTGAAAGAAGCTCGGCGCAGAACTCGGCGCGTCGCGGCTTCGATACTTCTACGGTTTCGATTGCGAGATTGTCGCGCCGGAATCCGTGGATGAAGCGGGCTGCATTCTTCAGGTCGAGCTGACCGACAATATCATTCTGCACCACCGGAGTTGCAGTGGCAGTGAGGGCGATAACCGGCGCCGGACGCAGCAGCGCCAGGGATTCGCCAAGCAGCCGATAATCAGGCCGGAAATCGTGTCCCCATTGCGAGATGCAGTGGGCCTCGTCGATGGCGATGAGATTCGGTTTGCGCTTGGCCAGCATTTCGGCAAAACCAGGCACGCGCAGCCGTTCGGGAGCGATGAAGAGAAACTGCAGGCGGCCGGCGAGGTATTCGCGGCAGGCTTCACGCGAGGCCTCACGATCCATGCCGGAGTGAACCCGGGCTACGCGGAGATTGAGCGCAGAGAGCTTCGCAGCCTGATCTTCCATGAGCGCAATTAGCGGGCTGATGACCAGCGCCGTCCCTCCCCGGACGACCGCCGGGAGTTGATAGCAGAGGGACTTTCCGGAGCCCGTGGGCATCACGAGCAGCGCATCCCTGCCGGAGATCGCGGCCATGCAGACTTCTTCCTGATTCGAACGAAAGGAGGTGAATCCGAAAGTTCGCTGGAGGATGTCGAAGGACGCGCGTGCAGTTGGTTCGGCGAGAGATGTCATGCGGCGATTGCTTCTTTGAGTGTACCGCGTGACGTACAGAGGAAAAGGAAGGGAAAACGCGGCCGGCAGAACCTGAATTTCAGATCGAATCAGGTCCGCCGAACCGCGTTTTTTGGCTCAGAGTTTCAATAGGTCGACTTGAACAGGTAAGTTGCGCCGAAGGTGAACTGGAAGGAGTTCCGCTGCGTGGGCGGAACTGCCGGCGGCGGATTGTTGAGGTAGCTGTCGATCGTTCCCACGCTGAAGCTCAGCTTCTTGTACATCGGAAACGCAACCGTATCCGTTTCGGTGGCTGAATACGCATTGAAGTTGTTATATGCGGGGATATAGGCAACCTGCTGATTAAAGACGATGCCGCGGGGCATATGGAGCAGATAGACGCCGGCAAAGGTTGAACCGATCAGGTTCTGATTGACACCGTCCGTGGCATTGATGAAGGTCTGCTTCTCGTACTGGATGGTGGCCTTCACATCCAACTCCTGCTTGGGCTGTTTGAGGATCGTCCAGCCGATGCCGCCGCCGTAGATCTGCTGCAGATCCAGGCCCTGGCTGTAGTTGTGGTCAAAGGAGGTCTGCGCGAGCGCGTAAACACGCGGCGAGAAGTACTCATCGCGCTCTGCGTCGGCGTGGTAGATGGCGCTCTTGGTGTCGGTCGCGGGATAGAAGACGCCTTCCGAAACATAAGCCGGCTGGGTGATCTTTCCGTAAGAGCCTGTGAAGTCGATGGTCGTACGATTGCTGGGATTAAGCCAGGTAACGGTGGGCACCACTCGCG
>Ga0210388_10002021_pt1 | contig 15832 bp, 13 predicted proteins | sample IncBWC19OmetaG_FD_155485 | JGI IMG/M metagenome (GOLD analysis project Ga0210388, IMG submission 155485) | Forest soil microbial communities from Barre Woods Harvard Forest LTER site, Petersham, Massachusetts, United States - Inc-BW-C-19-O ...
CGCTGCAAACTCCAGGTCAGCCGGAGCAGAGTAGATCGGATTGGCGTTGAGAATCACCAGCCAATCCACTTTGCCCGCATTCAAATCGGCAACGAGAGACTTGATGTTCTGGTCGCTCGGCAAAGTAACGACCATCTGCCCCACCGCCTTGCCGGTATTGCCTAGCGCCGAATTAATGGCCGCAGCCAGAGCAGCGACAGATGGGTCCTGATATAACCCCGGAATGACCGCGCTCTTACCGCCGCTTGCCCTCAGGTCCTTAACCAGCGCGGCGAGAAACTTCTTCTGCTCATCCGTCCAGTCGTAAGCCGGTGCCGGGTCGTCGGTAGGCCCAACTTCTGCATACAGTGCAGCCGCAAATGCCGGAATCTCGCTCGCCCTGAGCCCAAGCCGGTGTTCGGCCTTGAGTCCAGTCGTTGTCGGCGTGGACTCAATCGAATAAAGCCGATTCAGCTTGTTCGGATCCTTGCGCCGCGCCGCATAATCTCCCACCAGCTTGTGAAAGCCAGGATAAGAAGCGCCGGAAAGGAAGTCCGCATCCAGAGAAACAATCACATCGGCTTGCGAAAGATCGTATTGAACGCTCGTCCCGTTCTCAAGCGCCGTCCCCGCAATCGCCGGCTCATACTGCACCAGCTTCGCCTTCGGATAAGCCGCTTGCACAGCCTTCCACTGCCGCGCCAGCGTAGGCGAAGTAATCGTCGAACTCAGGAAATAAATTCCCGTCCCATCCTTTGAACCCGCAGCCTTCAGCCGGAACTCCTGCGCAAACTCCGCCCACTCGCGGTTATCGCCGCGATAGGTCACATGCTGCGAGCGGTCCGGATCGTAAAGCTCCAGGAGCGAGCCCTGCGAAAACGCGTCCGACGAGCCATGGTTATACGGGTGCTCCGGATTCCCATCCACTTTGATGGGCCGGAACTGATCGCTCTTCACCAGCAGCGGCACCGCGCCAGTCACAAACGGGTGCGCCGTGGCAAAATACATTGGCTTGCCCAGAATCAAATCTTCCGGCGCCTTAACATAGGGATAAATTGGCTCATCCGGCTGCTTGGTGCAACCGGCCAGCCCGGCCAGCGCCAGCGAAGCACCCATCAGCTTCATGAACCCGCGCCGCGAAACTGGATCCACCCACTCCTGCGCCGAAGTAGGAAACTCCCGCTCCACAGCCGCCTGAAACTCCGCTGAACCGGCAAGCTCATCCACCGACTGCCAATACCGCTTGCCCTTCACGCCCTTGAGCTGCTGCCGCACCTGCACGAGCGTCATCGGCGCAGACCCGTTGCTACCGCTTTCGATCTTGACCTTCGAGCTCATCTGCCCGCTCATCTCTTTGCTCATCGGTGGCAGACCTCGCAGCTGGTCAGCTCTTTCGGGGTGCGAATCTTGTAGCTCTTCAGCAGGAAATGACCCAGCCCATCCTGATCCGTAAACTTCGTATACACCGGAGCAGGTACTGCGGCTGCCACATCGCTCACCAGCCCATGCCCACCACGCACCGGGAGTTCCAGAGAAGCGACCTCCGGTCCCGCCGCGCCCGGATCCTTCGTTGTGCAACTCACGCCCTGCGCCGTGGGCACGCCGTCCTTCGCATCCCCCACCGAACACCACACCGGCCGATCCTCAACCGGCGCTTCCCACGCCATGTTGTAAATCTCGCTGGTGGGCCGCAGATTCTTCGCCGGGTTGCGATGGCAATCCAAACACCACTCCATCTGCAGCGTGTTCTGCGCATACATCAACGGCATCTGGTCCACGCGGCCATGGCAACTGGCACAGCCGATCCCCTTGTTCACATGAATCTCATGGCTGAAATAAGCAAAATCAGGCAGGTCGTGTACCTTCGTCCAAACCAGCGAATTCCCCGTCGCCCAACTGTTCCTCACCGGCTCCAGCAGTTGCGCATTAGTCCAAATCTGTGAGTGGCAGTTGATGCAGGTCTTGGTCGGCGGAATTCCGGCGTAGCTCGATTTCTCCACCGTCACATGACAGTACTGGCACTGCAGCCCCAGCCCCTGCACGTGATGCTTGTGGCTGAAGGGCACTGGCTGGTCCGGGCGCTGGCCCTGCCTCGTGACCCATGGCGAACGCTGCAACTGGTCCAGCGTGACCCCCAGGGCAATCACGATCAGCCCCGTCAACACCAGGCTCGCGCGAGCCAGAGCATTGGAGCTGCGATCAAATATCTGCGCCATGAATCGAATCCCTGCTTGCTTTTCGTCTTTGGATTGCGCCCGCTCAACTCGCGGTCAGTGGTGTTGGCGTCTTTAAGATGCGCCGCAGTGCCAGCGGTCACACAGGTTGTGTTCAAAAAATTCTTGGGTAAACGACACCCAGGGAGGTGGAGAACCCCGAAAAAACAATATAGCAGCCGGAGATGGTTGAATACAGGTGCAAGAATGCAAATTTCCAAAAAAAGTCCACTTCGGGACACATTTGTAATGTGCTGAAAAGAAAACCGCTTGTGATAACCGCGCAGAAAGGGAAAGCGTCCCCGTGCCGCTGGCTGCGTCCGTCCCAGAGACTGGGATATTGACAACAAAAATATTACGCGCTATCCCGCCTCCGCTATGCTGCGAAGCCGCATTTCAGTGCACGCTCTACAGCCGCGTCTCGCCATGTGGCATTGCACTCGTCTCGCCGAACGATTCATCCGCCGATGCCGCCGGCCATCCGATCATCACTAGAAAAACATCCAGCACAAACAGAGCAATCGCAATGTCATTGAAGAGCGTAGCCCGCGGCGATAAGGGCCAGAGCTGATTTGCAGCCCAGAACAGAAATGCAACGGCCAGCAGAATCGCCTTCGCCATTTCCTTCCACGCCGGCCGGTGCGCAATCTGGTAGAGCATATAAGCCACCGCGATCATGCCCAGCGAAAATGATGCAAGATAGTCATGACTTCGAGCGGGAAACACGCCCGGAAAAGCATCCCACGCAAACAAAACTGCCACATCCACCAGCGTTACCACTCCAAGGATCACCGCGAGAGCCCTGCGGCCCCGATTCAGACGGATATACATGCAGCCATTATGGCCCGCCGGCCGAAAGGAAATCATAAGTGTGCCACGCGCACGGCCCGGGACGCACCCTTCCGGAAAACCTGCACCCACGCCGGAGCGAAGCCAACATCGCGATGCATTAGAATTCGTAAAGGCGTTCGAACTCATCGAGAGACAATTCATCCGTCCAAGCAGACCCGCAAACGTGGACCCGGTGTCGGGGCGTCTATGCCTTCCGCAGTGCGCACCTTAAAAAAGGCAGGGGAAAAAGGAATCACGATGAAATTCGCCGGATTGCTCGTCATGCCTGCCGGATTCTTTCTCTCCATCGCCGCGCTGGTGCTCTTCCCGGCATCGAACGCCGCCGCGCGCACCGCCTTTGTGCTATGCGGACTGGCTGTCGAATCCCTCGGCCTGGTGGTCGCCGCGCGCGGACACATGGAACCCAAGGGAAAGAGCCGCTCATGACTCCCAGCCCTCAACCAGCAATGGCCGAAGCCACATTTGTGCTGGTTCTGGTTTCGCTGTTGCTGGCGCCACTGGCCATCGCCGGCGTGGCGCTGATCAATACTGGCCTGGGCCGCTCCCGTTCCGCTGCCCAGTCGCTGCTGGGTAGCCTGGTCATTGTTGCCGTCGCGGCCATCGCTTTCGCTCTCATCGGCGCCAGCCTCACCGGAACCTCGGGCGGTGCAGGCCACACATTTCATCTCGCCGGCAAGCCCTGGAACTGGCTCGGCGCAGGTCCGCTCTTCCTCGGCGGACTTGCCGCAGCTCCAGCGCAGTCCCAGCTTGGGCTTCTCTTTGAATTCCTCGCTATGGCCCTCGCCGTCATTATCCCATGGGGCTCAGGAGCGGACCGCCTGCGCCTCGCCGCCGGCTGCGCGGTCGCCGCGGTCCTGGGGGCCATTGTCTTTCCGCTCTTCGCGCATTGGATCTGGGCAGGTGGCTGGCTCACGCAACTGGGCGTCAATTTCTCCCTCGGCTCCGGATTCCTCGACCCCGCCGGCGCAGCCTCCATTCACGTGCTCGGCGGCCTGAGCGCCCTGGCCGTAGCGTGGATCGCCGGCCCGCGTCGGGGCAAGTTTCCGCCCGGAGGCTTTGCCACAGCCATGCCCGGACACAACGCGGTCTACATCCTTTTCGGCTGCCTGCTGGCGCTGGCCGGATGGCTGGCCTTCAACGTCGCCGGAGCGGTCCTCTGGATGCACGCGCCTCTGGCCGCTCTGCCGGTCAACGCCATCAACACGCTTCTCTCCGCTTCCGGCGCCGTCGCCGCCACCTTTGCCGTCACCCGCATCCGCTTCGGCAAGCCCGACGCGAGCCTCTGCGCCAACGGCTGGCTCTCCGGCCTGGTCGCATCCAGCGCCACCGCGGCCATCGTCTCGCCCCTCCAGTCGATTCTCATCGGCCTCATCGCCGGCGTCCTCACTCCGCTGCTGGTCGAAGTGCTGGAGCTTGCCGCCAGCATCGACGACCCCTCCGGCGCCATCGCCGCCCACGCCGCCGGCGGCCTCTGGGGACTCATCGCCGCCGGCGCACTCGCTTCTCAAACCGGCCAGTTCCTCGCCCAGCTAGCCGGAATCGCCACGCTCCTCGGCCTCATCCTGCCCTTGGTCTATCTGCTCTTCTGGCTGGTCAACCGCCTGGTTCCCTTCCGCGCTGACCCCGACGGCGAACGCCTCGGCATGGACCTGCATGAGCTAGGCGGCGGCGCCTATCCGGAGTTCGTCATTCACCGCGACGATTCGTACCGCTAAATGGACCTCCTCTTGCGAATGGAACAATCAGAAGGGACTTTTGAAGTCCTATCTGTGATACAATCAATCCGTGCGTCCAAGAAAGCCGCCAGTTCGAACCACGAGGGTGGAGGAACATCGCCTCAAGGGAAAAAGAAAAGGTGTGGTGCTCAAGGAGCAGATTTGGTTCGAAGACGGCAAAGTAACCGGCTATAGCCTCGCTTACATCAATTTGAAGCGGTGTCCATTGGACAATGGACGCGTTCTGGGCTATGACAACAGCCACGACTATCACCATCGACATTTTATGGGGAAGGTGGAAGCCGTCGATTTCTCAACATATGCAGCCCTGGCCGAGCGGTTCATCAATGAAGTGCACAACCTCTGGAGGATTGAGGATGAAGAAAAATGGAGTTGATATTCGAGCCGGCAGCACAGACGAATTCTTCAGCCGCGTACGCCATCACGCCGCAAAGCTGGACCACGGCAAGAGCATTGCGCCTCGCATCTCCATCACATTTGAAGACCCTCTGGAAATGCTGAATGTATTGACGTCCGAGCGAGTTCGCCTGCTGCGCAGAGCCAAGGCCGGTGCGCTGCCCATCTCAGACCTTGCCTCAGAACTCAATCGGGACGTGCGAGCAGTGAGCCGCGATGTTATTCGGCTTGAGAAAGCTGGGCTTCTGCGCACCAGCTATCGCGTGAATCCCGGTCACGGCCGGTACAAAGTCGTTGAGCCCGTAGCGCGCGAATACAGCCTGACGGCGACTCTGTAAGGCAGGCGCGCAAAAAACCCTGCCGATTTGCTGAGTCGCTGCCAGTCACCGCCGCGCCAGCATCACCATCAACCCAAAAATCAATAGCGGCACCAGCGCCAGCGCCGCGTACAGCAGCAACCGCCGCATTCCCGGCAACCGCCTGCCCACCAATATCGGCCGCGGTTCCCCATCCTCCACGCCCACCTGCTCCTGGTGCTCCAGTTCCCAGGCCATCTCGCTCGCCGTCGGGTAGCGCGAACGCGGCTCCCGCTCCAGCGCCCGCTTCAGAATCTCATTCAGCTCCGGTGAAATCTCTGCCCGCTTCTCCCGCGCCGGCTCGGCATCGTGCAAGACTCGCTCGTTCATCACCGCCAGCGGATTGGGCCCGCTAAACGGCGGCTCGCCCGTCAGCATCTCGTAGAACATCACTCCGAGCGAATAAATATCGCTCCTCTGATCCCCGCGCTGGCCCTTCACCTGCTCCGGAGAAATGTAATCCGGCGTACCCAGCGTCGCCGACATGTCCACGAACGTAATCCGCCGCGCGTCTTCCTTCATCGCAATGCCAAAGTCGATCAGCTTGATGCGATCCTCCGCATCCACCATGATGTTTTCCGGCTTCAGATCGCGATGCACCACGCCGTGCTTGTGCATTGTGTCCAGCGCGTCCAGAATTTGGAGCGTGAGATTCGTGGCTCGCTCAATGGGCAATCGCCGCTCTCCATCTTCGCCTTGCGTCGCTTCATTCAGAACACTCCGCAGCAGCCGCCCCTCCACCCACTCCAGCACCATGTAGAGCCGGCTGCGCTCTTCCCCGTCATAAGTCTTCACCACGCCGGGATGATCAATCTCCTGCCCAATCTCCTGCTCGCGCCGAAACCGCTCCACCAGAATCGGATCGGCCTCCATCTCCTCATGCGGAACCTTGATCGCGACCACCCGCCCATCGCGCAGATCGGTCGCCTTGTAGAGCGTAGCCATGCCGCCACGCGCCACCGTCGCATCCAGTCGGTAGTGGTCCAGCGTGTCTCCAACTTCAAGCATGGGCATCAGGGTGCACTGCATAACACTCTAATTGTTTCATTCAAATCGTAAGGAAAACCTCAGGAACATCGATAGGTAACAGCGCCAACCCACAGCGCCATCCAAGCTACACAACAACGCCTCCCATTCGCGGATCGCTGAAGCTGGACATTCCGGTTTCCACGCGTCCAGCATATCTGGACTCCTGGTTCCAACCGTCGGCTTTCACTGTGAAGTCGTACCAGGCATAACCCTGCTTCAAATCCAGAACGACAGAGGCCTCTTGACCGGAATCAATTTTCTTTCTCACCGCTTCTGAGCGATAGGAGTTGTCCTGAATCGTAATACCGGCAAGCCCTGCAGATTTGTTCTGCAACCGCACCTGAACATTTCCAGTCAACTCAGTTCCCTGGCGCTCGTAAGAGATGCTCACTTCAAGGGGAATCGAAGCCGCTTCGTTGGTGCCCGATTGCCCGGTACCCGGCTGTCCCGTAAAGGACCGGTAAAAACCGTTCGGCCCCATCACTTCGATCGAGTAGCCTGAATCGGCAAACGTGGACATGGGAATTTGCACCGTCAAAGTGTCGCCCGCTTTAACCGCATACGTAGCCGCCGTCATCCCTCTTCCGGTGCGAACGTTCCGCATGTAGACATTGAATGGCGCGCCCGCTGACTTCGGTCCATGCACATGGTCGCCGGCCCTCAGGCGAAGTTCGTAATGCATGCCGTCCTCGCTGAGATTCCCATCCGCGTAAAGCTCATAGGGCAGCGCGCATGCCGGCCGAATGCCTTCTTCTTGACTAGCCATGACCTCGGAATGCATCGGAGCGCGATTCATCATCTCGATCTGCTCAGCGGTGAGTTTTTTGAGGCTCGATGGAATCTCCCTGAACTTTGCCTTCTCGATCCCCACAACAAATTTGTCGCGGTTGAGAAAATCCAGCGCAGGTTCCTTTGCATCGTAGGAGCGGAAAACGGAAGTAAGATCGCCAGAAATGGCCCGCCGCCACGCGCTGATGTTTTCTTCGCGAACATGCTTGCCAAACTTGCCCTCGACAAATCGCTCCAGAAACATCAGCGTGGACGTGTGGTCGAAAAGCTGTGAATTGACCCATCCGCCGCGGCTCCACGGAGACGCGATAATCATCGGCACGCGAAATCCCAAGCCGATTGGCCCGGTCCGCGCATCCTTCTCCTCGACTCCCACCCGCAATTCGTCGTCCTTGTAGGTGTACTCGAGGCCGGTATCGATGCCGGCCGAAGCTCCACCGGTTTCCGGACGCTTTGGATCGGCAGCGACAAACGACGGCGCGTGATCGAAGTACCCGTCATTCTCGTCGTAGATGACAATGAAGATCGTCTTCTTCCATACCTCTGGATTCCTGGTGAGGATATCCATCACTTCGGAGACATACCAGGCTCCAAACCAGGGCGAGCTTGGATGATCTGAGAATCTCTCCGCTGCTGTGAGCCATGACACCGTCGGCAGTTTGCCCTCGTTCACATCCTTGCGAAACTGATAGAGAACGTCGCCCTTCGGAACCTGCACGGTGTGAGAATTACCTTGATCTTCAAAAGGCAAAGGATGAAGCGCGTGGTAATCGGGGTCTCCAGCGTTGGTTTGAAATGCCGCATGATGCAGCGCTTTTTCCTGCGCGGAGAGTTGCCGATATCGCGAATCGCCGCTCTTGGCGATAGAAGCGTTGCCGGCATCGATTCGGCCTCGGATCTCGTTAGGTTTCGTGTGTAGCTTCGTCGTCGCTTCCACGTCCGTCTGCGTAGAAAGCTCTGTTTCGAGCTTCGCCGCTTGCGCGGAAAGCTCCGTGATCAATCTCTTTTCGGCGAGAGCATACCCCGGATATGCTTCGACGTTATAGGCCGAGAAATACTCAAGCACGTTGTCACCGAAATTCGAAAGCCATGCTTCCTTTTCGCCGGATAGCTCGGAGCGCGTGAGCTCATTCTGGTAGGCCTTCCAGCTGATTCCTGCCTCCTGCAGCCGCTCGGGAAAAGTCTTCCAGGTCATGCCGCCACCGTCAATCTGCTCGTTCCGCATATGAACTCTGGAATCGGCTCGCTGCCGATCGCGGATCGTCCCGGTCCAGAAATAGCTGCGGTTGGGAGATGTGCTGGTCATCACCGAGCAATAGTTCTGATCGCAAATCGTGAATGCATCCGCCATCGCGTAATAAAAGGGCAAGTCCTCTCGCGTGTAGTGGCCCATCGTCAGCGGCAGGTCCGCATATTCCTTGGCGCCGGAACGCTTGGCTTCCAGCCATCCGTCGTGGCGGCCTTCGTTCCATGCATCCACCTGGCTGTGGCGCGTATGGGGAAGCGATCCCATCCAAGTAATTCGTGTATCGCGGATGTCCAGCCGCCACGGACCATAAGAATTGCCCGCGGCGTCGGTCTGCACGAATACGGAGTTGCCATTTGCAAGCCGCATGGCGCGCGGATCATTCAGTCCGCGAACTCCGCGGAGCGTTCCGAAAGCATGATCGAACGAGCGATTCTCCTGCATCAGAATCACAATGTGTTCCGCGTCGAGGAAGGTAGACCCGGCCGCGGGCTCAATCGCATAGGCACGTTGAATGGATTCCGGGACCAGGCCCGCAGCGCCGGACACCAATGCCGCAAGCTTGAGAAAATCGCGTCGAGTCTGCATAGTTAATCTTCTCTCACTGTCACGCCAGAGTTATGCAAAAAGCTCGAGAATCTACAGATGCCAGCCGTGCTCGATTGTTTAACGCATCAATTCAGCCCATTGCTATACTTCGTGTGTGAATTCTCCCCGTCAATTGCCGCTTGAAGACGAGAATCTCACCCATGGAGTATGGAACGAGCGCATGGTTCCAGGCGAGTACGCCGTTCACTACTCCAGCTACCCGGACGCCGAATATAGCGGACCGTATTGCACGGTGCTCGGCACCTTGGAGGATGCCGTGGCGTACGCCCGCCAGCAGGTGGAGGAATGGCCTGCTCTTCGCTGCACAGTCTACGACCACCATGGATTCATCGGGGCTCCGCTCAAGGATATTCGCGGGCGCGACTTCAAGGACAAAGACGCGCTCTCTCCGAGATTTCGAAGGTGGGTCGGGTCAATTTTGTTCTTTGGCGGGTTGATCCTGACGATCATTGATTGGAGAACCGATTTTGCGCTTTCATGGCCGGCCATGATCGGAACTCGAATCATGGTGCCAGGCGCAGCATTGCTGCTCATCGAGGCAATCGTCCTGCTGAATGCAAGACGAGAACGGAAGCCGACCGATAGCAGGGGGACGGCATGACCCTGCTCATCTTTCAAATGGCCATCGTGCTGTGCGTGACCCTGGTCTGTGGCCGTATCGCACGCAGATTTGGACAGGCCATGGTGATCGGCGAAATCGTTGGAGGAATCCTCATTGGTCCTTCTGTGCTTGGCCGCTTCGCACCCCAAATTTCTGCGCGCGTTTTTCCGCAAAGCTCTTTTGCATCCCTGGAAGTGTTGAGCACCGTCGGGCTGGTTCTCTTCCTGTTTCTGATTGGGAGCGAACTCGACTACGAACATCTTCGTCAACAGAAAACCACGGCGACGCTGGCGAGTTTCATGAGCGTCGTCCTTCCGTTTGGCATGGCGGTTCTGGCCGCGCCCTTGCTTCGCGACCGATTTTCGCAAGGCCCCATTGCACCGCTGCCGTTCGCGCTGTTTCTGGGCGTCGCCATGAGCATCACCGCGCTTCCCGTGCTTGCGCGCATTCTCGAGGAGCGGCGCATGCAGTCCAGTCCTCTCGGTGCAATCGCACTCATGTGCGCTGCGGTAGGCGACGTCGCAGCGTGGATGCTCCTTGCCGTTGCCATGACGCTGATCCCATCGGCAGCTTCTCCCGCGCCGTATGCTTATCGGGTCCTGGGTCTGGGCGCCTACCTGGTGGTCATGCTCCTGGTAATTCGGCCGCTCGGTACCTTGCTGGCCAAACGGCACGCGAATGCCGCGTTCTCCTATGAAATGCTGGGCATCATGCTGGCAGTTGCTCTCGCGTCGGCGGCCGTGACTGACGCAATCGGAGTGCATCCGCTCTTCGGAGCTTTTCTCGCGGGCTTGTGTATCCCGCGAGTGAAGGCGTGGCAGGCGGCTCTCCGAACCAGGTTGGATGTCATTGTCTCACTGCTGTTGCTGCCGCTCTTCTTCGCGCTTACCGGCATGAGAACGCGCCTCGATCTGCTCAACGATCGCGGTGTCTGGCTCTGGACCCTGTTCATCCTCCTCCTGGCTGTCTCAGGCAAGATGGGAGGAGCAATCATTGCCGCGCGTTGGACGGGACAGGGATGGCGATCTTCCCTGGCTTTGGGCGCCCTGCTCAACACGCGCGGCCTGGTGGAAGTGATCGTGCTCAACATCGCCTACAACGCGCACGTGTTTTCTCCCACGCTGTTCACAATGCTAGTGGTAATGGCCCTCGTCACCACGACCATGACGGTGCCAATCCTCAATTGGCTCAAGGTCGGCTCGGCCAACACGGCGAATCAAGACCGCGCGCTGGTTCAAGTCAAATAGTCGTCCTTTCCGATCCGGCAGCATGCCCTGAGCCGAATCGCGATGCGTCTTGAAGCCGTCATTCGAGAATCCACGTTCTGCTGCGTCGCTTGACAATCGACAGTCGAATGTCTACCATCGTTTCCAGATCGAAGGTAGAACGTCTTCTATGGCGAAGCAAACACAGCAACGAGCCGGGCTCCTCCAGGGAACGCTTGACATGCTCATTTTGAGGACGCTTCTTTATGGAGCCGCTCACGGCCACCAGATCGGCAAACACATTCAGCGGACCACGAATGAATTCCTGCAGATGCAGCACGGCTCGCTCTATCCCGCCCTGCATCGCCTGGAGCAAAGAGGGTGGGTCGTCGCCAAATGGGAGACTGCGCCGGACCGCAATCGGGAATTCAAGTACTACCGGCTGACGGCGCAAGGCAAGAAGCAGCTTGTAGCCGAAGAATCCCAGTGGAAGCAGATGTCCGAAGCCGTGGCGCGCGTGATGTGGCCCGCCGCCGAGGAGAGCTGACATGAGGTGGGACGGATGAAAAAGAGAGATGAAGACCTGGAGCGAGAGCTGCGCGCGGATCTCGAGCTGGAAGAGGAGGAGCAACGGGAAGCCGGCATTTCAGGTGGCGAGGCTCACTATGCAGCCCTGCGCGCCTTTGGCAATCCCGCTCTTGTTCGAGAGCAGACGCGCGCCGTCTGGTCCTGGAATTGGCTTGAGTCTCTCGCGCGCGAACTGCGCCTCAGTCTTCGCGCTCTCCGTCGCACCCCTGGTTTTGCCATCATCGCCATTCTGGTCATGGCGCTTGGCATTGGCGCAAACGTCGCGCTGTTCACGGTGGTGCGTGGCGTGCTGCTCAAGCCCTTGCCATTCAGTGATCCGGATCGCCTCGTCATGCTTTACGAGTCGGGCCTTCAGGCCGACAAGACACCAGGCTACAACGTGGTCGCGGGTGGCATCTATGCCGAGTGGAAGAAGCAGAACCAGAGTTTCAGCAATCTCGCGCTCATGATGGAAAGCCGTGTGGGGCTCTCCGGTTCGGGCGGCCAACTTCCGGAGAAGCTAAAGAGCGCGGAGTTCTCGTGGGACATGTTCCGCACATTAGGCGTGCAGCCGGCTCTGGGCCGCGACTTTTCCCAGGCCGATGACAGCCCCGCGGCCAATGGCACAGTGTTGCTGAGCTGGGGCCTGTGGAAGCGGCGCTTCGGTGGCGATCGCGCCATTCTGAACCAGACCATCTATCTCGATGCCGTGCCCTACACCGTCATCGGCGTCATGCCCGCCGGCTTCGATTTTCCTGACCCGGCCACGCAGCTTTGGACACCGGTCTGCCACGACGAGCCCGCGGAAATGATGGCGGCGCTCGACAACCACGGTTTTAGTGTGGTGGGGCGGCTCAAGCCGGGAGTAACGGCGACCCAGGGCGTCGCCGACATTAGCTTGATCTCGCAGCGCATTCACAACGCCAATCTCAGCGATCCATTCATTTTCGGCGCTGCCAACGGCCGGCCGCTGCTGGAGCACATGGTGGGCAACATCAAGAAGCCCCTTTATTTGTTGCTCGAGGCGACCTTCTGCCTGCTTCTGATCGCCTGCCTGAACGTGGCCAATCTGCTGGTGGCGCGCGCCGCGTCGCGCCGCAAGGAGCTGGCCATTCGCACCGCGCTGGGCGGCGGATGGCTGCGCCTGATGCGCGAACGGCTGATGGAGAGCCTGCTGCTTTCCGCCGCCGGCGGCGCGCTGGGCCTGGTGCTCGCCGCAGCTGTGCTCATGTGGCTGCAGCACACGCGCGCAGACATGAGCCGTGTGGAGTCGATCCACATCGACGGCGTGGTGGCGGCTTTCACCGTTGGCATCGTCGTGCTGTGCGCACTTTTTTCTGGATTGATCGCCGCCTTCAGTGCCGGCGACAAGCGCGTATTGAGCGCATTGCATGAGGCATCGCGCTCGACGAGCGGCGCCAGCACGCGGGCCAGCCTGCGCAAGGTTTTGCTCTCGCTCGAAGTCGGGCTCACCGTGATACTCCTCATCGGCGCCGGACTGTTGTTGAAGAGCTACGAGAGGCTGCGCTCCGCCGATATGGGCTGCATTACCCAGGATGTGCTCACCATGCACCTCGGCCTTCCCGATGCCCGCTATGCCATCGGAGCTCCGCGCGCCAACTTCTTCCGCACGCTGCTCGAGCGCGTGCGCGCGCTGCCCGGCGTGGATGCGGCAGGATTTGCGACGGTCGTTCCCGGCCAGGGCTACTCCGGCGATTGGGGATTCACCATCGTCGAACACCCGCCCTTGCCTCAAGGAAAGGGTATCTACGCCCTCGACCGCTGGGCCGATTCGAAATACTTCGCCGCGATGGGCATTCCAATCCTGCGCGGCCGTACGTTTGACGACAGCAAGCGATTGGATGCCGCCAATGAAGTCATCGTCAGCCAGTCATTCGCCAATCAGTTCTTTCCCAACGAAGACCCAATCGGCAAACACGTGCACGTCCAAATTAATCATCGCACTTCGGTGATTGTAGGCATCGTCGGAGATGCCCGCTACGAGATCGGCGAAGCGCCCAAGCCCACTCAGTACTACCCGCTCAATGCCGGCGTCGAAACCGTCAGCACGCTGGTCATTCGCTCCAGTCACGATACGGAGCAGTACGCCATGCCGGTTCAGCGCATCGTTTCGGAGATGGACCACGACCTGCCCGTCTCCGACGTGCTCACCATGAACCAGTTGCTGGGTAAGAACACGTTCGACCAGAGCTTCAACGCAACGCTGCTCACATCGTTCGCAACGCTGTCGCTGCTGCTGGCCGCGGTGGGACTGTTCGGCGTCATGTCTTACATCGCCGCACAGCGCACCACCGAAATCGGCATCCGCATCGCACTGGGCGCAAAGCGCGAACAGGTGATGCGGAAGATGTTGCTCGATGGAATGGGTCCAGCGATCTTCGGTCTTGTCCTGGGCCTCGCCGCAAGCGTGGAGGCCGGCCGGCTGATGCGCGACCTGCTCTACGAGATCGAGCCACTCGATCCCGCCGTGTTTGCCACGGTTGCCGCAACGCTGCTCGTCGTGGCCGCGATCGCATGTATCGTTCCCGCGTGGCGCGCATCGCGCCTCGATCCGATGCAGGCATTGAGAACCGAATAAACCGCTATTCCGGCAATCTGACAGACGCACAATTCGCGCCGTCCGCCGTCCTATCTCCCCTCCACAATTTCCCCCGGCAACCATCCCTCACAATTTTCCTGTTGCTTTCCAAAAGGAAGCGTGTCATTATTCCTGTTGGAAACCTAAAGGTGAGTCTCCCGATGAAAGAAAAGCCGGACGTATTGCAAGGAACGCTTGCGCTGATGGTCCTCAAAACTCTCGATGTTCTGGGCCCGCAGCACGGCTACGGGATTGCCCGCCGCATCGAGCAGATCAGCGGGGATGTTCTGGCTGTCAACCAGGGCACCCTTTATCCCTTGCTTCTGAAGCTGGAGAATGAAGGCTCGATCGCCTCGCAATGGGGTGCATCGGAAAACAACCGCCGCGCCCGCTTCTATCGCCTTACCACGACCGGCCGCAAACAACTGCAGACGGAGACCCACGATTGGAAGCAGACCGCGGCTATCATCGCGCGCTTCTTTGACGTTAAAGCTGAGGACCTACCATGAAATTCCTGAGGCGGTTTCTGGCGCGGCTGAAGAACTTTGCCGCCGGGCAGCGGGACAATCAACGGCTGCGGGAAGAGATGGAGGAGCATCTGGCGCGGCAGACGGCCGAGAACCTCCGCGCCGACATGACGCCCGAGGAGGCGCGCCGCCAGGCAGTGCTGAAGTTTGGCGCGGTGCAGGCCGTAAGGGAAAACTATCACGCGGAACAGGGGCTGCCGTTGATGGAGAATCTGCTGCAGGACACGCGCTACGCCCTGCGCATGCTTGCCCGGTCGCCGGGCTTCGCCGCTGCCGCGATTCTGACCATGGCCCTGGGCATCGGCGCCACGACGGCGATCTTCAGCGTGGTCGACGCGACGCTTCTGCATCCCTTGTCCTATCCAAGGCCGGACCAGTTGGTGCGCATCGAGGACGATCTTCCCGGAGTAGGTGCGCAAGATGCTGGACTGTCGGTACCGGAGTTGAAAGACTTTCAGCGTTCGGAGATTTTCCAATACGTCTCGGGTGACTGGAACATATCGGCGAACCTGACCGGATCGGCCCAGCCTTTGAGCATCCCTTTCAAGATGGTTGCGCCAAATTATTTCGCATTGCTGGGTGTGAACCCGCAGTTGGGCCGCACCTTCGACCCCCATGATGAAACCCCGGGATTCAACCTCGAAGTGGTCATCAGCGATGGGCTGTGGAAGCGGGGGTTTGGCGGCGACCCGCATATTCTGGGCAAGAGTTTGCGACTCGACAACGACCAATATCATGTTATCGGCGTCATGCCCGCCGGTTTTCGCGATGAGGGAAGAACAACGGAGGAAAGGAACACTGATTTGTGGGCGGCAGCAGGCTTCTCGGGCGTTCCTTTCCCCCCGCCAGTACGCAACTTGCGGTTCACTCCGGGAGCCATCGCGCGCATCGCTCCAGGCTTGACACTGGCCGCGGCACAGAGCCGCATGGACGCGCTTGTTGCATCCTTGGAAAAACAATATCCCGCCGATTATCCGATCCAAAGTGCGTGGAGAGTGCGGCTGGTGCCGCTGAAGGAGAGCGTGGTCGGGAATGTTCGCCAGTCCCTGCTGCTGCTGCTGGGCGCCGTGGGATTGGTTTTGCTGATCGACTATGTGAACGTCGCGAATCTCCTGCTGGCGCGCGCCA
>Ga0210388_10002022_pt1 | contig 15817 bp, 8 predicted proteins | sample IncBWC19OmetaG_FD_155485 | JGI IMG/M metagenome (GOLD analysis project Ga0210388, IMG submission 155485) | Forest soil microbial communities from Barre Woods Harvard Forest LTER site, Petersham, Massachusetts, United States - Inc-BW-C-19-O ...
ACGGCGATGAAGGAGGACGGCGTCAACATCTGGGGCGACGGCTCGACTTTCAAGGGCAATGACATCGAGCGCTTCTATCGCTACGGCCTGCTGGTCAATCCCAATTTGCAGGTCTACAAGCCGTGGCTCGATCCACTTTTCATCGAGGAGCTCGGTGGTCGCGCCGAGATGTCAGAGTTCCTGCAAAAGGCTGGCTTCGGCTACAAGATGTCCGCCGAGAAGGCCTACTCCACCGACTCCAACATCCTCGGTGCTACCCACGAAGCGAAGGACCTCGAGCTGCTTTCGAGCAGCATCCGGATCGTCGACCCCATCATGGGCACAGCCTCCTGGCGTGATGATGTCGATGTGAAGCGCGAGGAAGTCACCGTACGCTTCGACCAAGGCTTTCCAATAGCCCTCAATGGCACGGAGTTCTCCGATCCGGTCGAGCTGCTGCTCGAAGCCAACCACATTGGCGGACGGCACGGCCTTGGCATGAGCGACCAGATCGAAAACCGTATCATCGAAGCCAAAAGCCGCGGCATCTATGAAGCTCCCGGTTTGGCTCTGCTCTTCATCGCGTATGAGCGCCTGATCACCGGCATTCACAATGAGGACACCATCGAGCAGTACCGCGAGAATGGCCGCAAGCTGGGCCGTCTGCTCTACCAGGGACGCTGGTTCGATCCGCAGGCCATCATGCTCCGCGAATCTGCGCAGCGCTGGGTCGCAAGCGCGATCACCGGCGAGGTCACGATGGAGCTTCGCCGCGGCAACGACTACTCGATCCTCAATACGGAGTCGCCGAACCTCACGTTTGCGCCCGAGCGCCTCAGCATGGAGAAGACGGAGTCCGTGTTCTCTCCGCGCGACCGCATCGGCCAGCTCACGATGCGCAATCTTGACATCACCGACACCCGCGCCAAGCTGATGACTTACGCCCGGGCCGGCCTCATCACTCTGAGCCAGGGCTCGGAGATGCCGCAACTGAACAGTGGGATTACGAAAAGCGAGGACCATTCATGAGCGAACAACCCGCCAAGATGTGGTCTGGCCGCTTTCGCGAGCCGCTGGACCCGCTTTTCGATCACTGGCAGCGTTCGTTCAAGTTCGACCGAACTCTTCTTTCTCAGGAGGTAGCAGCCAGCAAGGCGCATGCACGCGCGCTGCTAGCTGCGTCCATTCTGAGCGAGAGCGAATTTCAGAAGATCGTCGACGGACTCGACTGGATCGTGGATCGCTTCATCCAGCACCCGAATGCGCCGGATGGCACGCCGCATCGCCCCGAACCGATGGACGCTGACGCAGAAGACATCCATCACTTCGTCGAGATGAAGCTGGTCGAAGCCATTGGTGATCTTGGCCTGAAGCTGCACACGGGGCGCAGCCGCAATGAACAGATTGCAACCGATCTTCGGCTGTATGTGCGTTTTCGCATCGACATTTTGATCGCGCATCTTGGCGCGTGGGCGAATTCGCTTGTCGAGCAGGCAAAGGCAGCGGGCGATGCGGTGATGCCTTCGTATACGCACCTGCAGCGGGCGGAGCCGGTGCTGGTTGCGCACTGGCTGCTGGCGTATGTGCAGATGATTCTGCGGGATGCTTCACGACTTGAGGACTGCGCGCGGCGCTTGAACTATTGTCCGCTGGGCTCGGGCGCTGTGGCCGGGGCTACCCTGCCGCTGGATCGCAATATTGCGGCGCACGAGCTTGGATTTCTGGCTCCTACGGCGAACAGCATGGATGCGACGAGCGATCGCGACTTTGTACTCGAGTATCTGCAGGCGCTTACGATGATCGGGCTGCATGCGAGCCGGTTTGCGGAAGAGATCACGCTGTTTGCCACGGCGGAGTTTGGATTTGTCGAACTGCCGGAGGCGTTCTCTACCGGGTCGAGCGCGATGCCGCAGAAGAAGAATCCTGATCTCACGGAATTGGTTCGCGGCAAGGTGGGACGCATTCATGGCGCTGCCGAGGCTGTGACTCTTCTGCTGAAGGGGTTGCCGCTAGCCTACAACAAAGACATGCAGGAGACGCAGGAGCCGGTGTTTGCGGCGACCAGCACGACGCACATCATGGTGTTTCTGCTGGCGAAGTTTACTGCGGCGCTGAAGTTCCGGACGGATCGCATGAAGGCTGCGTGCGAGAGCGGGTATTTGAACGCAATGGCGGCGGCTACCTATCTTGTCTACAAGGGAGTTCCCTTTCGCAAGGCGCATGAAAAGATCGGCAATGCCGTTCGCTACTGTCTGGAGAAGGGTTACGAGCTGGGTGATCTGACGTTGGATGAGTTGAAGGAATTCGGACCCGAGTTCGAGCAGGACTTTTTTGCGGCGGTTACGCTGGAGGCCACTCTCGACTGCCATGACGTGCTCGGCGGAACGGCGCGGGCTCGCGTGCGCGAAGCGCTTGCGGCGGCTGATTCTCGCGTGAAGGCGCTGGGCGATGCCTATGGACAGGTTAGCCTGACCAATGAACATGAGGAGAACCGGGAGGTGAGCCATGCTGGTACGTAAGGCTCGCCTGCAGGATGCCACCAATATCTATGAGCTGGTGAACAGCCTGTCGCACGATGGGACGCTGTTGCGGCGTGTTTTCGCGGAGATCTGCGAGAACGTGCGCGACTTCACGGTGGCGGAGACCGAGGCGGGCGTGTTTCTTGGCTGCGGTGCGTTGCATCTTTATGGACCACACCTGGCCGAGGTGCGGTCCATCGTGGTTCGGCCGGAGGCCAAGAGCCAGGGCGCGGGCGGGAAGCTGCTGCAGGCACTGCTCGACGAGGCCGAGGATCATGGGATCGGTTGCGTGTGCCTCTTCACGCGCATTCCGGACTTCTTCTTCCGTTATGGGTTTCGCGAGGTCGAGGATCGCGCGGCGCTGCCGGACAAGATATTCAAAGACTGCCAGAATTGCCCGCGGCTTTATCGTTGCGACGAGGTTGCGATGGCGAGAGGACAGCTGCCCCGGGTGTCGATTCTTGGGCCTCGCATCCAGGCTGAGCAACTGGTGCGGCTCACCGGGTAGAACGGCAGGGCTCAGAGCTCGAACTCAGAGTCAGGGCTCAGTATCTTGAAAAGCAGCAGCGACCTCCATACAGCGCGCGATGAGAACAGGCATTTCCCGCTACGAGCGATGCCTGAAGTCTGACTTCGGCCCCTCGCTCATCCCTAATGGCTCATCTCAGTTTTTAAGCCCTGCTCTCTCAGCCCTTTTGCCCCCATTACAATGGAGCGTGGCCCCGGCCCGCTTCCCATGAACTGGAAACTCGATCTCGCCCTTTTTTCCTGTGCTCTGCTCGGGCTGCGTCATGGCTTCGACTACGATCACCTGGCGGCCATCTCCGACATTACCGCGGTGCAGAGCAGCTGGAAGCAAGGGATGCGGCTGGGAATTACTTACGCCGTCGGCCATGCCGTGACGGTGGTTACGCTGGGCGCGCTGGTGATCATGCTGCATATTCCGCTGCCCGCGCGGCTGGATAACTGGACCGAACGCCTGATCGGCGCAACGCTGATCGTTCTGGGCATCGGAGTCATCGCCAACCTCATCAAGCATTCGCATTCGCACCGGGCAATCCAGAGCCGATGGGCCATTCTCATCTCAGGACTGCAGTATGCGTGGTGGCGGCTCCGCTGGGTCTTCAACCACGACACACGGAAGCCTGAGCCTTTCGCATGGAACTATAACGGCGGCTCGGTTTTCGCAATCGGCATTCTGCATGGACTGGGCGCGGAGACGCCGAGTCAACTGATGCTCTTTCTGCTGGCCGCAAGCCTGGGCGGCACTGCTCATGGATTCATGGGGCTGATCGCTTTCGCCCTCGGCCTTGTTCTGATGAACACGCTGATGACCGCTTCTCTCGGTGGAATCTTCGGAGCCGGATTGCATCGGCCTGTTTTCTATCGCTGGGCGGCGGTTGCGGGCGCCGTCTACAGCTTCGCCATCGGCGTTATCTTTCTGCTTGGATCTTCCGATCGACTGCCCCCGTTGGGTGGCTAGGGCTTTTGCAGTGCTGTTCAAGTTGCCCAATACCCTGAGACACCGAGGAACCAACCAACATGCATTGGACAGGCGCATGGATTCTTCTCATTTTTGCTGCGCTGGTCATCGTGACCCTGCTCACGCTTCTGCACCTGACCAAGCTGGGCAAGGTGGTACACGAAGGCCTTCCGGATCGCCCCCGGCGCAGGATGTTCCTTGCGGCGGTCGCCTTCTTCGTCACCTTTCTGGGCGTGCGCCTGCTGGTGATGTCCATTACGCATCACATTGGTCCATTTGGATGGGTCATGGTGGGCGGGCGGCATATTCATCACTTGGTCTGGGGCATCTTCATGCTGCTTGGCGTTGGCTATGCCGCCGTGGCCGAGTGGGGAAATGGAACTACGGCGATTTCAATTTTCGCGAGCCGGCTCATTGCCATTCTCTACGGCGTAGGCTCGGCTCTCACTCTGGATGAGTTCGCGCTGTGGCTGAACCTGCAGAACGATTATTGGTCGCCGCAGGGGCGCGAAAGCATCGATGCGGTGATTCTGTTTGGCGCGCTGCTGGCGGTGGGCGCATGGGGTGCACCGCTCTTCGCAGCTCTGAGACGAAAGAGCAGCTCTCTCAAGTCTAGAAGCCGACCGAGATGATCATTTTGCTGTACCTCCGACCGTGAGGCTCTGGAGTTCCGTCTCCGGATAATAGTGGCGCAGGATTTCGGAGAAGTCCGCACCCTCGGCAGCCATGCCCGCTGCGCCGTACTGGCAAAGCCCAAGGCCGTGACCCTGCCCTCTTCCATGCAGCGTTACGCCGTCTGGACCGGATGCAGTGCTGTAGTCGTTGCTCGGAATTGCGGACCATCCATGGACGCGATCGATGGCGAGCCTGGCGTGTTCGCTTGCTTCTTCCCCTGACGATTCAAGCTGGCGTTCGTCGGCGCTGCTCAGCGCGCGTGTCCACTGATATGGATGACGGCGGCAGTAGGCGCATTCCACAGCGAAATACGGATAGCCGTTGACGGAAGCGCCGGTCTCGCGCAGGGTTCTCGTTCTTCCTCCGCACCGGCTTGAATACATTGCTGCGAGTGGCGCGCCGTGCCAGGTGAGGACAAGGCCTTGTGTCTCTCGCGCGGCCTGGGATGCGAGAGAGGACGGAGGCGGAGGCTCGCGGAGAAACTGACAATGCGTGGTGTCACAGAATTCCTCGTCGCCATGACGGCCGCCGGCGTAAAAGAACGAGCGGGCAGCGACTGCCTGCGCTTTCATCGCTTCCAGCGGCGTCGACGGAGCGCTCTCTGCGGCGACGACAGAGGCAACTGCGGTCTCGATGTCCATGGTGACGATGGGAAGCAGGTTGTGCTGATCCACCGTGACGCGAAGGGTGCCGTGATAGCGGCGGATGATGCGTCCCGGAACGGATAGCGTGAAGTCGGTGGGATCTCCGTTGCGCGATGCGACATGGACCGCTTGCACAGGAGTGCCATTCAGCAGCAATTGTCCTGCCGCGAATTGAAGCCGCGCGATGCGATGACCACGCTCACTGCCCAGAATGGTTTGCGTGCCATCCGAAACGAGGACAAGCGTCGAGCCTTGTGCGCTGGCCACGTCCAGAGCGGTGGGATGAAAGAGCGCGAAGACACGGATCTGGACGGTTTGCGCAGGCGCGGAGAGGGCGAGTGTGACGATCGTCGCGAACAGCACTCGAACGATCACTTTTCACCAACCTCCAGCGCGCGCAACATCTGTCCGGCAATCGCGGCTGACTCGGCGCCCGTGACGCCGTGGACGCGGACAAGCAGGAAGATGCGAGGCTCTTCGGCGGGAAAGAAGACAGCAGTGAATCCATCGGCCGTTGCGCGTGGAGTGTGGAAGCATGGCGCAGTGCCGGTCTTGGCGAGCACCTGAGTCGCGGGCAATGCAACTGCGATTGCGCGCGCTGTCCCTGCCGACGCCGATCGGCGCATGCCTTCGAGCAGCGGGTCGAAGCGGGTTCGCGCGGCATCGCTTTCGAGCTTGAGGTAGGCCGACGCGAGAGCTCGCGGCGTCACTTTCCAATCGGCGTAGAGGCCTGCGAGAACGCGCGCCTTGTCGCCGGATGCGATTGGAGGAAGCTCGTACAACTGCAGCGTCGCGTTCGCATCCGATGTGGCGATATCACGTCCCAGGGCGAGAAAGTATGCGTTGCAGGATTGCGTGATGGCACGCTCAAGGGTCATGCGGCCATGGCCTCGCGGACGCCAGCAGGCGTCCCGCGTGCCGTGGCAGACCACTTCAGGAAACGGACGATGGGTATCAGCCCAGGCCATCGCGGTAAAGGGCTTGATTAGCGAGCCTATGGGAATGGGTTGGGCGATATCCGGCCAGCGCTCGGCGAGAATTGAGCCAGAAGGAACATCCAGCAAAAGATAGGAAAGCGTTGCCGAAGGAAACTGCCGGGTGAGGACGGCGGCCGCTGTCTGCGATGGCATGTCGCCGGCAAAGGTGGTTGCTGTCCCGACGACAATTACCGCGACGGAAACGAGCCAAACACGGATGTTCTTCACCCGCGCTTCCCGACCGCCCCGCGCGGAGTTTCACTTCCATTCATATGTCACCGTCTGTGTTACTTTTTCTCCAGCATCTCGTACCGTGATTTTCTCTGAGGTCATGGCGCTGAAGGTCTGGCTCAGACTTGCGATGTTCCCGGAGAAAAACGCTGGCGATTCTCCTTCGGCATCGAGCTTCGATTCGCCGGCGGAGGCTCCGCGTTGATTGGCACGATCGATGAGCCCGCTGATGCTGGAGAACGATCCGCTCTCAGCCGCGTGGTTGAACTCTGCAACATACACAGCAGGGTCGTGCGCAGCGGGAAGATCGTTCAGCTTCGCGCGCAGCGCGAGCAGAAGATTTCTGTCATTGGCGAGGACGATGTACTTTCCCTGCGCGCTCACGAAGAGCGGCAAAAGGCCATCGCACTCGAGATAGCTGTCTTTGTGCGACCAATTGACACCGAGGCGGGACGTGGTGAGCTGCGATTGCAATCCTGAGGACAAGGAGGCCTCGAGCGCATCGATTGGCCAGTCGTGCTCAGCCGAAATCACGACTGCCGAATGGAAGCCGCGGAAGATGGAATCTGCCTGTGCCGCGGAGGATTCCACTTCGAGCAGGCCGGAGATGTGGGCTGCATCGAGCGCGGTCCGAAGAGGCGCCCAGGCATCCGCGGGCGATGCGTTGGCAGCAACGGCGTCGGCCGGTGCCTGGTCGATACGCGTCTCCAGATCCGTTGTCTGGCCTGCATTCTGTTCCGTGAGTTCGGGATTCGGCGCATTGCGATTGTTGAGAGCGAGGGCGGGTTTGGGGTCGAGTAATTTTTCCTGGAGGATGGAGAGCGCATGAGTAGAGTCGGGAGCGCCAATTGCCTGATAGAAGCCCGCATCTGATGGCGCTGCCGCGGCGAGCGATGAGATATCGGCCGAGGCGGAAGGACTGCTGACGCCAGCGCTGCGCAAGAGCACGCGCTCTTCGCGATAGAGAGCCTTGTCGCGATAGAGATCTGACACGGCAGCGCGGTACTGTTTCATGCCGGTGATATTTTGCTGCACCCAATAACTGCGAAAATAGGGCGACGGTACGAGCTTCTGAAGATTGAGCACCATGCGCAGATCCCCTGGGGACTTGGCCTGCGCGACCGCTTCGGCGTACCAGGGTTCGTCGCTCAGCGCGTGCGTCTTCGCTCCTTTGACCAGCGTGAGCGTGTCAGCGACCAGGTCTCGCCCGGTGCCGAGGATCACCCAGTCATCCACCGCGGCGAAAGCGACGGTGCGGCCGGATTGGGGATCGGTGCGGAGATAGAAGTCACTGCCCGCGGCCTCGCGGTGCTCGAACTTGCTGCGCGCCTGCCATAACCTGCTCTGATCGAAGGCGCCCGAAGGCATGCGGGTGAGATATACGAATTCGAGTTTGCCGATGTCATACCACGCGAAGGCGCTCTGCTTGCCCGCGACCTCAGCGATCAACTGCATGTCAGGTGGGAGGCCTGCGGCAGCGGCAAATTCAGTCTGCGCGGCGGAGAGTCTTCCAAAGAGGCGAGAGCGGCTGAAGACGTCGTAGTTGTCGCTCTTCAGCCATGCCTGCTTCTCGGGAGACTGATTCCAATCCGAGATGAGCGAATGGAAATCGGGGCTCTCGAGATAGAGGAGGGCGCCATCCGGCAGCATTGCGGCGAGAGAAGGCCGCTCATTCACCGCCAATAGATGCGCGGCCAGCAGGACGGTGAGTGAAGTGCCGAAGAATAGAGTCGCGAAGAGGACGATGCGGCGCTTGTTCATGGTTCACGCCCTTCCAGCGCGGTTTGCAGACGCGGCCGTACGAGATGATTTTGATCAAGTGTGGAGTGAATCTGGGGTGCACGTGCTGCGTTTGTCGCGCGACGCGCAAGCTCATGGCGGAGCTGACTGATCCTGACCGCGATGTCCTTCCTGCGTGTGGCGTCCTGCTCCAACCGGATCGCCTGTTGCAGGCAGGCTAGAGCCGATCCGAGCTCGTCAGTCTTCTGGTAGGCCGCGGCGATGCCAGACAGCATGGCAACCCGATCCGTTCGCGGCAGAGCGTTGAAGCTCTGCGATGCACCGTAGATTGGATCGCGTCCCTGGCTGTCATTGACGGCCTCTTCCATCTCCTGCGGTGCGTTTTCGTTATATGTAACAGATACGGCTACATTATCGCCGAGCAACCGGCTCGCTGCGCTCAGAGAAAGATGAGCATCCTTCGCCTCGATCGCTGTCTTTACGAGCTGGATTCGAACGGTGTCATCGTGCGGAGCGTCGGCGATCACTTCCTTGAGCAGGACGATCCGTTCGGGCAGGGGAGCAGTCTTTGCAGCGGCGATTCGCGCAGCGATGAAGCCGGGCTTTTGCGCCTCGGATGGCGTGACGGCTCCGCGGGCGAGAAGATTAAGCTCCTGGCTCCCGTAATTCTCTGCTCGATCGTGGCCGGTGAGAAGCTGGGCAGCTTGCGTGCGCACCGTGTAGGTGGCCACCGGGTTGGCCGCGAGCGATGCGAGATCGTCGAGCGCCACCGCAGTCTCCTGGTTTGCTTTCAGCCGCGCCTCGCCGAGGCGCAGACGATAGCCGGGCTGCCATGGGACGCTGGCGATCAATTGCTTAAGGAATGGCAAAGACTCTGCGTAGTGGCCGCTGTTGGTGAGAAGAGACGCGGCGGAGTCGAGATCCTCCGTGGTGTTTTGCGAGACCAGAATCATCCGCTTCAGCAGCGCGTCAGCTCCCTGCAGATTCCCGCTTTGAATTTCGACCTCGGCCAGTCCGAGGAAATTCGTCGCGGAGAGATCGTGGGCATCGAGCGCCGACGAGTACACGAAGGCGAGCACCAGGTTTTTGGACGCCCGGTCGAGGGATGAAGCAGAATTGCGGAGTAAATCCTGTGGTGGCGCGGAGGCGGGATTGCCTTTCCATCCTTCAATCAATGCTGCGAGCGTGCCATTGTGTGCAGCCAGGTTTAATTCGAGCGGCAGCCACTGCTCCTGAAACTGTTTCTTCTCCTCCTTTGAAATGGCATCGAGTTGTTCCGTGGCCTGTGGATAACTGCCTGTCTTGAGCAAGGTGTTGATCCACTGAACCTGGAGTTGCCTCAGCCTGTTCTGAGCCTGTGTTTTCGCCTCGCCCTCGGAGATGGTTATTTGATCGCGAGCTAGCTCGACGAGGTGGGCGTAGACGCGCGCCTTCTGAGCAACCGGCAACCACGGCATTTCCACGACCCCTTCAAGCACTGCGCCCGAAGGTGTCGCGACGGATGAGAGATCGATGATCCACGATGTGGCGTCATTGGGATCGCCGTCAGCCTGGAAGACAGCGTGCAGTAGCGGCTCGGTCATGTATCCGCCGTTGCGCTTAATGTAGGTGCGTAATGCCGCGTCGATCTGTGGCCGCACTTCGCTGAACTGGAAGCGCGATGCGTGCATTCCGACGATTGTGGAGAAGTCAGTCCAGAAGGAAGCCGGCACCCGCTTCATGTCAATCTGCTTGAGCAGCAGTGAGACTGCGTTCTTCCATGTCTCGATTGCTTCGGCCTTCTTGCCCTGTTCGAGAAGAAGCAGAGCCTTGCTGTCGTAGATCGACGGTGAGTCCGGCAGGAGCTGCAGGGCGTAGTCGTACTCCGCTATAGCCTGCGATGGCTTATGGCATGTGGTGTACCGCTCGGCGAGTTGAAGGTAGGCGCTGGCGCTCTCGGGCTGCGCTTCGATGGGCGCCGGGAGATAGTCCTCTGCGGTCTTCGCGTTGCTGATGCTCAGGTATTCTCCGTAGCGCGCTCCGTAGTAGAACCAGAGATCGCCTGCGAGTTGTTGATTGCGATCGACGCGCGCAGCGAGGCGTTCAGCGATGGAACCGTCGCCGAGGCTCGCGCGGAAGGCGGTGTCTGTTGCGGTGTCCTGTTGGCGAAGATAGTAGCCGGTGAGTGCGTCATATCCATGCGGCCAGACCGGCGGCAGTCCGGTACCGCGTGCGTTCACAGTATCAAGCGCCAATCCGGGCGAAGCGTGGAGCACAGCGTATTGTGTCGCGGCGTCGCGAAATTCCTCAGACCCTGTGGCGGCCAGAGGCGGAACGGCCTGCGGTTTTTGCGCCAGCAATAATGCGAAATAGCGCTCCCGCACCTCTCCATTCAGGTTCCTCATCTTCTCGAGTACCCGCAATTCGTCAGGCGATTGCCCAGAGTCACGGTAGAATTTCGCGGCGGACGCATTCACTGCCGGCGAACGATCTGCGTCGACGGTGGTGGCAAACGCCTCAAGCTGCTTGCCTGCTGAGGTGAGAAGCAGACGCTCGCGCTGCAGCGTGGCCCAAGAGCTCCACATCTCGCTGTTCTGCGGCTCACGGCTTGTTGCGAGACGCCATTTCCACTCCGCCTCGAGCGCAGGGAAGGATGCCGATTCAACGGCAGGCAGGTAAAGCTGGCGGAGATCATCGTCCGATGCCTTTGCGGCGCTCGACCTTAGAAGTTGAACAAATGCCTGCGTCTCGTCGGGCGTGTCATAAGCCTGGGCGGTCGCGGCCATCTCGCGCAGGGCGGAGGCAAAGCCGGTGCGGGCCACGGAAATCTTTGCCTGGCGCTGTTGCTCGCGCCAGTCGGCCTCGGTAACAGATGCGACACCGTGCTCCTCGGCGTGAGTGATAGTCGCCGTTACCCCGGGCAATTTTCCTGCCGCTTCAAGTGCGACCGAGAGGCGCCCGAATGCCACGTCCGGCTCGCGCAGACGGGTGAGGATGCGGACGTAGACCGCGGCGCCGGACTGATTCGTGTAATCAGACAGAAGATCGTCTCCGGCCAGCTCGACCCCCTTCTCAGCAAGTTCCCGCGCGGGTTGCAGTAGATTCCACGATTCCAGTTGGCGCGCGGTGGCGAAGTAGTCCCCCGCCTTTGGAGCCTTCTGGCCAAGCAGCGCGGCCTTCAAAATGGTGACGGCCTGATCCGGCTTGCCTTGGCGAAGGCAGGCCTCCGCCTCTTTTTGTAACCATGACGGATCTTTGTAGCTTAGCTGGTAGAGTTTTTCGTAACCAGAGGCTGCAGCCTCGTATCGCTGAAGTTTCTCGTCGAGACTGGCACGCGCGGTGTAGAGATCGACACGATCGGGACGGATCACGAGGGCTTTGGTGTAGGCGTCAATTGCCGCAGGATAGTTCTCAAGAGTGGTTTCGATGCAGGCCAGTACGATCATCCAGCGTGAGTCGTGCGGCGAGTCGTTCACTGTCTTTGTGTAGAAGCCGACCAGTCTTTCCTGCTGTCCGTAACGCATGGCGAAGAGCGCAGCTTCCGTCGTGACGCTCTCGTCGTCAGGATAGGCGTTGATCAACTCGATATATTGGTCGGCAGCGCCGGCATTGTCCTTGAGACGGATCAGCGCGGGAATGAGCCCGCGGCGCAGCGTTGCGATCGCGTCCTTTTTCTCGGCCGGATCCATTGTTGCGCTTTTCGATGCGCCGATCTGAGCCTGGTAGAAATCGCGGAGCCCGGCGTCGTCGCCGCCGCGCGCGTAGGTGTCCGCGGCAGCGGCGACGTAGGCGGCATTACCTAGTGAAGCTTTCAGCAGGTCCGTCGCGATGGTGCGTGCCTGCGCATACTGGCCCAGTTCAGTGAGCTTGAGGACTGTTTCATAGCGGAATCGGCCCCGCATCTCGGGATAAGCACTCTTAGCCGCCTGATTCAGCACTTCGATGGCTTGCTGGCGACGGTCGTGTGCCCAGTCGTAGTCGATGGTTGCCCTCACGATGCCGAGAATCTCTGGATTCTCCTGGTACAGCGCATCGACTTCGTGCTGTGCGGCGTCGAGCTGGCCGTTGTCTTCATAGAAGTGCACGAGGTTGTAGCGGAGCTCGAGGCGGTGGACTGGATCGGTGGTGATGGCGATCTGGCGTTCGATGGCGTGCTGCTGCACGCGGACAAAGGAATGCTGGCGGGCTAGCTGCTCGATGGATTCGAGCGCATCGAAAGATGACGAGCGGGCGACGGCGTTGTCGAGCGTTGAGGCCGCGTCGTTGCGGCGCTCGAGCGCGTTCAGGATATCGACCCGAAGTGTGATGTCGGCGATGGACGGGTCACTGCCGGCGACGAGTGACGCTGTTTCCTGTTCGATCTGCTGGCGCAGTGCGGGCCGCCCGGCAAGGACGAGCAGGCGATTGCGGCATTGTTGGTCGCTTGATTCTGTAACCGATCCACGCACATATTCGGCGATGGCTTTAGGATAGTCGCGCTGATTTTCGTAGATGGCTCCGGCCTCGTAGCTGAAAAGCGCGGGATTCGAGAGGGCGCGGCGTCCTTTCTCGATCTGAGCGAGGGCGTTGTCGAAATCGAAGTAATCCCAGAAGACGGTGGCAGACTGGAGGTAGCCTTCTCCCTCGCCGGGATGAACTTCCGCCATGCGCAGCCAGTATGGCGCGGCTTCCGTGAACTGCGACCGGTCAGCGTAGATGTCGCCGATGCGCGCGAGCGTGTCCAGATTTCCCGGGTCAGCGTCGAGGAGATGTTTCTCGATCGCCACGGCAAGAGTGGTGTCCGACGGGTGAAGATAGGCGAGCGAGCGAAAGAGCGATGAGGCCTGGCGTCCCAAGTCGACATCAGCGGGATACGCCGCGGCCAGAGCTCCTGCCGCGGGTGCCGATTCTTCAAAATGGGATTGCCAGAGCTGCGCTGCGACAAAGAAGTTCTCCGCGGCGGGATTGCTGGCAGCTAATCCAGGCCAGTCATTCTTGCCTATCTCTGTGTTCTTCTCACGCACCTCAGACAGGGCGGCGTCGAGTTTGTTTGTTCTTGAAAGATATTCGAAGAATTCATTGCGCAGCAATGCGCTCTCGAACCAGTGTTCGCACAGAAGTTTCTGCCAGGCCACTGGATCGCTGGTGCCGCGTTGGCTATAGAGCGCGAGCAGGTTCGTGGTGAAGGCGAGATCGTGGGGGAAGCGTTTGTTCGCGTAGAGATTCACCTGCAGGGAGAGCTGACCGCCCGGTGCGGGTGCAGCGCGGAGATAGGATTCCAGCTTGGTTCCGCTGAATATCTTTGCAACTTCCTCGGTCAGAGAGGTGTAATCCGCGTTGCGTTTTCCGCGAATGTAGTAGCGGGCCAGCTTTGCATACCAGCCTTTATCGTCGAACTGGCGGATGGCGCGGCGATAGACCTCTTCTTCGTGTTCACCGAGGCGATTCTGATCGAGAAAACCGGCGAGCTTTTCATAGATGCCGGGGTCGTCCGGGTCGTGATCGACCTCGCCGCGCAGAACAGCGAGCGCCTGCGGAAGTTGCTGAAGAGCGACGAGGCGGGCGAGATAGCGATCGAGCACCTGCTCGTATTGCGGCGAGCGAACGGTCGCGAGACGAGCTTGCACGGTTCGAGTGGCGAATGCGCCCTGATCCATGTGCCGCGCCTGCGATGCGTCCTCAGGATTTCCCGCCTGATCGCTGGGCGGCGCGGGTGTGGGCTGATCTTCGACCGGCTTGGAATATTTTTCCGTTCTATCGCCGAGCGGTACGCCTTCAGCCTGCGATGCGAGCTCGCGAAGGAGACGGTCGTAGACGGCGAACTCGTTCTGCGTGCGATCGGTACGCGCGTCGGCGTCGGCGACGGCGAGGGCGATCTCGACTCGCTCCGGAGCTTTGGGAAACTGCGTTAGGAAGTCGTTGCCGGCGCGAATCACCGCGTCGTTTTCGCCATAGACGGCGTAGGCGCGGATGAGGCTGGCGTGCAGCGAAGAGCGTTCGGGAGCACCGGGGAAGCGGCGGTCGAATTCGGTGAGCAGTTCGGCGGCTTTGGCGCGGTGGAAGTAGGGCGACGCCAGCTGGTCTTCGGTGGCGTATTCGCTTTTTGGGTAGGTGGTGTTCAGCAGGAGCGAGAGAATGCCGTTGAGATAGCCGGGCCCCTGATCCATGGTGGCGATGTCGCGATACATCGAGAGATTGCCGGCACCGAGACGCAGCGGCTGTTCGGGGGCGTCGAGCAGAATGGCTGCGAGGCCGGCGATGGCGCGCTGTTGCGCGTCCGCCATGCCTTCGCTGTTGTTCAGTGCGAAATAGTAGCGGGCCGCTTCGGGGCCGTCCTGGATATTCTGCGAAAGCCGCGCGAAGGTGTAGAGCTCCTGCGCGGTCCAGTGCGCGCCGCGCGATTCTTTACTCTGGCGATACGCGGCGATGACCTGGCGGGCTGCGTCGAGACGGCCCTGCTGCTGATAGGCGTAGAAGAGGCGCGCGGCGGAGTCGAGGTCGTCGGGATTCGCTGCGAGCTTCGCGCGTGTGCGATCGAGAAATGCGGAGAGCGAGTGAGTCTGGGTCAGCAGACTGTAGTAGCTCTGGATGAGCTCCGCGGGCCAGAGCGGCTGAAAGGCTTTGTCGTAGACCGCGAGGCCTTCGGCTAAGGAGCCTTGCTTATAGGCGATGGAGGCCCGGGCTCGTATCGCGAAGACCGCATCGGCGGGAAAAGCCTTCTGGTATTGGGCGACGAGGGCTGAAGCTTCGTCGAATCGCTTCTGGGCGAGGAGGAAGTCGAGGTAGCGCGAGTAGACGGCAGGCTCGGCTGGATAGCGCGCGATCCATTTCTGATAGGTTGCGATGGATACTTCAGGCTTGAGATTGTCCTGCTGGACGATGCTCAGAATGCGGTCCAAGGCTTGCCAGGAGCGCTGCTCGGTGGCTGCGGTGAATTTCTCCGATGGTGCGGACGCTGCGGCGGCAACGGCGGTCAGCGTGGCGATTTCATCCTGCGGGCGCAGGCGTCGGGCGTAGAAGGCGGCAAGGTCGAGCTCGGCGGCGGAGCGATCGGAAGCGTGATCGACCCATTGCTTCCAATCGTTTTCGGCGGCGGTGAAGTCGAGCGCCTGCTCGTCCTGCAACGCGCGGAGCGAATAGAGCGCGGCTTCGGGGCTGCTCGCAGTCAGCAGCTTGTCGAGTTGCGGACGCGACTCCTGCGGCGGGCGCACATAGAGGACGTCGCCGGTGGGAAGGGACATGATGCGGTAGAGCGCGGCCTCCACGGCAGAGCCGGATTCTGTATTCTGCAGCCAGTCGTGGAAGCTTCCGTAGTTGATGAGTTTTGCGCTTTGGGCTTTGAGGGCAGGCAGGAAGCGGCGTCCGCTCATGGCGAAGACGAGCGCGGTTGCGGCGAGTGCGATGGTGAGGAGGCGCGAAGCGCGGCTATGGGACCACTTCAATGCGCACCTCCTCGCTGCCTAGATTGTGGGCGATGTCTTCGGCGGTGACGGTGAGTGTGTAGGAACCTGCGGGTAGATCCGACGGCACGGTGAGTTCACCAGTGCTGGCGGCTGCGGAGGGGTTCCAGCGCAGGCTTACGGGGGCCAGGTCCTGAAGGCGCGCGGAGAG
>Ga0210388_10002023_pt1 | contig 15813 bp, 12 predicted proteins | sample IncBWC19OmetaG_FD_155485 | JGI IMG/M metagenome (GOLD analysis project Ga0210388, IMG submission 155485) | Forest soil microbial communities from Barre Woods Harvard Forest LTER site, Petersham, Massachusetts, United States - Inc-BW-C-19-O ...
TTATTTTTTTTTGGGATGAACCCTCCCGACGCACGAAGATTGGCAATTTTGGGATTGTGCGCGGCAAGGTAATTTTCCCCAACGCCGGGGTGCTGGGAAACAGGCCGATGCACTCGTGTTACGCCCTATGGGCAGGCCCTCGCACTAAAATGGGTCCACTCGACAAAATCGCTAACAGCTTCTTGATGCGGAATCTGTAAGACTCACCTAGTAGGTCGCCAGTCTTGGTCTTTGCGCTCCCGAGTCGTAGACGAACAACCACGCCGACGTTGCTCTCGTTGTTGAAACGCTCCTGAGCGCTGCGGAAGCCGCGTTGCCGAAGCCGGCCAGGCCAAAGGATTACAAATATTCTTTCGCATACTCGTGAGTTACCAGGTATCCCAGGCGGTTCTGCAAAAAAGGTGGCACGGTAATGCCGATCCTTTTACTGGGTTCCTCTCAACCTACAAGGTACATTCGTTAGGCGAAGGTAGGGCTATTTCGTAACCGTTACCTGGCTGAACCGGAACGGACAAAGGAACGTGTTGCAATCGCTCTGTTTGGCACGTCGCTTACAACGGCCACTAGCCTGCCTTGGGAATCTCGTCCATCATTCGCGCATGCGGAGAGAGGAGAGAAACGAATGAAATATATTCTGGCTTTTGGCCTGGGTGTTCCCGGCGTATTAGTTTTTGCCTGGTTCCTGATGAATCATCTCTGAGCAGACATCCACGGGGGCGATCTAAACCACTTCAACTAAGTTTGCTACCTGGCGTTGCTCCACAGCACCGCGCGGGCATGATGCATCTGAGGAGAACAACTTTGCGGAAGAGTAATCCATCATTTATCCCTTTCGTGGCCGGTCTAGGAGTTGGGGTTGTTGCAACTATACTTCTGGTTCCCGAAGCTGGCCGCAAAACGCGTAACCGCATTGGCGACATCGCCGGTCGCGCAGCCGACGCCATGAAAGCTCGTGCGCGGAACCTTCGGGATAGGACCGAAGACTTTCTTCAGGAAGGCAAATCGACCTGGAAAGAGCAAGAAATCCAAAGGAGAGAAACGATGAGCGATTTAAGAGACAAAGCGAAAGAGAAAATCGACAACGCGACCGATGCAGCCAAGAAGGCCGCTGGGAAAGTAGTCGATACATCCAAGGACCTTGCCCATAGCGCGGGCAAGAAGTTGGAAGAAGGAGGTAAGCGACTCGAGGACGCGTAACGCCTCTCGGACGAACTTTCTGCTATGAAACCATTCAAAGTAATTTTGCCCATTTTGATCGCTGTGACTGGCCTCGGATACAGCCAAACGCCCGATCCAACCGTCCCCAAGCCTGATAACACCAAAGTGAACGAACGTGACCGTAACTCCGGGGAAGCAACCGCGGATCAGCAGAAGATGAATCCGGCCGACCGAGCGCTGACTCGCGATATTCGTCGCTCGATCATGGCGGACAAGTCCCTTTCGACGTACGCCCACAACATCAAGATCATTAGCCAGAACGGAGCTGTCACGCTCAAAGGACCCGTTAAATCCGACGATGAAAAAGCAAATGTCATCGCCAAGGCGGTGGCCGCCGCCGGCAGTGCCGACAAAGTGACCGATCAGATCTCGGTCAAGCGTTAAGAATATTTCAGACCAAGAAAGGAGATTTACATGGCAGGAAAGAACACAGCTGTATTTGGAATTTATAAGAGCAGCGGTCAAGCAGAGCGTGCCGTCGATCAGATTGCGGTGGCCGGCTTTTCACACAACGACATTTCCGTGCTGATGCCGGACAGCCAGAGCTCGAAAGAGTTTGCACATGAGAAGAACACCAAAGCGCCCGAAGGAACAGCCGCGGGAGTGACGACAGGCGGGGCCGTTGGTGGAGCCCTCGGATTATTGGCTGGCATCGGTGCTTTGGCTATTCCCGGTGTGGGCCCGTTCATCGCGGCAGGTCCAATCATGGGCGCTCTCGCCGGCCTTGGCGTCGGCGGAGCCGTGGGCGGACTAATTGGGGCACTGGTTGGGATGGGGATTCCCGAGTACGAGGCGAAGCGTTACGAAGGCCGGATCAAAGATGGTGGCGTGCTGTTATCCGTGCATTGCGACACTTCCGACGAAATCACCAGAGCCAAAGACTTGTTGAAACGTACTGGAGCTGAAGATATCTCCTCGACTGGGGAAAAGTCTGTCAGCTCGCACGGCGTGGAGGCGGAGACAGCCGCCCGCAGGGTCTAACCGTTCAAATCCTACGGGCCGCTCACCAATTCGCGGCCCGTGGATTGACACAGCGCCAGCAATAGACCATCAGAAACACTTGGGAGGAGCAAAACCTCCTAGAGAAACAACGCGAGGAGCCCAACCAAAGGAAGAGGTTGATCCCGAGCGCGTCAAATTAAGAATTGGAAAAACTTAACCGAAACAACAGAAAGAAGGAATAGATATGGCAGAGAAAAAGACGGTAAAAGACTTGCTGGAAGACGAAATCAAGGACCTGTACTCCGCTGAGAAACAGTTAACCAAGGCGATTCCGAGGATGGCCAAAGGCTCGCACGATGCTGCGCTAGCGACGGCGTTCAAGAATCACCTCAAGGAGACGGAAGGGCAAGTGGTCCGGCTGGAAGAAGTAGGCCAGCTTCTTGATATCAAACCCAGCGGAAAGAAGTGCGAGGGTATGGAGGGCGTCATTAAAGAAGGCGCCGAAGCTCTCGCAGAGGACGGCGACGATACGATTCTGGACCTCGGGATCATTGGCGCCGGTAGCCGCGTCGAGCACTACGAAATGGCGGGCTATCTCACAGCAATCAGCCTCGCTCAGCACATCGGCGCCAACGAGGTTGTAGGTTTGCTTCAGCAGTCGCTGAAAGAAGAGCAGGCTGCGGAACAGACCTTGCGAAAAATCGCAAGTGGCTTGATCAAAGGCGCTGCCGCCGCGGCGTAGCCTGGCCCGAAGGCGATGGTTCTGAATCTAAAGTCCGGACCATCGCCTGCCCTTGATCGTTCTGATGACCCATGCGGTCCGCCCTTGTGCTGGAAGCATGCATGGGCCATCAAAAAGCCTCCAACTACATCGTGAACACAGAACGTCTATCCGCGCCCGCCGTGACTGGTCGCTGGAACACGCGCCCCCTGGTTATTCTAGCGGCGGTAGTTGTCGTAATGTATCTCGCCCGCGAGGTACTAATTCCTCTTGCCTTTGCCCTGGTCTTGAGTCTCATCTGGACTCCACCGGTAAATTGGTTGCAGAGGCTGCACATCGGGCGGGCCCCCGCCGTCCTGGTCGTAGTCGCTCTTTCTCTCGGAGTTGCCGGCGACGTCGCCTGGATAATCGCAAACCAACTCATTACAGTTGTGAATGAACTCCCCAAGTATCAGCAGAATATTCACGAAAAGATCACAAGGCTGAGGAGCTCCGGCAGGGGTTCTCTGGGGCAGGCGGCTGAAAGCGTTGAACGGCTCGGCAAGGAACTATCCACGGCCCCCGCTACAGGCACAGCGTCGGCTGCGCGGATTGAAAATGACCGGGGCCACGCAACTACGCGGAGCCAATCCGTCGGACCAATTCCAGTACAGGTCGTCGAAGGACCCGCTAACACTTTCGATTACTTGAGCGACTTGGCCCGTCGATTCGTCCGGCCCCTGGGCATAACCGGTATCGTACTAATCTTTAGCGTGTTCCTACTGATTGAGCGCCAGGACGTTCGGAACCGTCTTCTGAGATTGGTCGGATTGGGGCAGTTGAACCTAATGACCCAGGCACTCGATGATGCTGGGCAGAGAGTCAGCCGCTACCTTCTGCTGCAATTTGCCGTCAACGCGGGGTTCGGGCTCGTGATCGGAATAGGGTTGTATTTCATTGGTCTGCCCTACGCTGCACTGTGGGGCACTGTCGCGGCTGCCCTACGAATCGTACCTTACGTCGGTACGATGATCGCTGGGACTTTGCCTCTCTTGCTCTCTATCGCAGTTTTCAACACGTGGCGAGCGCCAATTCTGGTACTCGCATTAATCGTCAGCCTGGAGCTGGTAATTGGCAATTGGGTGGAGCCCCGGCTTTATGGAGCACACACGGGCGTCTCATCATTGGCAATTCTCGTGACGACCGTTTTTTGGACGATCCTCTGGGGACCAGCGGGCCTCATCTTATCGATGCCGCTCACCGTGTGTGTGGCGGTCCTCGGACGCTACGTTCCACAGTTTTCATTTCTGCACATCCTCCTCGGGGATGAGCCGGTCCTGACTGTTGAAACCCAAGTTTATCAGCGCCTGCTGGCGATGGACCGCGAGGAAGCGAGAGACGTCGCCGATATCTTTTTGAAGGAGCAATCCCTCTTGGAGCTGTACGATCGTGTGTTTGTGCCGGCGCTTACAATGGCTGAACAGCATCGCCACAAGGGTGCTCTCGATGAAACTCGCGAAAGGTACATTTTTCTGAGTGTCAAGGAAATGATTGTTGAGTATTGGAACTATGCGCCGGAAGCCGCCTCGCCATCCACTGCAGTGAGCGAAGCCGAAAGCGTTCCCCTTGAGATGCCGAAGCTGGCGTTTGAAGGCCGCGTGTTTTGTATACCGGCCATTGACGAAGCAGATGAGATCACCGCCTCAATGCTCGCACAGCTTTTGGAGCGGCACGGGATACCAGCGATCGCCTTTCCGATCGGAGAGACGATAGATTCTATGTTCACTCATCTCGAACCCCAACCCCAGGATGTAATTTGTCTTTCCGCTCTGCCTCCTTTCGCGTTTGCCCAAGCCCGGACCTCGGCCCGGCGGTTAAAAGTTAAATTTCCAGAGGCGAGAGTGGTCGTTGGTGTGTGGGGCTTTGCAGGCGATGTTCAACTGGCCCTCGATCGGTTTGAACAGCCTCGTCCGGATCGTATTTTAATATCTTTAGCAGATGCGATTGACTACTTCAACGGGACTTCGCGACCTGCCAAAGTGGCAAGTTAATCGACCTCCTCACGGTTTGAAGCACACTGCCGTGACTTCACTCCAGACCTCCGGACTGAAAGCAAGCGTATCGAGCGCGCAAGATTTTGATTGGGATTGAAGTCGAGTCTGCGAGGCACAAAGTCACAGCCGGAAATCCGAGTGGTGCGAAGCCATTTTGCAACGGCCATCAATTTGCTAGCAACGAATAGCAAAGGAGCATTCACAATGAAAGACAGCACGAAAGATAAGGTTGAAGGCGCCGCCCACGAGTTAAAGGGGACGGTCAAAGAAAAGGTTGGTCATGCCACCAATAACCCGCAACTCGAGAACGATGGCGCAGCTGAGAAGCTGGGCGGCAAGATCCAGAAAAAAGTCGGGGACGTCGAAAAAGTCTTCGAAAAGTAAACCACTAGCGGGGCTGGACAATTCCGACTGGCCCCGCGTCTTCGAGGAAGCACCTTCTGCCCTAATCACGCAATTCCTACCACTCGTTCCTTCAAGAGCGACAAGGTTAGAAGCGCACCCTCCCGCAGGCGCCGGGATTGCGACGTGAGGTCACTGAGATCGAGGAGCCCGCTACGCGCAGAAATCGCCGAATACCAGCCAGTCCCAGCAAGGCCCCACCAAGGAGCGGAAGCAAAACCGGTTCCGGGACTGTTGCAGCCGTGGGCTCGTAGGCAGCCACTGTTGCCACGCGACCGTCGATTACCGAAGCGCACCCGGAGGTGTAAGACGTTGTGTTGGTGCTGATCACGTTTTATTTGAAGTGCTTCCGGGAGCGATCTCGACCGAAGGAGGAGGAGTGAACGAGAATCCAACCGTATCTCCGGCACTATCGAGATCCGCTGTTACCGGGGCCACCGTCCCATTGATGAATGTGGCCCGGTGGCGATGCTGAAACCCTCGAAGTCGGTGGCTGTTAAGCGCGCTATCGAGTCTGTGCTACCCGGCGTGATTTTTGACTTGACAGTAAAAATCGAGAGTCCCTCCAGCCTCCACATATACTGCCGACTCAATGGTGCGCTATAAAGAGCTGGTGTAGCGGTGAATGGTCCTACCTCGTCAGCGAAAAGTCCCGAGCGACAACGAACGCTGAGAAGTAGAATTCGTCGTCCATTGAAATAATGAGCAACGTATCAGAACACGATATCAAGAAATTATCACCGACTGGTAAGTGTGATACTTCCAGATCCAGGCTTTGTGTGTGTGACGTTTCGGCGCTCCTCGCTGCTTTGCATCTACCAGTTATGCCGAATAGATCTTGCCGCCGTGTTCCTTCTTGTGTTGATTGAGCGCTGCGATAGAGCGACGTTCTTCCACTCTGGCCTTGTTAAGCGCGAGCACTAGCCGGTCCGTATCGGCCTTCCACTCACTCGCGGCTCAAGGCCGCGCTTGGCAGCATCGACTTTGTTGATGGCGCCTACCACAGCAGTGGCTAACGCGGCCTGTTCTTGGCATCGTTCAATGGGCACTCGGAGATCGTAACATCCCAGAGAGACACCCATCACCGTTTGACCCCGGGATTTTCCTAAGGTAACGGTTAGATACCATTCGCGTCTCCTAACTGCACATTGCGAAGTGTAACGTGTTTACGGCCCTGCAGCTTCCTTGCTCTGTAGGAGCACGCGACACCGTAGCGAAGAGCCGTCGGCGGTCCAATTGGAGGAGCTTCTTATGTCGAAACACGCAAGCGCTGATCACGCCGACCCAGAAGAGCAGCGGCTGGCGGTACGCCCGCCCATGTGGATATAGCTGCACTTGCCTACGAGCTGTGGACTTCTCGGGGGTGCGGGGACGGCTTGGCGGAAGAGGATTGGTTTGAAGCAGAGCGACGGCTCGGCGTGGGCGAATCAAATCGAGCAGATACCTAAATAGCTCCGTTCTGTTTTTCGTCTCACAGGTCCTCGTGAGTACTGGCGTGAGAAGTTCCGAGATCCTCCTTGCAGAGGATAATGTGGCGAACAAAATCCACGCTCGTGCTATGGGCGCGATACAATAGGTTGCGTGCTCCGTATTGCTGCACGATGGAGAGGAGTCAACCCAGTGCTAGACCGGCTTGATGATCCCAAGGTCCGGCTCCTCGACATGCACCTACCCAAACACGACGGCGAAGATATCCATTCGAGTGAGCGCTGCGAGCGGACCCGGTTGTTATTATGAACTCCCTGAATTTGACCATCACAGAAGAGAAGGCCGCAGGGAGCCCGGCTCTTTTTTATTTTAGAAAACCATCGACGCTGGACGAATTCTTGCAACGCAGCTTGATGGTCCAGCGCGTTTTGGCAGGAAAGATCCCGGATCGGAAAACAGCGAGATGAGCGGCATGACTGCAGTAGGCGTGAGCGCTCTGACGGCTTTTGTCGCCCGCGGAGAAGCCTCGAACCGCGTCTTCCAGGAGATGATGGATGCGCTGCCCGTCTCCATTTACACGACCGATGCGGAGGGAAGGCTCACCTATTTCAATCCTGCCGCAGTGAAGCTTTCTGGTCGCGTGCCTCAGCTCGGCAGCGATCACTGGTGCGTTACGTGGAAGATTTTCCTGCCAGACGGCACGCCACTGCCGCACGACCAATGCCCCATGGCGATTGCTCTCAAGGGAGGCGAGGTTCCCACTGGCATTGAATGTATCGCCGAGCGACCGGACGGCAGCCGATTTTGGTTTACACCCTGTCCTGCAGTTTTGCGAGATACAGAAGGAAGGATCATCGGCGGCATCAACCTACTCGTCGATATAACCGACCGCAAGAATGCGGAGATCCAAGCCCAAGAACAATTCCGCGCAATCGTGGAGACGACTCCCGAATGCGTGAAAGTCGTAGCACCGGATGGGACATTGCTTTTCATGAATTCACCGGGGCTAACAATGATCGGCGCTGCCTCAGCGCAGGAGGTGACAGGCCGCAATGTTTATGACCTTATCGCGCCAGAGGATCGAGACCGGTTCCGTGAATTTAATGAGAGTATCTGCCTGGGCGAAAAGGCTTCTCTCGAGTTCGATATCGTCGGGTTGCAGGGAACACGGTGTCACATGGAAACCCATGCCGCGCCCCTTCGACATATCGACGGGACGATTGTCCAACTCGCGATTACGCGGAACATCACCGATCGCAAACAGGCCGAGCGCACGGCCCTACTGCTGGGCGCCATTGTAGATTCTTCGGATGACGCGATTATTAGCAAGGATCTGACGGGTGTTATTACGAGCTGGAACAAAAGTGCCGAACGGCTGTTCGGATATACGGCCGATGAAGCCATCGGCCGGACGGTTGCAAATCTCCTGATACCGGAAGACCGTCAGGACGAGGAGCCGGATATCCTCGCGCGGCTTCAACGCGACGAGCGTGTCGATCATTTTGAAACGGTGCGCCGGCGGAAGGACGGCACCCTATTCGACATTTCGCTCACGATTTCGCCGGTCAAGAATGCGCAGGGCACTATCATCGGCGCCTCCAAGATCGCGCGCGACATTTCCGATCGAAAACGCGCCGAAGCGGAGTTGCTCGCGAGCGAAGCAAGATTCCGGCAACTTGCCGACTCGATGCCGCAGATCGTGTGGACTGCGCGACCGGACGGCTATCTCGACTACTACAACGAACGCTGGTACGAATTCACGGGCTTCGCGCGAGGTACCTATGGCGATGCCAGTTGGGAGGGCATCCTTCATCCCGACGACGTCTTGAAGTGCCGAGAGACATGGTACGACGCAGTCCAGTCGGGCCAGCCATACAACATTCAGTATCGTTTTTGGAACCGGCAGGAAGGCGGCTGGCGATGGTTTATGGGTCGCGCCCTTCCAGTTCGCAACAGCGAAGGAACCATCGTGAAATGGTTCGGCTGCTGTACTGATTTCGACGATCAGAAACGCGTCGAGGATGATCTTCGGCGCGTCAACCAGGACCTCGAGCAGTTTGCCTTCTCTGCGAGTCACGACCTGCAGGAGCCATTGCGTGGCATCAAGCTCTACAGTGAACTTTTAACCAACATGTACGGGGAGAGGCTTGACAGCCAGGCTTTAGAATTTCTGAGCTACATGCGCGGCGGGGCGACGCGCCTCGAAATGCTCGTCCGCGATCTGCTCTCCTATACGCAAGTGACGAAATTCGAGAAGTCAGTGGAAGATAGCGATGCGGCCGAAGCAGTGACGCTCGCTCTTGCGAATTTGGCCGGCATCGTCGAGGAGTCGGGCGCGCAGATCACGACCGGTCCGCTTCCGACTCTTAAAGTCCATGGCACACACTTGCAACAACTGTTCCAGAACCTGATAGGCAATGCCATCAAGTACCGGAGCCCAGATCGGACGCCTGTGGTGCGTGTGACTTCGGAGCGCCAAGATGGAGGCTGGATTTTCGCGGTAAGCGACAACGGCATCGGCATTGCTCCTGAATACAGGGAGAACATATTTGGGCTGTTCAAGCGTCTACACAATAGTGATGAATACTCAGGAACCGGCATTGGGCTGGCCATCTGTAAGCGAATCGTGGATCGGTATCAAGGGCGAATCTGGGTCGAATCCGAACCCGGACGAGGATCGACCTTCCAGTTCACGCTCCCTTTCTGAAGGGCAGAGAGAGAAGCGCGCCCATATCTTGATCGTCGAAGACAACCCAGGAGACGTGTTTGTCATTCGTGCAGCTCTCCAGAAAGCAAGTGTCGACGCCGAACTCTCTTTCGTCAAAGACGGTGAGCAGGCGATCAAGTTTTTCGATGAAGCCGACGCTGATAACGGAGCGCCTTGTCCAGCACTAGTCCTTCTCGATATTAATCTTCCGAGAAAGCAGGGTGGCGAGGTCTTGCAATACATGCGCGGGACTCGCAGATGTGGACAGGCTCTCGTGATCGCTGTATCGAGCTCGGATACCGCGATGGACCGCGAGAAAATGCGGGGCCTCGGCGCGAACTGTTATTTTCACAAGCCCTCAACGTATGCGGAATTTCTGAAGCTCGGGGAACTGGTTAAAGAGCTACTGAGCCGTTGAACATGAATTCTGGCTCACGATGGGCGTCCGCAATGTCGGCCCAATCATTTGCATGACGGTGGTCTCCGTGCGCCGGAAGTATTGGTTTGAAATATGGTCGAGTCGACATCTCTTCCTCTCCAACTTGACGCCAAGAAACGTGTTTGTCGCGCGATCATTGAAACCCCGAAAGGCTGCCGCAACAAGTTTGATTATGATCCGGATTCAGGTCTGTTCATGCTTGGCGGTTTGCTGCCTGAGGGCATGATGTTCCCCTTCGACTTCGGTTTGGTCCCTGGTACCTAGGCGACGACGGCGACCCGCTCGAAATTCTAGTTCTGATGGACGCGCCAGCTCATGTTGGCGGTCTGCTCGGAGTCCGTATAATCGGAGTCATCGAGGCGGAGCAAACTGAGGGCGGTAAGACTGAAAGTAATGACCGGCTTCTTGGCGTCGCTGTCCATTCCTACAATCACGAGGCCTCGATGCCATCAACGATGTGAGCATGACCCTGCTCGACCAGCTTGAGCCGTTCTTCGTCTCTTATAACAAGCAGCGGGGCAAGAAATTCGGAGTAACGGGAACCGGTGGGTCGCAGAAGGCCCTGGCCTTTCTCAAAGCCGGTATCCAGGCTCACAAAAAAGCCAGAAAAAAATAACGGACGAATCTCCGCCGCCATCGGCTATGGCTGCGCATTGGTAACCGAGACCATCAAAGATTTCCCAATGCCTGTGCGCGAACTATTTCGGGGAACGCGTCGAAGGAACTTGAGGCCGTCTTACCTTTCAACGAGATGGGCTATCCATTGCGAACAGACTTACGAAACCCGTAGCGGAACTACTCAGTAGAATGTGTTGGTGAACACACCCTGCGATCCCCGCGGTTGAGGACCAGATCGCTCAGTGGTTCACGCATCACCCTCTTCTTGATGTGCGCTAACCGTTAGACTGCGTTTTCGCTTCAACGTTTCTTGAAAAAAACGACCTGCGCGCCGCTGCCACAATTCCTCCCGGTGAGGCCGTTCGTTTTAGGGGCGGAAAAGAACTGCATTCATTACCCTTGATGGCCTGAGCGAAACCACCGCTAACAAGGGTTGAGAAGTAGAATTCGTCGTCCATGAAAGCATGGACGACAGATGACGGAGGATACCCACCAACCCCACAAGCCGTCATCGCAACCGGGGATCTTGACCCACGCGCATGCGGAAGCCTAAACGGGTTCCCTGACACTGACGCAGCGGCGATTTCACGGAAGTAATGTTGTCACACTTGCGATGCGAACGCGGCGTCAACTGCGAGCGGCTAGCGATCGGACGGAAGCGAACCTATTCATTTCGTAGCGCCGCCATGGGATCGATACGGGAGGCACGCCAGGCGGGCAGGTATCCGGCCACGAGGGCACAGGCGATTAGGATGCCAATGGAAGCGCCCACGGCGAACGGATCGTTCGGCTTGACTCCGAAGAGGAACGATTTCAAGAAGACCGTGGTTTGGTAGGCGGCGGCCAATCCAACGACTAGTCCGAACACGGAGAGCGTGAGGACCTCGCGCAGCACCATCCACACCACCAGGCGGCCGGTTGCTCCCAAGGCCATGCGGATACCGATCTCTGAAGTGCGGCGCGCCACCGCATAGGCCATCGTTCCATACAGGCCCACGCAGGCCATAAGCAGCGCCAGACCGCCGAAGCAGGCGCAGAGCTGGGCGAACGTTCGCTCTTGGAGGATGGTCTGATCTATCCGGCGCGACTGCGTCGTTATATCCGCTACGGGAACTTGGGGACCAACTTCATGAACAATCCGCCGCACCGTGTTCGCGAGCGCGAGAGGATTGCCTGTGGTTCGCAACTCGAAGAACATTTCCTGAAGGCGGTAGTTCTTCGGGGCCTGCAGCCAGGAGAGGTAACTGACCGGTGGAATTTCCCGCTTGAGGGAGCTATAGCGCGCGGTCCTGGCTATGCCGGCGATCTCAATATCGACGGCGTAATTCCCGCCGCCCAGCTGGAAATGACGGCCTACCGGGTTCTGGCCGTGAAAATACTTTTCAGCGAAAACCTGGTTGACTACCGCGACTGCTTGAGCACCATCGACGTCGCGCTGGTCAAGGGCACGCCCCGCCAGGATAGGGATCTCCATAGTTTCAAAAAAGGTGACTCCCACTCGCGCCATCGCGGTGTTCGGCCCCCGCTGGCCCTCGGGAGGCTTCGGGATTCCAGGCACGGTGATCCCGGTCGAGCTGCTCCATCCTCCGACCAACGGCGTGTCACTCGAGGTTGCACTGCGTACACCCGGAATATTCCGGAAACGCTGCTCCAGTTCCGCGTAGAATCGCTTGAGCACTGCATCTTTGTAGCCCGCCTTCAGGGCATTTAGGTGGAAGATGAGGATATTGTCGGCGTTGAAACCTAAATTCACTGAGTGAAGATTCGCGAGCGTGCGAACGAAGAGGCCGGCACCGATAACCAGCAGGAGGGATATCGCAATCTGGCCGACCACCAGCACTTGGCTCAACCCAAAAGGAAGGCCCCCGCGACGCTTTCTTCCCAGACCTTGGCTGCCGTGAGTTTCTTTCAACGCGGGTGTAATGTCGACGCTCGTGGACTGGAGGGCCGGCGCGAGGCCGAAGAAAATTCCACTGGCCAGCGCCACCAGCAGCGTGAACGAGAGTACGCGCCAATCCAAACCCACGTTCACCGAAAAGTCGTTGTTCCCGTTGGTGAGCAGAAGCAGGAGCAACCGGATGGAGAGAGAGGCAATGCCGATGCCGGCAATCCCGCTCAAAAAAGCCAGCAAGACGCTTTCCGTCAGCAGTTGACGCACGATGCGGAAGCGCCCCGCTCCGAGGCTGAGACGCAGTGCAATTTCGCGCCGTCGGCCGGCTGATCGGGCCAACAGCAGATTCGCAATGTTGAAGCAAGCGATGGCCAGGATCAGCCCCACCATGGCCATAAGCGTCCAGAGCGGCTTCGAATATTGGCGTCGGAGGGAATCCACACCCGATCCGCCCTCTTGCAGCCATAATGCGGGAAGATCCGCCCGCTCTCGATCCTTGGTAGCCGTGCTAGCGACAAAGCCGTGGAACAGTCCGGCGAGCTGGGCTTGCGCTTGCGTGAGCGTTTGGCCGGGCTTCAGCCGTCCCATCAGTTCGATCCAATAGAAATCGCCCTCGTGGAACCCGGCCGACCAGTCCGGTCTTGAATCAGTGAGCCCGATGTCGGCAACCGGGATGAAGACGCTGGGTTTCTCGGCGGGTGAAACGCCGTAGAACTCAGGAGCGGACACACCCGCGATGGTGAAGGACGCGTCATTGACTTGAATCGATTTGCCCAGTACGCCGGGATCGCCTCCGAATCTCGCGCGCCAGTAATCGTAGGTGATCACCGCGATTGGTCGCGCTCCCATCCGATCGTCGTCGCTGTCGATCAGCCTCCCAGCGGCTGCGGGGACGCCCAGTCCCCTGAAGAAGCCGCCCGTCACATATTCGCCGTCCACAAGCTCGGCTTGACCGTCGATCACGAGATTCAGCCGGCCGCCAGTACCCATGTGGCCGAAGAGAGATGCCAGCGCAGAGTTGTGATCGCGAAGAAGCTCAAAGGCCGGGTAGGGGAAGTTAGGACTAGTGGTCCCGCCGCCCGGTTCGTCGTAATTTGAACCCCAATGGCTGTGGACCACGGGCGCGTCTCTTTTCGAGCGCCAGTTCAGGATCACCAATTGTTCGGGATGTTTCACAGGTAGCGCGCGAAGCATCACGGCGTCCATGAAACTGTATATAGCGCTATTCGCTCCGATGCCCAGGGCGAGTGAAAGGATAGCCATGCCGGTGAACATCTTGCTGGCCGCCATGCCGCGGACGGCGTACCGGATGTCCTGCGTGAGTGACTCCCAGAAAGTCCAGGTACTCATGTTGCGCTTGTGCTCCTTGATCGAGATCCCGATACTTTGGACGCCGCCAAATGCCGTCGGTTGGTCCGATTGTTACTGATTATGACGCGAATTTCTCTTATTACGTCAAACGGGCTCTAGCCGGTCAACGTATTCGTAGTATTCCACGATTTCCCAAGTCACGCGGTTCTTAGCCCGGCTATCCAAGAGAAAGTCTCGTTGGGGCTGTGGCGCGGCGATCTCTCCTGTAAAACGCCGGTCACGTCCGCCTCCGCGCGGGCACGCAGACACGTTTGCCTTGAATGGACGGCGACTTACCAGGACCCATAGCCGAACGGCGCCTCAAAAAGGCGACTATTCTCCGAGTGGCTGAATCGGGCACAACCTCGTCAAGACGATTTCCACCTCTCACGGCCCAAAGTGATCTCGTGAGACAGACGGTCCGTCCGAGCTTGTTGAAATCAAGCTTGGCCCAAGCATATATTTGTCTGGAAGGAGTTCTTACATGTCCACGCCGTCGGCAAGCACGGAATCAAGCGTCTTGATTCGTGCGATGAAGGAGGCCGATCTGGGTGAAGCGCGCAGCATCTTCCGCCTCGCTTTTGGCACCTTCCTCGGCGTGCCGGATCCGGAGGCGTTTTGGGCGGATCGAGAGTACGTTTTCACGCGGTGGCGAGCCAACCCGCGCGCGGCCTTGATTGCCGAAGAGAATGGCAAGCTGGTTGGGTCAAATTTTGCGACGCACTGGGGCAGTTTTGGCTTTTTCGGCCCCTTAACGGTGCGGCCCGATCTATGGGACCAGCACATGGCTCAGAAACTGCTGGCTCCTACTATGGAACTCTTTGAGAAATGGGACTTGCGAGAAACCGGTCTTTTCACGTTTGCACACAGTCCCAAACACATAGGGCTCTATCAGAAGTTCGGATTCTGGCCGCGATTCCTGACGGCCATCATGTCGGTAGAAGTAACTGGAAAAGCGACATCGGCAATCCAGTATTCGAGGCTGAATGATGAAGGCCAAGACCAAGCTCTGCGGGCCTGCCGCAATTTAACTGATTCTATCTACGAAGGGCTGGACTTGACCTCCGAAATCCAATCGGTGAAGGATCAGAACTTGGGCGAGACCGTCCTGCTATGGGGTGGCGACTCGCTGGATGCGTTCGCAATATGCCATTGCGGTGAGGGCACCGAAGCCGGACAAAACACTTGCTACGTCAAGTTTGGGGCAGTGGCACCAGGGCCACAGGCGGAGAACGGGTTCGACCATTTACTGGACGCCTGCGACGCGCTCGCCGCAGAGCGCAGTTTGCAGCGAATCGAAGCTGGCATGAACCTTAACCGCAGTCAGGCATATCGTCAGATGCGTCGGCGAGGTTTTCGCACTGATATTCAGGGTGTTGCGATGCACAAGCCTGACTCACCTGCTTATAATCGGCCGGACGCCTTCGTCGTGGACGATTGGCGGTAGCTGCTTCTTGCTTCCAGATGAGGACAAAGCCTGCTTAGAAGAGATTGGCCGCAAGTTTGTGGAAAGTAACAGCACAGGATTTACTTTTCCGCTAACGATCTGATACGTGGCTGCCAGAGCTACCCCAACCCTACCTCTGGGGCCGTGAGCATTTTCAAGCTTACCCTTCAACCGACCGGGATCTTGATAGCATAGCGATGGATCATCGAGCGTTGCTTCACCACTCGTTCACTAGCAGCCCTGGAAAGGAACAATCTGCCATTCAGCAATGAAGAGATTTCAACCCAGGGGCGATCGCCGTTTAGGAAAGCAGGATCGGCGGCAGCTTCACGTGCTTTACGAAGACGATGCCGTTGTAGTCCTCAATAAGCGGGCCAAACTGCTCGCGGTGCCCGCGGATGACTCCGATACCCCATCTGCGCTTTCTATTCTTTCGGCAGAACTGAAATCAAAGAGGCAACGGGCCTTTGTCGTACATCGCATCGATCGTCTCACGTCTGGGATTCTGCTCTTCGCAAAAACCTGGCCAGATCGAGAAGCACTCGTGCAACAGTTTATCCGACACACCCCGGTGCGGGAATATCTCGCGGCAGTTCGTGGTCATCTCCGCTTTAAAG
>Ga0210388_10002025_pt1 | contig 15808 bp, 14 predicted proteins | sample IncBWC19OmetaG_FD_155485 | JGI IMG/M metagenome (GOLD analysis project Ga0210388, IMG submission 155485) | Forest soil microbial communities from Barre Woods Harvard Forest LTER site, Petersham, Massachusetts, United States - Inc-BW-C-19-O ...
TTCTGTTCCTGCCCGAATACAACGTCAGCCTGGCTGAACGGCTCATTCCGGCGAGCGATGTGTCCGAGCAGATCTCAACCGCCGGTTTCGAGGCCAGCGGCACCGGCAATATGAAATTCATGATGAACGGCGCGCTCACCATCGGCACAAGGGACGGAGCGACCATCGAGATGGCCGCGGAGGCCGGCGAGGAGAATTTCTTTCTCTTCGGCCTGACGGCGCAGCAGGTCGCGGAGAGTGCCGGGTGGTACAACCCGCACTGGCACTATGCGCACGAGCCGGAGACCCGGGCGGCGCTCGATCTCATCTTCTCCGATCATTTCAACCGCAACGAACCCGGCATTTTCGAGCCGATTCGCCACGCTCTGCTGGATGACGGCGATCACTATCGGAACCTCGCCGATCTCACGGACTACGGCCGGGCGCACGGGGAGCTCGATACCTGCTACGCCTCACCCGAAGTCTGGTCCAGAAAGGCCATCATCAATGTCGCCTGCTCCGGCAAGTTCTCGAGCGATCGCACCATTCGCGAGTACGCCGACCAAATCTGGAATTTGAAGGAATCGCCCGTCGCTTGATGCAGGCTATCCCGCTCGGCGGTTACATATCCACTGACATTATTTGTCAACGACCGGCAATAGCCCAACACGCGGCTTGGTCGCAGTCTGCGCGCGGCGACAGTGATTCGCTCGAGCGCTTTACAGAAGCGGGAATGCCGTCGTTACCGCGAAATGGATCACGCTGACTCAGTCTCGTCCTGCCCCAGCATACGCTCCATGCAATCAGCGAAAGACGTGGACATGAAAACGGTAAACGAATTGTTGGAACTCTTCATGCGGCAGGCGCAGCTCGAACGCGCCATGAAGCAGCCGGGCGGCGCCCGCGTGGTCGAGGAGCGGGAGCTGCATGCCGTGAGAGAGAAAATCGCGGCGGTACCCGAATCGATGAAGCGCGACCGGCTGGCGTCGCGCTGAATTCAATCAGGGTTTCAGCTGCCCCCGAATCTCCCCGGGCTTGTGCTCGGCACTGTGTACATTCACGTAAAGATTGCCGGCCTTGAAGCTCGCAAACTGTTCGTCCGTCAGTTTGGACCCCGCAGGCACCGCCCACACGCCATCGGCGGTCTTGTCGAGCGTGATGATGGGCGGTCCGGCCTGACCGGGCGCGCCCACGTGAATGTGCGCCACCGTGCCGACGATGCCCATCGTCTTGATGGTGCCGCTGACGGATTTGTCCGCGCCAATGGTGATGGTTCCCTTACCGGTCGCCGTCGTGGTCACGGGAGGAGTCTCTTCGGCGCCGATCAACGTCACTTTCACGTCGGCGGCGAAGGACGCTCCGCAGAATGCGATGAGGCCGGCGGCGGCCACGAGCGCGCGAATATGGACTCTACTGAATGGCTTACTCACGGTGGACTCCTTGCCGCAGGCCTTTGGATATGAAGCGGCGATTATGAGCCAAATCCGAGTCCCAATCCAAAGGAGTCGGCGCGAGGGTCCGGTCGACCCTTGAACATCCCGCTACTTTTGGGTGGTGTCGCCAGGCGGCGCCGACTGAGTCTGCGGCGCCCCTTGAGCCGCCTCTCTGGCCTTCACCTTCGCGCTGTGATGCCCGACGACGCAACCGACCGCCGCACCCGCCACGGCATGGTGGCCTGCCACATGGCCCACGACCCCGCCCACCGCGGCGCCCTTCAAGCAACCTTTCGCACTACTCAGAGAGGGAAGGAAAGCCATCGGTATGGCAACTAGCAAACTCAAGTAATGATTGCGCATGGGGATTCCTGGCTAAGGTTGAGGTTTTGCACCACATAAGGCTGCTCGGACCTATGTGACAACGGGCAACTGGAATTGGCCCGCCACACGGCGACCGCCGCCATCAAAGCCACGGCGCAGAAGCCGGCCGAGTACACCATCATGACCGTCAGCACCGGTCGACGGTTGAGGCTGAGGTGTATAAAGTTACCAGCGGTGTTTCTCATTAGAGTCTTCCGTTCCCTGATTCACATAACACTGGGCTCAATGGAAAGTTGCATGTGTCAGAGGCGATATTTCGAGACCGCTCCGTGGTCATTCGGGACAGCCCTGTCGAGCGTCTGATTTCATGCGCCGGTCAAAATACCTTCATCTGTCCGCAATTCTTGTCTTGCTAGGTTCGGGTGCCGGCGCCTTAGGTGGCGCGGAGGCCTCCGCACCTGTCCTTGAGGTCCTGGTACTCGGCTCCGGGGGACCGGGCGCCACCGGGCGAGCGGCCTCCAGCTATCTCATTCTCACCGACGGGACTCCCCGAATTCTGGTCGACGCCGGCCCGGGATCGTTCGCCCGGCTGGGCGAAGCAAAGGCTTCCCTCGCGAACACCGATATCGTCCTGCTGACACATTTGCACATCGATCATGCCGGTGAGCTGGCCGGCCTGTTCAAGGCGCGTGCCGTGTCGAGTTCCGGCCCCATCGTATTCAAGGTGTGGGGCCCGGAGGGTTCGCCCGCGAAGGGTCAGGGTGCCTATTTCCCCTCCACCAGCCGATTCATTCACCTCTTGTTCGGACCGAATGGCGCGTTCGCCTACCTGAGTGATTTTTCCGCTCCGATGACCATTCAGGCACATGACATACCGGCGCGGGTCGACGCGAATGCGCGGCCGCAGTTCATATTCAAGCAAAACAACCTGGGTGTTTCGGCGATTGCAGGACACCATGGCGATGCGCCCGCCGTGATCTACCGCATCGACTACGGCGGCAGGAGCGTCACTTTCTCGGGCGACATCGACGCGGCGGGGCTTGCGAACTTACGCAGTATCGCGAGAGCCAGCGATCTGCTGGTTTTCAACACGGTTGTGCTCGACCCGCCCGATTCTCCCGCGGTGCTCTACACGCTGCACACGCCGCCACACGCCATCGGCGAGCTGGCCAGGAGCGCCGGCGTAAAGCGGCTGTTGTTGAGTCATCTGTCTCCCGCCACTGTGGAAATGCACGACGCGGTATTGAAGTCCATCGCAAAGAACTTCGCAGGCCCCGTGACCCTGGCCGAAGACGGCATGCGCATACAACCTTGAGGCCCGCCGCATGACCGATTCCGTATTCGTGCAAACCATGGATTTGGGCGGCGATGGCCTTCGAGTGGGGGTGAAGGACTCCATCGACATCGAGGGGGTGCCGACGCGCCTGGCTTGCCCCTGCTTTGCCGATGCGCCTCCCGCCCAACGGCATGCAGAGGTGGTGCGGCAGCTCCTGGATGCGGGCTGCCGTATCGTGGGCAAGACCAACATGCACGAACTCGCCTATGGGGTGACGGGCATCAATCTCTGGACCGGCACGCCGGTCAATCCGCGTGCACCGGGACGCGTACCGGGTGGGTCTTCCAGCGGATCCGCGGTCGCGGTTGCAATGCAACTGGTCGATTTCGCGGTCGGCACCGACACGGGCGGCTCCATCCGCATACCCTCGGCCTGTTGCGGTGTGTACGGCCTCAAGCCCACGTACGGAAGGGTGAGTCGCTCGGGAGTCCATCCCGCACATTCATCGCTCGATTGCGTCGGTCCCTTCGCGCGCGACGTCCCGATGCTGGAGCGAGCCATGCAATTGCTCGACAGCTCGTTTCATCCAGAAGCTCCGCCGGCGCACGGCACGGTGGGTTGGGTTCAAGTGGCGGCCAACCCGGAAGTCGCCGCCGCCGCCCGCGGCGCGCTGGAGCAGGCGGGCATCTCGCTACGCCCCGTCACCCTGCCCTCCTTCGAATCGGCATTTGCGGCCGGGATTGCAATCATCGGCGCCGAGAACTGGACGGCGTTCGGCCACTTGATCGCCTGCGAAGCGCTCGGAAGCGATGTACGGGCGCGGTTGCTCACGGCGCGCGAGGTTACTTCAGCCGACGTGCAGGCGGCCGAGAAAGTGCGCGAGGCATTTCGGGCCGAAGTGGATGAGGCGCTCGCACAGGTCGATGCACTCGCCCTGCCGACCATGCCGGATTTTCCTCTCACCCTTGCCGCTGCCGCCGATGCACGCGCGGCGCTCCTGTCCACCTCATTCGTGCGGCAGTTCAATGTGTCCGGACATCCTGCCTTAAGCGTGCCGGTTGCTGCGGCCGGCGGACTGCCGGCCGCGCTGCAACTCGTGGGCCGCCGCCATCGCGACGAAGCGCTTTGCGCGCTGGCGCGCTCCGTCGCGTAACATCCCGCTCAGCGCTGCGCCACCAATAGCTGCGACATTTGCTGCTGCAGGGTGTCGAGCCGCGCGCCTTGAGAGTCGAGCTGCTTTTGCTTGAGGTCGAGCTGACGCTTCAAGGTACGGATTTCCACCGCCTGCCGCTGCGCCTCGTTGAGCAGCAGCGGCGCGAGCTCCTCGTAATGCACACCCTGGATCCTGCCCGCGCCGTCATGAATGACCAGTTCCGGATAGACCTTGTCCACCTCCTCGGCGATCAATCCGTACTGCACCGCACCGTCCGGATCGACTTTGAGGTGGAAGCTGACTGGCCGAAGCAATTGCAGCTTGTCGTTGCTTGGGCCGATCGGCGCGACCGCCGTCTTGTAGCGTTCCGATGAGGACAGCACACCCAAGCGGCCATTGGAGTTGACGTAGACCGCCGAACCGGTCACGACGGAGTTATCGATCCCTGCGATGTGCGTCGCCGTCTGCGTACCGGCGGTGCCGATGCGTATCGTGGCACTTTCCCCTGCCACCCCCTCATTGCCGATATCGATATTGTTGCTGCCCGTGGTCAGGCTCAAACCCGCTTGATAGCCGAGCGCCGTGTTGTTGTTGCCGCTCGCAACTTCGAGAGCGTAGGCCCCGATACCGGTGTTGTCGTTGCTGGTGGCACTTTTGGGTCCGCTGCCCAGCGCCTGGTAGCCGTTGGCCGTGTTGTAGCTGCCGTTGTTCTGACTGTTTGCAAAGAACCCGGTCCCGGTATTACCGATGCCGGACACATTGCCGAACAGCGCGTTCGACCCGAAGGCGGTGTTCGAACTGCCGGTGGCGTTGGCCGTTGCGGCACCGAAGCCGCCCGCCGTGTTCTCAGTGCCGGTGGTCAGGTACTGCAGCGCATCGGTACCCATGGCGGTATTGCCGCTGCCGTCGCTCACTACGACGTCCGGGGGTTGCGTGGCATGAGCGCACATGCCGATGAACACTAGAACGCCGACGCCGATCGAGGATGATCCGATTGAAGTTCTCATGGCTTTCTTCTCCCCAGTTTTTGTTGGTGGGCCATGGTTTATAGCACTTGCCGAGCGGATCAAAAATGCATGTTGTCGTGACCAGCGCCAAATGCACCGGGGTGCGCCGGGTGACGCCGAAGCATACGGCGTAGAAGATGAGCGCCGTGGCCGAGTGGCTGCGGCCGACCAACAGCAGGGAGAGCGCCCCGGCGAGCAGCAGAAGATGGATCGCGACGCCGGCGGCGCGAATCGAATAGCGGTCCAGATCCATCCGAAACCCAAGCCCACCACCGCGGCGAATCCCGCCGTCGATCCCAGCACGAGCGAGGACTGAATTGCCCTACCCGCACGCCGGATGCCGGAATTGGCATTGCGTGTAGGCGCATCGCCATGCGCGATGGCGCATTTGTCCTGCATCTTCGCTAGAGACCCCTACGCTACTGTGATCGCCGACCCGTGTAGGTCAGCGCATTAACCAACTGTGTCCGGCAGCGCACCGACGACCTGGCTTCAGCCATGGTTGAATTCTCTTCAGATCGCGTATCCCTATGGAGAACTCTATGAAAGTAATTGCTGCAGTGCTTCTATCCACGTTTGCCTTTGGTAGTGCAATGGCACAAACGGCGGCCCAAACCTCGGCGATGGCGACTGCCGACACCAAGCGCGATGCCGCGGTGGAGAAACACATCAAGGAAATGCACGCCACGCTCAAGATCACTCCTGCGGAGGAAACCCAGTGGGGCGACGTCGCGGCAACCATGCGCGAAAACGCCAAGGACCTTGACCGAGCGATTGACAAGCGTGCCGCAAACAAAGCGAATGCGTCGGCAGTCGACGACTTGAACGCGTATGCGGAAATTGCCCAAGCCCATGCGAACGGGGTTAAGAAGCTCGCGGGTGCCTTCTCTGGGTTGTATTCCGTGATGTCCGATGACCAGAAAAAGGAAGCCGACGAAGTATTCAGCCATGGCGGTCATGACGCAAAAGTGGCGAAGCAATAATCAATGCATGGCGTGATGACGGGCGCACCCTGCGCGCCGCAACAGCTACGAGGATTTATTATGAAAATTGGAATTCTGCCACTTGGAATTGCCGCGCTTTCGCTGATGGCAAGCACGGCCGCCTACGCCAACGTACACCTCAACGTCGACTTGAACCCGTTTGGTTGGGGAGCACCCCCTCCGGTGGTCTACGAATCGCCTCGCTACTACGGACCGCCCCCGGTGGTCTATGCCGGCGGCGGCCGTTGGGGCGATCATCGCGACCGTCGCGGCCACGATGACCATGGCCACCATGACGGTGATCATCGGCGCTGATGAGGAGTCAACCCGCGGGGCCTGCGCACAGGCGCAGCCCCGCTGGGAGCACGCACTCGCATTGCGGAGATTCCATGAACGAAGAAGCGCTGAACTTAAGCATCCGCAAGTTCCTGAAAACGGTCGGCATCAATTCGCAGCGTGAAATCGAACACGCGGTCGCCAAGGCTGCGGCGGACGGCACCATCAAGGGTACGGAATCATTTACGGCCACAATGACGCTGGAGATTGGCGGACTCAAGGTCAAGGTCGAGTTCAGCGGCGACATCGATCTTCAATGAGCCGGTGACCCCGGCCATTGGTCGTAGAAGGAGAAATCCCCGCCGATCAAACCAGCAATCTCATCGACCGTCCGCGGCAGCCAGCGCGCGTCCTGCGTTCGCTTGGGGCTGCTGTTCTTTTCGTGCACTGTGGCCACGAAAAAGGTGCAGTCGTCCAGCGGTAGGACGGAGGATTGAGGCAGACCCCACACGAATCTTGTGTCTTCGCCCTCGTTAAGGTCGGGAAACGGATGTCGCTGCCACAGTTCCTTGCGATAAAGGAGTGTATTGCCGGCCAGCCACGGCTTCTGCCTTTCGGGGTACTTGTAGAGCCATGCACGTCGTTGGCGGGGGTCGAAATAGTACAGACGCGACAGGCCGCAAACGCTCTTGCCGCCGGCCCTGGCGAGTTCCCCGGCCTGGTAGGAGATGCGACGCCCAGCCATCCAGTCGTCATCGTCCCAGTGCGCGATCAGCGTACCGCGGGCTTCTTCGCAGGCCAGGTTGCGTTTTGCCCCAATGCTGTACCGTCGTGGCAGCCGCAAGTAGCGGATCCGTTGATCGTGGGGAATCAAGTCATCGACCGCCTGCTCGCCATCATCGAGCACAATCAGTTCGCGGTTCGGGTAGTCCTGGCGCAGGAAATATTGGATCGCCTGTGGGACGAAGGGTCGCCGGTTGGCCGTCGGCATCATGCAACTGACGAGGGGCCGTTCGGTGTGCGCACCAGGCGCCGCCGGGGCCCGAGCGGAACGCGCGGCATAGAAAGCACGGTCCTCGGCGGGCAGCGGCGGCTCGGGGACGGGAAGCCAGCCCCTGGGATCGAGGAAGCTGCCACATTGAAAGGACCACGTATTGCCGGCGTGCCGCAAGTAGAGGAACGCGCCGTCAGCCGCGATTCGCTTCAGCCGCGCGCCGCGTTGCATCGCGCGAGAGAGGAAGGCAGCATCTTCGGCTATCGAAGTCTCCGGGTAGCGAGACTGTGCCTGCCAACAAGAGCGTTTGTAGACCAGTGTTCCGCCGATGACATCCTGGACGAAGAGCCGTCGATGCAACGCTTCGGTGCAGCGCCAGAATTTCCAGCCGGCTAGATCGAAGAAAGTGCCGGATTGCAGCGCAGTGATCTCGGCGTGGCCTTCCAGCAGCGGCTGCATCTGCAGCCTAAGGCGGTGGGGAGCATACCAATCGTCGTCATCCCACTGGGCAATGAAGCCGCCCCGCGCCAGTTCGCAGCCGCGGTTGCGCTTCGCCCCGATACTGTGTTTTCCAGCGAGCTTCACATAGCGGATGCGTCCGTGATTGGGAACGACCGCGGCCAGCTTTGCTTCACCGTCGTCCACGATGATGAGTTCGCGATGTGGGTAGTCCTGGCGCTCGAAGTAGCGGATGGATTGCAGCACGAACTCCGGGCGGTCGCGCGTGACCATGATGCAGCTGACCAGCGGCTGCTCGTTACCGTTGACGATCGGCGCCGCCTTGGGCAGCTGAAGGTGCCGCTTCACCAGCGCCGGGGGCGCGAAGTGTTCACACTCGTCGCCGCGACAATGCGATTCATAGTCCGGCCGAGCGCCGGTGAGCCGCAGACCGCAGAACTTGTCCTGATAGCGCCGCTTGCTGGCCTCGAGAGTCAGTGTCTCATCGCGCTCGCGACGCGCGGATAGTGGCGGTCGGTAGACATACGATGCGCGGGCCCAGACGCCGCGGAACCCGGCGCGGTGAGCGCGGATGTTGTAATCCATCTCCCAGCATGGGCCGAATCCGTAGCTTTCGTCGGCCGCGCCAATGGCCTCGACTACTTCACGTTTCACCGCGTAGCAGAAATCGGCGAGACTATGCAGCGGCCCCAGTGTGTGTGCGGCGGCGCCAAACTGCTGGCGCGCCTGCTGCGCCGTGCGGGCAACCGCGTGCATCCCGCCCGGCGCGCCGGGAAAGGCGCATTGCCCGTTCCAAACGCGATTGGTGGAAGGACCGGCGAGTCCGTTGCGTGGGTCCGCGTCGAGCGCGGCCAGCAGCGCATCGAGCCAGTTGGGGGAAACGAGGCAGCCGGCTTCCAGAAAAATAAAAACCTCCGCCGAACCGCCGGCGAGAAGGCGGTTGAAGCAGGCGGCAGCGCCCACGGGCGCATTCGAGGAGGACACGGAGATTCCGAACTCCTGGGTCACTCGCTGGGTCGCGGCATCGAGCGGCCCATCCGCGAGGACCAACCAGTCGTATCCGATGTTCGTATTGGCGCGGACAGAAGCCAGCGTGCCGCGCAGACGGTCCGCGCCCTCGTCGAAATGGATACCGATGGCGATTCGTGACATTGGTCGGCCTGGCTATCGTATGCGCACTATTTCTTCCGCTTGCAGGTCGATCTCAAGCGTGCGGATAAGGCGGAACGTTGGTAATGGTTTCGGTGCGCGGCGAACCCTGGGCGACGAGTTTCTTGTCTATGGGGACTAGTTCATACCAGCTGGTCGAGATGCTGGTTGCCAGCCGACCCTCTTCCGGGTTCACATTCGCCGGAACGGTCTTCCGCGAGGATGGGTAATTTACATGCACTTCGTAGTGCACCATCCTCTTGCTCTTCTTCGTGACGATGTCCTTCAGCTCAGACTCAACATGGGAAGCGTGCGTCCCATTGGCGCTGTAAGTCAGTGGAGTAATGTTCTCGAGCAGGGTGCCGCTTCCGCCCAGCCTATTGTTGAGGAGATGGCCCTTGACATAGAGCCGCGTATCACTGCCCGGGCGCTTTTGGGTGATACTTGGCCAAATTGCCGGGAAATCCGAACTCTGGCTCGGATCCGAGCCTTTCCCCACGTTGTCGCCCGCCAGCGGGTGAGCCACCATCATCGATCCTCCGCGGTCATCCGTTTTGCCGTAAATGATCTTCGTCTCAAAGCCCCCTCCGGCCAGCGAAGGAATCATCGGATAGATTTCCGCGATGAGATCAGCGACCTTGTTGTATTTCTCGACCTTGGACTTGCCTTTCAGATCGAGCTCCGCTTCCCGCTCCGGCGTTTCCGCTGCCTTCCTCGAATCCACCTTGACCGCTTGGTATGCGCTGTAGGCGTTTTGAAGCTGACCCGCCTTCCTGGGAGCTTCCTGAGCCGCCAAGACGAGAAACTTGTCCATGGTCAGCGGGTCGCTGCGAATCACGATGTCATAGTCATCGCCGTGCTCAACAGCCTCGACCGCGTGGTCCTCATCGTTGGATTTGAAATCTCGTTTGGGAAAGATGAGGCTTGCGATCTTGCCCGCAACGGATTTCGCGACTCCCGCAATCTTTTGGCCGATGGCGACGGCCTTGTCCACCAGCCAGTCGAGCGCGCCATCGACCTTGTCTTGGATGCCCTTGACGATCTCGTGCACCTTGGGTCCGGGGTCGCTGAAGCCCAGCCACTTGGCCAGAAACGCGATCACCGTGGGCACGGCACGCGCCAGCGAGTTCTCGATCCATGCGGCCGCCGAGGGGATATCGCCCGCCACGATCTTCCCGATCGAGTCGAGCACCGAATCCACCAGCTCCAAGATTTCGTTCGCCTTCTCCACCAGGAAGCTGATGGTCTTGTAGATCGTCTGGATGGCCTCGATGACCGCGCCGACGGGATTGCACAGCTTGATCAGCTTGGCGACGCCGGCTTCGACGATCTCGGTCGTGATCCACTTCGTGATGCCGCCGATTACCATGTTGTAGAGGTTGGAGAGTTGGTCCTTGATCTCCTCCCAAATGCCGCCGAGGCCTTTGGTGAGCAGGGTCTTGATCCAAGTCCACGCGCTTTCCAGCACCTTCGTCGCCTTGGGCCCGACGGCCTTTTCCGCCTTGGCGCGCAGCTTGGCCTCGGTGACGCCGAGCACGCTCATCACCAGTGTGAGGATGCTGGTCAGCGATAGGTCCTTGATGGGTTCGACACCCAGGTCCTTGAGCGGCTTCACCAGCCAGTTGACCAGGCCGGTTGCCAGATGAACCGGAAGCCTGAGGACGAACTGTTTCAGTCCCTGCCCCACCGCTCCGGCCAAGTTGGAGAGGAACTTGACCGGATGCATGATGATGTCGTCGAGCGAGCTGGCCGCCTTGGCGAAGACGCTCAACAGCAGGTCGTAGTTGATGCCGGCGGCCTCGACGACGAAGCGAAATACTCGTAATGCCGCGCCGGCGAGATCGCCATTCACGAACACGTCGCTCAACAGGCCCATTACCAGCTGCTTGATCTTGCCCCATATCTCGGGGATCTTGAGGAAAGTGCTGATGACCGGGATCTGGGCCAGGATCTTCTGAATGATGAAGTCCTTGATGGGGTCCCGAATGCAGGCGGGGATCGCGTGCCAGATCGGCCCGAGCACCAGACCGGGAAACTCCTTCACGAGGTTCGCCACTACCGAGACGATCTTCCTCAAGGCATTCAGCACCGGTTCCACGAAGTCGGCGAGCTTCCCGACACCCGCGCCAATGGTGTTGAAGAGCCCCATCACCCCGCTCTGCACCCAGGTGGAGAGTGAGGTGACCTTGTCCTGCACCCATTGGATTGCGCCCGAGAACAGCTTCAGTATGCGGTTGTTGCGCAGGCCCGCGAAAAAACCGTTGACCGTCTCGGCGATACCGTCGATCTGTTCGCTGATCCAACTACCCGCGCTCACGATCCTGCTGCGCAACCTGACGATGGCCGCCTTGACCGCCGGAAGTATTTGCCCCCGCAGCGCTTCCTGATTCTGCGTCACTCCCTTGGGATTGCGCATGGCGGTCGCCATCTGGGAGATATGGTGCAGCCACTCATGTACCGTTTGGCGAAGGTTCAGAATGGCGTCCAACGGCAGGATGGATATAACCTTCTCGTAGAACGCCTTCATCGGCCCGATGATCGGCTCCAGCTGGTCCTTGACCCAGTTCCAGGCGTCGCCGAGTTTACCCATCACCCAGTGAACGATACCGTTCCCGCCCTCCCCGTCTTCTCCGCCGCCGTCGATGCCGAGATGGCGCTTCAACCAATTCCACGCAGCCGAGGCCGCGTCGCGTACGGGCTGGGTGAAGTCCCAGATCCTCTGCCCAATGTCCTTGATCTTGTTCAGCACGCCTTTGGCGAAATCGCCGAGGAACTCAAGCGCGGGTAAAGCGAACTTCGTCCATAGATTCTTGAAGAAGGCACCGATAGGCGCAAAGAATTCCTTGATTTTGTCCCACGCGGCGCCGGCCATCTGGCTGAGCACATCGCCGAGACGCGAGAGAGCATCGAAGAGCGGCTTGCAGTCGCCGCGCCCCAGCGCGCCAATGATGTCGTGGGCGCTACTCGCGAGCTTGCCGAAGGTCTGTATCAGGTTGGGAATAAATGCGCCGAGATTGCGCAGGCCGCCGAATATACTGCCGAATATGCCGCCCACTTTCTCCTTCAAGTAGGCGAAAACGCCGCCCGCATCGTGAATGTCCTCGATCAACTCGATGATGGGCGCCGGTACAACCCGCTTGACCAGCCGCCAGAACAGCGCCGCGCTTGCGTGGATGATGTGCCCTGCAGCATCGACCAACCGGCCGCCGGTCGCGTCCCAAGCCGCGCCTGCCGCGCCCGTGATGGAGTCCCATATGCCTCTGCGGACCACAGGTGCGCCGGTCGTCTGCACATCGTCCTGGCGCCTGCCGCCATTGGCGGAACGCATCACTGCCGCGCCCTGCTGCACCACGTGGGTTGCCTCGTGCGCCATCAGGTTCGTGTTCTCCTGCGACTCGCCCTTGCCCAGCCAGATGTCGCCCTTGTGGGTGAAGGCGCGCGCCTGCAGGGCGGCGGCCGATTCCTGCGCCGCCGGCCCTTCATGCACGCGCACACCGCTGAGGTCCGCGCCCATGCGCGACTCGAGCTTCTGCAGCACATGCGGACGCAGCGGTGAGCCCGCATCCTTGGTGGCGACGGCGTGTGCCGCCGCGGCATCCATGTTGCCGGTGGGCTGCCCCCCGGTGTCCCCCTTGCGGCGCACCGAGTGATTCAGCTCATTGTCGGCAGACGACGGCGTTTGATCGTGCGGCTTGCAATAGACGGAGGCCGTGCCTGATGGCCGCTGCGCCGGCTGCTGCTGTTCGTGTTGACCGGCCTGGCACTCGCCACAGGGCGAGCGCTGTGCGGTCGCATCGGGCTGGGTCGCGTGCGCCTCCGCGCGCTGCATGGTCTCCAGGCGCGAGATGGTCGGCTTGGCGCTCGACGGGCCGCTCGAAACCTGCTCGGCCACGCGATTTGCCTCATGCTCCGCCGCGTCGCCCGCCGAGCCGACCTTGATCTGTCGCTGCACTCCGATGAGCGAGAACGGTGAGGCAATGTTCTCCGCGCCGCCGGCCTTTCGAGCGACGGTGGAAGCGCCGGCCTCGGACCCGTGGGTCGGGCCGTCGCTCGATGCGCGGCGAACGACGCCGCGGTGCGGCTTTCGCTGCAGGGTTGCGTAGCTCAGCTGAGGCCTCCCATGAACTCGGCGATCTTTCGCTGGATTTGCGACCTCGGCGCCACGGCGCTTTCAATGAAACTGGACCCGGCCTTGCGATGTTCGGCCTGGATGGCCGCGCGCAGTTGCGGCAGGGCAAGCTGCTCGTCGTCCCGGGCAAGTGACGCGAGTTCGGCATTCACGCACACATTGCGGATCTGCCCTCCGGTCAGCTGGTAACGCTGCGCGATCTCCTCGAGCGCCGTTGGATCGATGTCATGACCGTTCGGCAGATGCGCCTGCCAAAGACGCCAGCGCTCCAGCGCATCGGGTAGATGGAACTTGACCACCGCATCCATGCGGCGGCGAAACGCGGAATCGATCGCGTGGCCGGCGTTGGTCGTCACCACCACGATGCCGGTGTAATGCTCCAGCCGCTGTAGCAGATAGTTCGTCTCCAGATTCGCATAGCGGTCGTTGGCCGACTTCACCTCGGTGCGCCGCGTCATCAGCGAATCGCCCTCGTCGAGCAGCAGGACGACATTCAGGTCCTCCGCGCGACCGAGCACGCGGCTCAGATTCTTTTCCGTTTCCCCGATGTATTTATTCACCACGGCCGCGAGATCGACGCGATACAGGTCGAGGCCCAACTCCGTGGCAAGCACGCGCGCCGCGAGCGTCTTGCCGGTGCCGCTCGGTCCCTCGAACAGCGCGCGTACGCCCCGGTTCATGCCTCCCGGCATGCTGGCTGCGAAGGTGGAGGCCAACTGTTCGCGATGCAGGCAGCGGCCTTCGAGCACCTGCAACTCGCGGCTGGTTGCATCCTTCACGATCAGCTGCGCCCACGAGGCATCGCCCTCGACGCGAGCGGCCAGGCTGTCCAGCACTTGGCGGTTCATGGCCCGTGCGGCCCAGCGCACATCCGATACCGAGACGGTCTGACGCCGCTCCATCGCGGCGTAGTCGGCGGCGAGGCGCGCGCACTGGCGAATGTACCGGCCGGGCAGACAGAAGGTAGAGGCGAGCGTTGCGGAAATCTGCGAGACGTCGGCGGAGGAATTCTTGCCCAGGGCCCTCTTCCATAGCTCCGCGCGGTCCGCCGGCACTTCGAGATCGAGTTGCAGCGTGACTGCCTGGGCCGCGTCCGGCGCGAGCACCCCGCCTTCGCGTCCCAGCATCACGGCGACCGGGCCGGTATAGCCGGCGAGCGCAGGCATCTCGAAGGTCTCCCCGGGACCCGCCTCGAGCGAGAACACCGGCATCGAGTGCGTGAGCGTACACAGAGGGCCAATCATGCGGAATCTCTCGTCGGCGGTGCCGACATGCCCCACGAAATTGGCACCGCAATCGATCTCCATGACCCCGCGGCCGAGTCCGCGGGCGAGCGCACCGAGGGCGCCCAGGCGATCCGTTCCCGGCATGCCGCGCAGAATGACGATGCGTACGCGGCCCGCCGCCGCCAGGCGCGTGAGTTCACCCAACCGCTCGCGCAGCGCCCGGTCGATGAGCAGCTCACCGAGCGCTTCCAGCGATTCCGCGGCATGGTAGCGAACGCCGTCGAGTGGCTTCTCTGCGCACTCGCCGCGGACGGCGTTCCACAGCACGGCCGGCACGCGCAAGGTCCACGCCGAGCGTGGTGCATCCCGATTGACCACCTGGATGATCCCGCTCTCTATTAACGGACGCGTGAAGACCCACGCCTCGGGGGTTTCCTCGTCTTGCAGCACCCGCTGCAAGACGCCGAGTGAGACGCGATTCCCCGGGTCGGACTTCTGCATGGACGCGAACAGGGCGCCGAACTCCGCCTGCTCCTCCACCAAACCGGCGAAGAGAAATGCCAGCGTGCCCGGGTAAGCAAGGTCCAGGGCTTCGCGCAACGCGACCAGCGGCAGCACGGCCGCAGTACCGCACTCCCACTCGAGAATCCCCTCGCGCAGCCACGTCAGCGATTGCTCCCAGTCGATGTCGTCCGGCAATCGGCTGCGGATCTGCGTGAAGTAGGCTGCAAGAAACGGGTGCTCGCGCAGCACCTCGTCGAGCGGCCGCTCGGTATCGCTCACGCGCGAACGCAGGTAGTAGATGAGATGAAAAGCGGCGGCGTAAAATAACAACCCGAGATGACCGCGGGCATCGCGCGGTACATCGGAGAAGGCCGGGCGGGCTTCGAGTGCACTTTCCATGTGTGCCGCATTCATCGGCCGCCCCTGCTGAAGGCCCGCTCCCCAAAACCATCGACGAAGTGAAACTGGATCACTCGACCCAGCTCCGGCGTCCAGCCTGGATTGAAGTCGAGACCGGCAAAGCGTGCGGGCATGCTGATCTGCTCCATATGCATCACCAGGTCGACATGGCTGCCCGTGATGTACAGCATCCCCCTGCGCCGCAGGATGTCCGTGAGGCTCGCTCCGCCCAGCGCGCGGCGCAGACGCCAGCGCACGAAAGGCAGCAGGAAGTGCAGAAATCGCCGCAATTCCGCTGCGAGCTCGAGGCCGGGCGCACAGACGCTCGCGCCCTTGCTAAAGGCGCGGCGTTGCCAGTGCGTCATGCGCGCGCACGAAGCCGTGGCCGCCCGTGCCGCCGAATCCAGTATCGGAAATCCCTCCTCCAGCCACACTTGCAGACGTGCGGAGCGAAATCGGAAGCAGCGCTTCGAGTCATCGAGACCGCGCAGCCAGCTCTCCGGGGCTTGGTACGTTT
>Ga0210388_10002026_pt1 | contig 15805 bp, 7 predicted proteins | sample IncBWC19OmetaG_FD_155485 | JGI IMG/M metagenome (GOLD analysis project Ga0210388, IMG submission 155485) | Forest soil microbial communities from Barre Woods Harvard Forest LTER site, Petersham, Massachusetts, United States - Inc-BW-C-19-O ...
CGCCCCGAGAAGCTCACCAGCTCGCCCGCGTTGCCTCCCGCACCGACGGAGATCGGCGCCGTCTGCACCGTGCCGAAGCAGATCGCCAGGTGCTTGGCGAACGCCGAGACCATCATCTCGCCGCCCGCGGTCGCGCCCATCATCTTCATGACCTTCGGCTGGTCGCCGTGCACGACGGTGCCGGTCATGTAGTGGAAGAACGACGTCCGCGCCAGCACCGAGGAGTTGAGGCACCCCTTGCTGCCCATCGTGGTCGCCACCGACGGATCGGCCCAGGGCAGCGCCGCGCCCAACATCTGGCCGCCGACGCTCACCTGGGTGGCGGTCATCTCGTCGACGGTGGGGTGGACCAGGCTGGTGTTCTCATACGTCCCCGGGCAGTTGCAGTTGACCGGATCGCCGTTGCTCGACGTGCTGAGGATCAGATACTGGTTGTTGTTCTGCGCGTTCAGCATGCACTGCAGATCCTGCGCGGTCGCCCGGCGCGGGTTCAGCAGGAACCAGGGGGGCAGCCCGGTGGCGAGGGCGCGCAGGCCGATGTAGCCGGTGCCGAAGAGCCCGGCGAGGAGACTTTCCCGTCGTGTCACTGGCTTGGAAATGGACATTGGGCAGCGCTCCTTTAAAGACCGATTCCGAGGGAAGAGGGGGACTCGCAGGCCAACACGAACGTCGACCGCACCGAGTTCGTCTGCGCGGAGGTGCTTGTCGTACCGCCGCCGAATCCGCCACCCGTGGTGGTCGTCTTGGCCGCGGCGGCCATGGCGCAATGACTCTTGAGAATGCCCAGAGCACCGGCATGCAGGGTGTCGCTGGGGTTGAGGCCCATGACCTGCTCGACGAACTTCGTCATGAGGCCGTCCCCGTCGGCGCAGCTGGTGCTGCTGCTGGTGAACGGTCCACCGGTCGCGTCGACGACCAGCTTGGCGACGTTCTCGCAGAGCTCCTCCGTCGCTGCCCGATAGAAGAGATCGGGGTAGGCCGGCGTCACCGGCGTCTGCGAGCCGCGGCTGAACGCATCTGCGGCCACGCTGCCCGCGATGGTCAGCGTGGTCGACTGAGCCGAGGTCGGCACCGGCGCCTGCAGGGCGCAGACATCGCTGACCCCCATCCGGTTGGAGAGCGCGGCGCACAGGTGGGCCTGGCGCGCGATACTGATGGGAACCGTCGCGTCGCCGGATGAGTCGGCGGGGTAGGTCGCCGTGGCGGCGGCACCCGTCATGAGGGGCGACGAGAACAGCTCCTTGACCAGCGACGGGAAGTTGTAGTTGTTGCTGACGAAGTCGGCCACGATGCTCCGGAACGTCGGGTCGCTGGGCGAGCAGGCGTTGGAGTTGCCCCAGAAGCAGAGCTGCTGCGCCACCGAGAGCGCGAACAGCGGCAACGGGCCGCCGGGATCGGTCGTGTCCTGATCCGTGGCCTGCAACAGCAGCGGCCCGAGATCGGTCATGCTGGTTCCGCTCGAGGGGCTGGCCCAGTTGACGTCGGCGAAGGCGAACCCCGCCTGCAGCGGGGCCGCGGGGCGCGGGTTCGGCTGCGAGCCGCTGAACGGGTTCGCCACGAAGTCGTTGCGATCGTTGAAGTCGTACTGGTTGCCGAAGAACATGCGCATCGGGTCGAGGCTCTTGTGGCAGCCGTAGCACTCGCCCGAGGTGGTGGTGTGCGAGGAGGCGAGGCCGACCTCGCTCAGCGGCGTGAGGTTGTTGTCGCTGGTGAACGACTGGCCGAGCGCCGCCAGCAGCGTCTGGTTCATGGTCACGCGGTGCTGGTTGCTGTCGTTCGTGTTCCAGAGGGCCAGGAAGGCAGGCGTCGTGTAAAAGCCGATCCGGGGCATCGCCAGCTTGACCGTGCTCAGCAGCCGCAGGCTCGGGAGATCGTACGGCTGGACGTAGCTGTCGGTGCTCGCCTTTGGCGCGATGGTCACCCAGCGCCAGTCGGAGACGTCGCTGTCGGTCATGTACGGCTTCGACGGGTGCTCCCAGCAGTCCGGCTGCGCCAGGAACGGATACCGCGGCGTATAGCCGATGAGGCGCTGGAACAGCTGCGCGTAGCCGCCGGTCGGGTTGCTGAAGCCGCCGCTGCTGGCGCCGCCGAAGGTGACCACGGTCTTCGCAGTGCCGACCATGTCACCGACCCCCTGACAGGTCGGCTGCAGCAGGAACCCGCTCGACGAGGTCGGCTTCTCGTCGTCGAAGGTCATGTAGTTGGGGCTGCTCGGATTGAGCGAATCGGTCAAGGGGATCGTGTTGACGTAGTCGAGCTTCCACTGGAGCTTGGCCGTCGTGTTCGCCCCCCCGCTGAAGTTGTAGGGCTCGTCGTCGGGCATCTCGATCTGCGTGTAGAGGCTCAAGAGGCCGGTGGTCATCATGAACTTCTTCGTCGTGAGCACGTCGGAGAAGGGCTCAGTCCCCTCCTGCACCATCTGCCAGGCGGTCAGCGCGAAGCTGTCCTGGAGGTTCTGCACCAGCCTGAAGTAGACGTCGTCGCCGACGGCGCCCGTTCCGAGCGGCCCGAAGTCGAACCCGCCGTTCTCGAGGAGCTGCGGCTTGAAGTCATCCGTGGGCGTGAACCCGACCTGCTGGAACAGGTTGCGGAAGAACGGGATCATCTTCCCCTGGAACTGCGGCTGAAACGTGGGGTCGGTCATCCAGGTGATGATCAGCTGCTGCAGGCCCGCCGGGCCCATCGTCGTGACGGCGTTGACGTCCGCGTCCGAGCAGGGCATGCCGACCAGCAGGTCCTTGACCTTTCGGCAGGTGGGGCCCGCCAGAGCGGGCGTGAACGTGGTCGGCATGGCCGTCACGCCGCCCGCGTCGACGTTGCTGCCGCCGCCTCCGGTCGTCCCTGAGCCACCCGATCCGCTCGACGAGCCGCCCGATCCGTTGGTGGACCCGCCGCCGGAGCTTCCGCCCGAGATTTTACCGCTGCAGCCGTAGCCCAGGGCGGCAGCGAGCAAAAGCGCAAAGCTCATTCGCCGGAATTCGTTGGTCAACATGTTCCCTCCAGGGGACTCGAGCGGCGACGCTCAGGATGTCGGGAAAGCGAAAGCAGGTTGGGAGAAGCGGGGATGAAGTGAGCGAAAGCCACGCATACCCCTACCTGCCAAAGCAGTAGCGATCGATTACCGGAAAGGGTCATTTCTGGTCGCCGTAAATTCGATTTCTCGAAATAAATTTTGACTACATGTAATTGGATGTACGATTGCCACGTACGCTCATCCTCTCGCCCAAGAGGCAGAATCGGGGGTTTCCCATGCCTTTGAGCTCGCGCACATGATGATGACGACGGTGTTCGTGGCGGCGGCTTTGACGGCGGCCAGCGCTGGCGCGCCCACGCCCGGCAAGCTGTCGCCCGACGTCTCGAAAGAAATGATGGCGGCGATTGTCGCCACCAATAAAGCGCTCGGCCTCGAGAGCTGGCCGATGCACGATGTCAAGCCGTGCATCGATCGCGGCGGCCAGGGGATCACCGCCAAGGAAGTGACCCCGGACGAGACGCGCAAGTGCGCCGCGGCGGCGCTCGAGAAGGGCTTCCCGGAGCTCGGAAAGTCGTACGTGCTGGCGGTTCCGATGACGGAGATCGGGCCGGTCACCGTGCTCGCCATCGGGATCGACGGCAGCGACGGCTGGGGCGCCTACTCGTGCGATCCCGACCGCAAGTGCCTGCCGGTGAAGATCGGCAGCCCCAACAAATGGGGCCAACGGATCGCCGAACGAATCGGCCGCGCGTGCGCCGAGTCGGGCACGCTCTGGCTCCCCGCGGACAAGCGTGCCTGCCCGGGAGCTGCGCCTCCGGCTGCAACCGCGCCTCCCCCTTCCGCGCCGACGGCGCCACCGCCCGCCAAGAAGTGAACGGGCGGCCCTCCCCGGTCGGCCGCTAACCGACCCAGACGCGCGCGTTCCGGAAGATCCGCATCCAGGGACCGTCCTCGCGCCAGCCGGCCGGATGCCAGGAGTGCTGGACGGCGCGGAACACGCGCTCGGGGTGCGGCATGAACAGGGTGACCCGACCATCAGTGGTAGTGACGCCGGTGATGCCGTGGAACGACCCGTTCGGGTTCTCGGGGTACCGCTCCGTCGCCCTGCCACGGTGATCGACGAAGCGCGCGGCGACCAGGCCGGCCGCCTCGAACTGCGGGCCTTCGGCGTCGGCGGCGAACTCCACCCGCCCCTCGCCGTGCGCCACCGCGATCGGAAGCCGTGAGCCCGTCATCCCGGCGAGCAGGATCGAAGGCGTCTCGGCGATCTCGACCATCGCCAGCCGCGCCTCGAACTGGTCGCTGCGGTTGCGCACGAAGCGCGGCCAGGCCCCGGCCCCCGGGATGATCTCCTTGAGCGCGGAGACCATCTGGCAGCCGTTGCAGACGCCGAGCGTGAACGTGTCTGGGCGGGCGAAGAAGCCGGCGAAGAGCTCCCGGGCGCGCGGTTGAAACAGGATCGACTTGGCCCAGCCGAGCCCCGCGCCGAGCACGTCGCCGTAGGAGAAACCGCCGCAGGCGGCGAGCCCCTTGAATCCGGCGAGGTCGCTGGCGCCGGACAGCAGATCCGTCATGTGGACGTCGACCGCGTCGAAGCCGGCGCGATCGAAGGCGGCCGCCATCTCGATCTGGCCGTTGACCCCCTGTTCGCGCAGGATCGCCACGCGCGGGCGTGCGCCGCCAGCGGCGCGGATCGGCGCCGCGACGTCCTCATTCAGATCGAACGTCAGGTGCGCCGAGAGGCCGGGATCGTCGGCGCGGACACGGCCCGCCTGCTCCTCGTCGGCGCAGGTCGGATCGTCGCGCAACGCCTGCATGGCGTGCGTCGTCTCCGACCAGAGGCCGCGCAAGAAGGTGCGGCGCTCCTCGAAGATGGGCTTCCCCGCCTTGCGGAAGATCAGACGATCGTCGGGCCGTGCGGCGCCGAGCTTGCGAACGGCAGCCGCCGGAACGCCGCTCTTGCCGAACGCCGCGACGACGCGCTGGACGTCGGCTGCGCGCACGGCGATCACGGCGCCCAGCTCCTCGGCGAAGAGGGTGGCGATGGGATCGGGGCCGAGGAACGTCAGGTCGACGTCCAGCCCGACACCGCTGGCGAAGGCGATCTCCAGCAGCGTCACCAGGAGGCCGCCGTCGCTGCGATCGTGGTAGGCGGCGAGCACGCCGGCGGCGTTGAGCTCCTGCACCGCGGCGAAGAACCCTGAAAGGCGCGCCGGATCGTCGAGATCGGGCGGCGTGCTGCCGAGCGCGCCGTAGACCTGCGCCAGCGCCGAGCCGCCCAGCCGATTTTTTCCCTGGCCGAGATCGATGAGGAGGAGCTCGGTCGGTCCGAACTCGGGCGGAATCTCCGGCGTCAGCACGCGCCGCACGTCGGTGACGGGGGCGAAGGCCGTAACGATCAGTGACAGCGGCGAGGTGACGCTCAAGGAGCTGTCGCCGGCCTGCCAGCTGGTCCGCATCGACATCGAGTCCTTGCCGACGGGGATGGCGATCCCCAGCGCCGGGCAGAGCTCGAGGCCGACGGCGCGAACGGCGTCGTAGAGCCGCGCGTCCTCGCCCGGATGACCGGCGGCGGCCATCCAGTTCGCCGACAGCTTGACGTCCGACAGCTTCGCGATCGGCGCCGAGGCGATGTTGGTGAGCGCCTCGGCGACCGCCATTCGCGCGGAGGCCGCCGCGTCGAGCAGCGCCACCGGCGCCCGCTCGCCCATCGCCATCGCCTCACCGGTGGTGACGTCGAAGCCGGTGGTGGTGACGGCGGCGTCGGCCACCGGAACCTGCCAGCGCCCGACCATCTGATCGCGCGCGGTCATGCCGCCGACGGTGCGATCGCCGATGGTGATGAGGAACGTCTTGTCGGCCACGGCCGGCAGCCGCAGGACCCGGCGCACGGCATCGCCCAGATCGATCCCCGCGGTGGGGAATGGCGCCGGTTTGGCGGCGACGCGCGTTGCCTGTCGGATCGTGCGCGGCGGCTTGCCGAGCAGGACACCGAGCGGCATGTCGACCGGGGTCGCCGCGGGCCCGGCCGGCGCCAGCGCGTCGCCCACCACCAGCTGCCCGTCGGCGGTGGCCTGGCCGATGACCGCGTGCGGGCAGCGCTCGCGCGCGCAGAGCGCCGCGAAGGCCGGCAGCCGGTCGGCGGCGATGGCCAGCACGTAGCGCTCCTGCGCCTCGTTGCACCAGAGCTCCAGCGGCGAGAGCCCCGGCTCGGCGCTGGGGATTTCGCGCAGGGCGAACCGGGCGCCGCGACCGCTGTCGTGCACCAGCTCGGGGAGCGCGTTCGAGAGCCCCCCGGCACCCACGTCGTGAATCGACAGGATCGGGTTGTCGGCCCCGCGCGCGACACAGCGATCGATCACCTCCTGGCAGCGCCGCTGCATCTCGGCGTTGTCCCGTTGCACCGACGCGAAGTCGAGGTCCTCGGCCGAGGCGCCCGAGGCCAGCGACGAGGCCGCCCCGCCGCCGAGCCCGATCAGCATGGCCGGCCCACCCAGCACCACGATCGGCGTGCCGGCCGGGAACTCCGCCTTCTTCACCTGCTCGGCGCGCACGTTGCCGAACCCGCCCGCGACCATGATCGGCTTGTGGTAGCCCCGCACCTCGCGTCCGTTGGGTCCTCCGTGGGATCCGTCGACCTCCATCTCGAAGGTGCGGAAGTAGCCACAGAGCGCCGGACGGCCGAACTCGTTGTTGAACGCGGCCCCGCCGAGCGGACCGTCGAGCATGATGTCGAGCGCGCTGGCAATGCGCTCCGGCTTGGAGGCCGGTCGCTCCCAGGGGCGCGGCGCGCTCGGCAGGCGCAGGTTCGAGACGGAGAAGCCGGTCAGCCCCGCCTTGGGGCGCGCGCCGCGGCCGGTCGCCCCCTCGTCGCGGATCTCGCCGCCCGAACCGGTCGCCGCTCCCGCAAACGGCGAGATCGCCGTCGGATGGTTGTGCGTCTCGACCTTCATCAGAAGATGCACCGGCTCGACGTGCGTGCGATAGACGCCGGTGGACGGATCAGGGGCGAAGCGACCGGCCTCGACCCCCTCGACCACGGCCGCGTTGTCCCGGTAGGCCGACAGCACGCCCGCCGGGCTGGCCTCGGTCGTGCGGCGAATCATCTGGAACAACGTCTGCGCCTGCTTCTGGCCGTCGATCACGAAGTCGGCGTTGAAGATCTTGTGGCGGCAGTGCTCGCTGTTCGCCTGCGCGAACATCATCAGCTCGACGTCGGTCGGATCGCGGCCCATCGTCCGGTAGGCGTCGACGAGGTAGTCGATTTCGTCGGGCGAGAGCGCCAGTCCCAGCGCCAGGTTGGCCTGCGCGAGGGCGGCGCGCCCGTCGCCGCCCAGGACCACCCGCCCGAGCGCGCGCGGCGCCGGGCGCTCGAACAGGCGCGGCGCCTCGCTCGGACGATCCAGCACCGACTCGGTCATCCGATCGGCGAGGGCCCGCACGAAGCCCACCTCGTCGACGATCTCGCCGGAGACGACATAGCTCACGGCGCGCTCGATCCGCCGCACCTTCCCGAGGCCGCACACGTGCGCGATGTCGGTCGCCTTCGACGACCAGGGCGAGATCGTCCCCAGGCGCGGCACGACCATCAGCCGCCGCCCCGAGGCCACGGTGGCGCGTCCCGCGCTCTCGTCGACGGGGCGCGGGCCGTAGGTCAGAAGCTCCTGCAGGATCCGCGACTCGTCGGCGGTCAGCGTCCCATCGACGTCGGCGAAGTGCAGGTAGTTCCCGTTCAGCGCCCGCGCGCCGGGGTTGGTCCGCCGGATGGCCGTCAGCCGTTTTTGCAAACGTCCGGGGCCAAGCGCGCTGCCACCGACGACGTCGATCATGTCAGACGCAGCCTGCCGGCTTCCGCCCGGCGATGCAATCCGCCGGGCGCTCGGTTCATCGCTCGGGAGCCGGACAGGCGTCTCACGCGGGCATTGTATCGAGACTAGGCCGCGCCGGCCAGCTGGCGAAGAACATAGTGCAGGATGCCGCCATGCTCGTAGTAGGCGATCTCCTGCGGCGTATCGATCCGGACCACGGTCGAGATCTCTTTGACGGCGCCGCCCGACCGCGCGCGCACCAGCAGCTCGCGGCCCCCCGAGAATCCCGAAGCCAGCAGCGCCGGCAGCCCGACCGTCTCGAAGACCTCTTCGCCGGTCAGCCCCAGCGAGGCGGCTGACGCCCCCGCTTTGAACTGGAGCGGCACGATCCCCATGCCGACCAGGTTGCTGCGGTGGATCCGCTCGTAGCTCTCGGCGATCACGGCCCGCACCCCCAGGAGCCGCGGCCCCTTGGCCGCCCAGTCGCGCGACGAGCCCGAGCCGTACTCTTTGCCCGCCAGGATGACCAGCGGGACCTTCTCCGCGGCGTACTTTTCGGAGGCGTCGAAGATCGACATCACCTCGCCGTCGGGAAGATGCCGGGTGACGCCCCCCTCGGTCCCGGGCGCCAGGAGGTTCCGCAGGCGGACGTTGGCGAACGTCCCACGCACCATCACCTCGTGGTTGCCGCGGCGGGCACCATAACTATTGAAGTCCTTGGGGTCGACGCCGTGGGCGACCAGGTACTTGCCGGCCGGCCCGTCCTTCTTGATGCTGCCGGCGGGCGAGATGTGATCGGTGGTGACGCTGTCGCCGAGGACCGCCAGCACGCGCGCCCCGCTCAGATCGCCGGGGGGGGTCGCCTTCTTGGCCATCCCCTCGAAGTAGGGCGGGTGCTTGATGTAGGTGGAGGCGCCGTCGAAGAGGTAGGTGTCGCCGAGCGGCACGTCGAGCTTGCGCCAGCGCTCGTCCCCCTCGAACACCACCGCGTACGAGCTCTCGAACATGGCCGGCTTCACCGCCTTGCCGACGGCGTCGGCCACCTCGCTGTTGGACGGCCAGACGTCGCGCAGGAAGACCGGCTGTCCGCCCGCCCCCTCGCCGAGCGGCTCCTTGTCGAGGTCGATGTCGATGCGGCCGGCCAGCGCGTAGGCGACCACCAGCGGCGGTGACATCAGGTAGTTGGCCCGAACGTCGGGGTTGATGCGCCCCTCGAAGTTGCGGTTGCCCGACAGAACGCTGGCGACGACCAGGTCACGCGCCTCGATGGCGTCGGCGACCGGCTGGGGGAGCGGCCCCGAGTTGCCGATGCAGGTCGTGCAGCCGTAGCCGACGGTGTGGAAGCCGAGCGTCTCCAGGTGCGGCGTCAGCTTGGCCTCGGCGAGGTACTCGGTCACCACCTTGGAGCCGGGCGCCAGCGAGGTCTTGACCCAGGGGCGGGTCCGCAGCCCCTTTTCGACCGCCTTTTTGGCCACCAGGCCGGCCGCCACCATCACCATCGGGTTCGAGGTGTTGGTGCAGCTGGTGATGGCGGCGATGACCACCGAGCCGTGCTTCAGCTCGGGTGAAACGGGCGCTGAAGGCGCGTAGCCGATGTTGGTCGAGTTGCTGATCTCATCCGAGGTCGCCGCCACGGTCGCCTTCTTCTTGGGCTTGATCAGGCTCGGCAGGGCCTCCTCGAACGACTTCTTGGTCTGATAGAGGCTCACGCGGTCCTGCGGACGCTTCGGACCGGCCACGCTCGGCTCGACCGACCCGAGATCCAGATCGGCCACGTCGGTGTAGACCGCTTCTTTGGTGGTGGCGTCGTGGAACATCCCCTGCTCGCGCGCGTAGGCCTCGACCAGCGCCACCCGATCGGGCGCGCGGCCCGAGAAGCGCAGGTAGCGCAGCGTCTCCTCGTCGATCGGGAAGATGCCGCAGGTGGCGCCGTACTCGGGCGCCATGTTGGCGATCGTCGCCCGGTCAGCCACCGGCAGCGCGGCGACGCCGGGGCCGAAGAACTCGACCAGCTTCCCGACCACCCCCATCTTGCGAAGCATCTGCGTGACCACCAGGACCAGGTCGGTCGCGGTCGAGCCTTCGCGCAGCTTGCCGTGCAGGCGGAAGCCGACCACTTGCGGAATCAACATCGACAGCGGCTGCCCCAGCATGGCGGCCTCGGCCTCGATGCCTCCCACGCCCCAGCCGAGCACGCCGAGGCCGTTGATCATCGTGGTGTGGCTGTCGGTGCCGACCAGCGTGTCGGGGTAGGCCTGGACCGGCTCGCCGTTCGATTCGTCGCCGGTGAACACCACGCGCGCCAGGTACTCGAGGTTCACCTGATGGACGATGCCGGTGTCGGGCGGCACCACCGCGAAGTTGCGGAAGGCCGACTGCCCCCAGCGCAGGAAGGCGTAGCGCTCCTTGTTGCGCGAAAATTCGATCTGCGCGTTCAGCGAGAGCGCCTCCGGCTTGCCGTACTCGTCGACCTGCACCGAGTGATCGATGACCAGCTCGGCGGGCAGCAGCGGGTTGATCCGCTTGGGATCGCCGCCCAGCGTCTGCACGGCCGCGCGCATCGCCGCCAGATCGACCACCGCCGGCACGCCGGTGAAGTCCTGCAAAAGGACGCGCGCCGGCATGAAGGCGATCTCGTAGCTCGGCTCGGCCTTCGGGTCCCAGGCGCAGAGCGCGCGAATGTCCGCCTCCTTGACCGACTTGCCGTCCTCGTGGCGCAGCAGGTTCTCCAGCAGGATGCGCAGAGAGAACGGCAGCCGCCCGGGCGCCAGCCCTAATTTTTCCAGCGCCGAGAGACGGTGAATCTCGAACTTGCGCTTGCCGACCTCGAGTGTGCCGCGACTACCGAAGCTGTTCGCCATGATTGCCCCCATTCTTAGTTGCCGGGCAGGCGATGTCGAGAGCCTTGGCGAGGGTCCCGAGCCCCTTTTTCGGTTCGGGGACTGTCATCATCCTGTTTCGTCTTGGGGTATTGGGCACCCCTTCTAGGTCCCCGTCGTTTCGCGTGGACGGAGCTCGGCTTTGCCGAGCGCAGTCCTTCGCGGGGGGTACGGGGACCCTCTCAGGGTCCCCGTCGTTTCGCGTGGACGGAGCTCGGCTTTGCCGAGCGCAGTCCTTCGCGGGGGGTACGGGGACCCTCTCAGGGTCCCCGTCTTGTTGACGGATATGAAAGGAAGACGTGCTTCCGGACGTTGCGCGACGCGGTCTGTCCGGGCGGGGGGCTGTCGTTCTCGATCTTGTAGGCGTCGAACCGGACGATCCGATCGTGCGGATTGCCCGTGCGGATCGGGTAACGGAGGATCCATTCGAGGAACGCCTGATGGTAGACGTCCTGATCCGGGATCCGAACCGAGTAGTTGAAGAAGAACGAATCGTTGTCGAGGCGGGAGGGAATCTCGTCGACGCCGGGATCCGGAATTCGACCGGCAACTTCGCTGTAGGGGTCCACACGCCGCCCGTCGGCGGTGATCGCCTCCACCACCACCGATTCGTCGGACATCGGCGCGTCCGAGGCGAACATCGACCAGGCCTGGATGAAGCGCGGGTAGGCGACCAGCCGCTTGACCCAACCTGGTTCGTCGAACTTGAGGACCTTGGGGACGACCTGGTTGATGAACAGGGCCTCGTTGACGATCGTGATCAGCATCGCCAGAACGAACCCCTCCCGAAGGATCGCCGCCATCCGTCCCAGCCAAGCGACCACCGGGACGCGGGGCCCAGCAACGGTCGACGCCGCGGCCGACGTGGCCGGCCGAGCGCCTGGAACGCCGCAGGCGGCAAACCCCAGCCAGTAGGAGACGGCCTGCCGCCGGCGCGCGAAGAGGTCGTAGCCCACGTTCGCCAGCGCGCGAAGCCCGGGAACCCGGAGCGGCCAGAACCAGAGGACGCCGAGCGGCAACGCACGCAGGAGCTGCGCGACCGCGTCCGCGCGCGTGGAGCGCCGGCCGGTTTCGTCGACGACCACGATGGTGCGGGCCAAGAGATCGGAAGAGAGGTCGGAAGAGAAGTCGGAAGAGAGGTCAGCAGGAGCGCCGCTCGATGCCTGGGCGGACGTCTCGGCGCTGGAGACGAACCGAATGCGTTCGAAGACGTCGAGACGGGCGAGCAAGCGCGCGATCTGGAAGCAGACGCCGCAGCCGGCGTCGAAGTAGAGGATGAGCCGCCGCCGGCTGCGCGCCGCGATCCGCGCGAACGACGTCCACTCGGAGGCCGTGAGCAGGAACGGCGTATAGCCGATCATCGTCCAGGAAAAGACGCCCAGGTTGATGAAGGTCTGGAACCCGATGTGCAGGCCGATGATCGCCACCACCGCCGCCCGCCGCGTCCAGGTCCGCCAGATCGGCGAGAGGATGAGCACCGGCAGCACGCTCTCGGTCGCCAGCGCCGCGTAGGAGAGCAGGCGCGACAGCGCCGGGGTCATGTACGCCCGGATCCAGACGCCGAACCAGGTCACCATCCGGTTCTGGTAGAGGACGTAGTGAACCGCCGTCCCCTGTCGCCAGGTCGGCCCCCCTTTCTGGATGGCGTTGAAGAAGTAAGAGATGGCCAGCTGCAGGAGGATGGTGAACGCCGCCAGCGTGACGACGCGGTTGACGTCGGCGCTGGGGTCGACGAGCGAGCTGTCGGGGCGCGGGGCCATCGCCGCCCGATCGGCGAGCTCGGCGGCGGTCGTCTCGCGGCGGCGCCGGAGGCTGGCCTGCACGGCGTCGACGGAGAATCGCCGGCCGAGCGGCAGGAAGGCCGACCAGATGATGAGCTCGCAGAGCATCCAGTCGCCGCCGTTCTCCACCAGCGTGACCCGCGCGTGCAGGCTGACCAGACAGATGGGCGCCAGGAACCGCATCAGCGTCGTCCGCCAGCCGACCAGCAGCGCCAGGTAGACGAACCCGCAGATGAGAAATCCGAGGATGGCCTCCTCCCGCAGCGAGGCGAGAAAGAAGAACGAGAACATCCACTGCGTCGGCGGCCGCCAGAGCAGCGTGTGGTTCGGCAGCAAGCCGTCGTTGGTGTAGAAAAGATCGAGCACCGGAATTCGGCGCACCAGATCGATCAGCAGGACGATCGCCACCACGATGCGCCCGAGGCCCACGCTCCGCGCGTCGATGGTCAGATACTTCTCGACGAACCAGCGGCGGAACGCCGCCCAGCGCTGGAATCGACCGCCTGTCATGGTCCCGTCCTGATCGCTGTCATGGCCAGTGCAGGAACCGGCGTTGGTGGAAACCGGTCGGCTCGTCCGAGCCCGGCCCTGGGCTCCGCTGCTCGACGACGTAGGCGTCGAAGCGGGTGATGGCGTCCTTCGGGTTGCCGGTCCGATCGGGGTACCGGAGGATCCATTCGAGGAACGCCTGGTGAAACACACCGGCGTCCGGGATTCGCAGCGTGAAGTCGCACCAGAACGAGCTCTGCGCCAGGCGCACCGGCACGCGATCGATGGGGATGTCCGCGACCCGGCTGCCGACCTGGTTGTAGGGGTCGAGGTGACGGCCGTCGCGCGTCACCGCGTCGACATAGATCGTCTCATCGGTGAGGGGCGCGTCCGGCGAGAACAGTGACCACCCCTCGAAGATGTGGGGATACATGATCGCGGCCACCATCCATTCCGGGCGGTGCTCGAACCGGAGCGCGCGTGGGATTGACGGGTTGGCCACCGAGACCTCGGCCGCGAGCACCACGAAGACGACCGCGACGCCGAGCTCACGGAAAAACGGCGTCTGCTCCCGGAACCAGGCCCGCAGCGGCGTCTCGGGAGCGACCGCTGCCGTCGCCCCGCTCGCCGGCCCCTGCGGAGAGGGAACGCCGCAGGCCGCCAGTCCGAACCAGCCGGAGATTGTCGTCCGGTTGCGCGCGAAGAGGTCGTAGACGCGGTCGGCCAGAGTGCGCACCCCGGGCAGCCGCATCGGCCAGGCCCAGAGCCGCCCGAGCGGCAAGGCGCCGAAGATCTCCGCGAAGGCCGCGGCGCGCGTCCAGCGTCGATCGGTCGCCGGATCGAGGACCAGCATGGTCCGGTCGAGCAGCCCGGGATCGACCCCAGCCGGCAAAGCGCCGAGATCGCTGTTGGGGACCCAGCGCAAGCGACGATGGACGTCCATCCGCGCGAGCACGCGCACCACCGCCCAGCAGACGCCGCAGTCGACGTCGTAGTAAACCGCGCGGGCGCGGCCGCGCCGCGGGACCAGACGCGAGAACAGCGCCCACTGCGCGTCGGTGAGCAGGAAGGGCTGAAAGGCCAGCATCGCGAACGAGAAGATCCCCAGGTTGACCAGCAGCGCGATGCCGCCGTGCAAGCCGACCAGCAAGAGGGCCGCCGCGAAGCGCGTCCAGCGCCAGAAGATCGGCGTCAGCACCAGGAAGGCCGCCGACGCTTCGATCACCAGCGTCCCCTCGGTCAAGAGCTCGGTGAAGGCGTAGGGGGCATGCTGGCGCACCTGCAGACCCACCCAGGTGACGATCCGCTCCTGCCAGAGGACGTAATGAACCGCGCTGCCGTCGTGCCAGGTCGGGCCGCTCTTGTGGACGAAGTTGAGCCAGTAGATGGCGGCGATCTGCAGCAGCAGCCCCAGCGCCGCCAGCGAGGTGGTCTGCCGCTCGTCGGGCGGCGGCACGCCGGCGGCCAGGTCGGCGGGCGTCTCGTCCGGCCGGGCGCGAAGGCTGGCGCGGATGGCGTCGACGGAGAACCGCCGGCCGAGCGGCAGGAAGGCCGTCCAGAGCATGAGCACGCCGATGGCCACGCCCCCCCAGTTCTCCGCTTGCAAGATCCGGTTGTGCAGGCTGACCGTCATCGCGAACGACAGCAGGTGAAAGAGGCGCGTCCGGTAGCCGACGAGGAAACAGAGGAAAAAGACGAAGGCGATGAAGAACCAGATCGCCGCCTCCTCCGGCAAGGAGGCCATGAAGAAGACGGAGAAGATCCGCGGAAACGGCGGCCGCCAGAGCACCGTGTGGTTCGGGATGAGCCCCAGGTTGCTGTAGAAGTCGCGCAGGTCGGGGACGCGGCGCAGGAGATCCCCGATCAGCACCAGCCCCAGCACGATCCGCCCCAGGGCCAGGCTGCGCAGATCGATCTGGAGATAGGTTCGCCGCAGCCGCCCGGCGAGGGCAGCCCGGTTCACCTGGACCTGCTCCGGCGACGGCGCCCGGCGACGTCGACCCCGATGCGCCCGAGATCGGCGAGGGAGCGCGCCATCGCCACCGGGCTGAGCTTCGACCCCTTGACGTCGTGCCAGGTGGTGAGCGGCACTTCCATGACAGCGGTGATCGGCAGGGCGGGGACGCCCTCCCCGCCGGTCAGCAGGCGCCCGAGCAGCTCGACATCGAACGCCCAGCGCGAGAGAAAGGGGGTCGCCAGCGCCGCTTGCAAGGCCGGCGACGCCCGGAACAGCTTGGCGCCGCACTGGGTGTCGTAAACACGGGCGTGCAGGATGGCCGCCGCCACCGTGGCGAAAACACGCCCGAGGTAGTGGCGCACCGCGCTCCGCTCGATGTCGGTTCCCAGCAGCGCCACGCGAGACCCCAGCACCGCCTCGATCGCAGGGCGCTCGAACGCCGCCCGCAAGCGGAGGAGCTCACCCGGAGGTGTCGACAGGTCGGCATCCAGGTACCCGACCAGGCCAGCCCCGCGCCCAAGCGCTGTCTGCATCCCGCGCCGGACCGCCTCGGCCTTGCCACCGTTCGGCCGCAACGAGAGAACGTCGATCCGTGCCGGCCGCGCCGCGGCGATCGCCGCCAGCCGGTCAGCCGTCGCGTCGGTCGACCCATCGTCGACGAATAGAAGTGACGCCGCGAGACAGCCGTCCAGGAACGCCAGCAGCGGCGCCTCATTGAGACGGTCCGCCTCGTTGTAACAGGGGATGACCACGGTAAGCGAGGACGCGGCCGAATCCATGAGGAGTGTGGTCATCTTAGACCAGATTCTCAGTTAGACTGCGCGCCCGATGTCGGCCGGCACCTTCGACCCCGCCTTCGATCCACCCGCGCCACCCGCGCCCCCTGCGCCGCCGTCGGTCCCGCCGGCGCGTGAGGC
>Ga0210388_10002029_pt1 | contig 15800 bp, 9 predicted proteins | sample IncBWC19OmetaG_FD_155485 | JGI IMG/M metagenome (GOLD analysis project Ga0210388, IMG submission 155485) | Forest soil microbial communities from Barre Woods Harvard Forest LTER site, Petersham, Massachusetts, United States - Inc-BW-C-19-O ...
CAGACGAGGCGTTCAAACTCCAGGTGGTAACGACGGTGACGCAGATTGCCAATATGTATTGGGACCTAGTAGCTGCCTATGAAGACGAGGGAGTAAAAAGCCGGTCGCTCGAATTTGCACGTCAGAGCCTGGAAAGCGGACGCAAACAGCTTGCTTTGCAGGCGATTCCGGCAATGGATGTGATGAAGGACGAGGCTGAGGAGGCCAATCGCGAGCAGGACCTTACAATCGCCAAGTCGACTCTTCAGTTTCAAGAGCTGCTGATGAAAAATGCTCTGACCAAAAATCTGGACGATCCGATTCTAGAGGCGATGCCCGTAAGGCCGACCGATCAGAGTTCTATGCTGGATACTTCACCGCAGGGGCCGACAGAAGACATGATTGCACGGGCGCTGCGAGATCGACTGGAGTTGGGTGAATCGGACATCGACCTTCAGAACCGTCGTCTAAGCCGCGATGCGGCACGGAACGCTTTGCTGCCTGCAGTGGCGCTGACGGCATTCTATGGTGGCACAGGACTGGCTGGGCTGGAGAACCCTGTGGCGGGCGTGCCATCGACCTCTCCGACCAACTTTGCTGGGGCAGTGCGCACGGCGTTTAACAATAGCGCTCCCGATTATTATGTCGGTGTAACGGTCAATGTCCCGATACGAAACCGCGTGGCGAAGTCAGACCAGTACCGAGCTGAACTGGAGACAAGGCAATCAGAGTTGCGGCTGCAGCAGTTGAAGAAACAGATTCGCATTGAGGTGCGAAACGCTCAGTATGCTCTGGAGCAGAGTGAAGCGCGGGTCATTGCGGCCCGCAAAGGACGGGACCTTGCGCAGAAGACCTTTGAGATTACTGCGAAGGAGCAGGAGCTTGGCGCGGGGTCGAACTATCAGACCTTGACGGCGCAACGCGACCTGGCGGTGGCGGAGTCTATGCTGGTTGCAGCGATGACAGCGTATGAGAAGGCGAAGATCGAGTTGGATCGTTCAGTTGGGTCTACTCTGGACGCGAACGCGATTTCGATAGAATCTGCAAAGACGGGCATAGCCCCAAGTGGGCAGTAGTCATGGAAGCAGGTCAGTATGCTGATGGAAGGGATAGAGAAGGACGCGCCGACGGTGGGAGAGAAGGAGTCGCCGTGCAAACTTTTGATTGCGGATGACCAGCCTCATATTCTGGAGGCGCTGCATCTGCTGTTGAAGCCGGAAGGCTATCAGTTGGAGATGGTGCGAATGCCTGCACTGGTGCTGGAGGCATTGGCCCATGAGAGCTTCGATGGCGTGCTGATTGATCTCAATTACACGCGCGACACAACCTCAGGTCAGGAGGGTTTGGACCTCGTAGCGCGAATTAAGGAGATGGACACTCAACTGCCCGTGGTGGTGATGACAGCATGGGGCAATATCGACCTTGCGGTAGAAGCGATGCGGCGCGGCGCGGGAGACTTCATCCAGAAGCCGTGGGAGAACGCTCGGCTTCTGAGTATCCTGCGGACCCAGATGGAGTTGCACCGCAGCCAGAAACGAACACAATGGCTGGAGGCGGAGAACCGCATTTTGCGGGCCCCAGGCGCGCCGGACTTTATTGCTTCTGCAGCATCGATGCGCACAGTTTTGGAGACGATGGCGCGGGTCGGGCCCTCGGACGCGAATGTGTTGATCACCGGTGAGCATGGAACCGGCAAAGAGGTCGTCGCGCAGGCGCTACATCGCTTATCGTCACGGGCGGAGCGAACACTGGTAGCTGTGAATACCGGTGCACTACCGGAGGGGACATTTGAGAGCGAACTGTTTGGACATGTGAGGGGGGCCTTTACGGATGCACATGTTGACCGCATTGGGCGCTTTGAACTGGCGAGCGGCGGGACCCTGTTCCTGGATGAGATTGCGAATATCCCGATACGACAACAAGCGAAGTTGCTCCGCGTACTTGAGACGGGCGAACTGGAGCGTGTAGGCTCTTCAAAGACCCAGAAGGTAAATGTGCGAATGCTTTCAGCGACCAACGCTGACCTGCGAACGGAATGCACGGCGGGGCGCTTCCGCGAAGATCTGTTGTTCCGTCTGAACACGGTCGAGATCAATCTACCTCCGTTACGTGAGCGACGCGAGGACATTCCGGCGCTGGCGGCACATTTTTTGGCGCGGTACGCTGCTCGTTATCGCAGGCCAATCCAGGGTCTGGAGCCCGCGGCGCTCCAGATGCTGCTGAACTATGGATGGCCTGGCAACGTGCGAGAGCTGGACCACACGATCGAACGCGCCGTCCTGATGGCGAGGGGAGAGCGAATCGAACCAGCAAACCTGGGGTTGAACGCGCAACGGGTCGCAGCGCAGAGCATGGACGAGATGAGCCTGGAGGCGGTGGAGGCGATTCTGATTCGTAAAGCGTTAGCGCGCGCAAATGGCAATGTGAGTCATGCAGCTGATGCGCTGGGATTGAGTCGGGGAGCGCTCTATCGTCGCATCGAAAAATATGGACTCTGAAGAACCGGACGGAACGACAGTGGGCGGAGGCCCGCGACGAAAACGCGTGCCGCTGGGTGGATCCGGACGGCGGTTGAGCTTTGAGAGGCGATTGCGGCTGGGCCTATATCTGCTGGGCCTGCCTATGGCAATGCTGTGCTGGCTTCTGTTACGGCGGTATTCGGTTGAACCGTTGGAGCAGTGCTTTGTTCTGCTGGCATTGGTGCTGGGGTGGATGTTCGCCGTCTCAATCCTGATGGAACAGATCATCCGACCACTGCAGACGCTGGCGAATGTGGTGGCTGCGTTGCGTGAAGATGACTATTCCTTCCGTGCTCGTGGAGGACAGAGAAATGACGCCGTTGGAGACCTTGCGCTCGAGGTGAATAGGCTTGCGGCCGTGCTGCAGGGACAACGTTCGGGCGCGCTGGAAGCCATGGCGCTGGTGGAACGGGTTATGCTTTCGATGCAATCGCCGGTACTGGCGTTTGATCCTGAAGGCAGGTTGAGATTGCTGAACGCCGCAGGCGAAGGTGCGTTCGGGTTGCGGGCACAGACGGCGATTGGCCACACTGCTGCGCGGTTGAAGTTGGAGCAGCTGCTGAATGTCGAAGACGACGATGTCATCTCGCTGGGCAGAGGACAGCAGCCGGCGCGATGGGTGGTGAAACGGACGAGCTTCCGGCTGCGCGGTGTTCCGCATACGCTGCTGGTGCTTTCAGATGTCAGTGCCGCCTTGCGGGAGGAGGAGCGGCTTGCGTGGGAGAGGCTGATTCGCGTGCTGGGGCATGAGATCAATAATTCTTTGACGCCGATCAAATCGATCGCGGGGAGCCTGCGGGGCCGGTTGTCAGCTTTGGGCGGTGTTTCGAGTGAGAGGGCCGACTTTGAGCGCGGACTTGAGGTGATCGAGAACCGATCGGAGTCTTTGAACCGTTTTCTGCAGGCGTATCGGCAGTTGATGGGTCTGCCTGCGCCGAAGCTAAAGGCCGTTGCGCTGGCCGCTCTGGTGGAGCGAGTTGCGCAACTGGAGAGGCGCGTCGCTGTCACGGTGACGGCGGAGGCAGATGTGGTGCTACAGATCGATGCGGACCAGATAGAACAGGCGCTGATCAATCTGGTGCGCAATGCGGCGGACGCGGCGTTGAGCCCAGACACGATCGACAGGTGTCCAGCGCTTGTGGAGATCTCATGGCAGATCGTTGGGGCAGAGGTGGTCGTCGCGGTCCTCGATAATGGGCCTGGATTGACCAATGCCGGCAATCTGTTTGTACCTTTTTACACGACCAAGCCAGGTGGTACCGGAATCGGCCTCGTGCTCGCGCAGCAGATCGCGCAGGCGCATCGGGGATCGGTGCAACTGGCAAATCGGGAGGACGGTCATGCTGGTTGCAAAGCTGATTTGAGACTCCCTCTTGCGGATTAAGCACCTCCGAAGCCGCATTTTCAAGCGACCCTGCTTTCTAATATTGCTGGACGAACGAGATGGTGCCAAATGCGCATGCGCCGTGCACAATAGCTCATGCCCTAAATGAGGTGAACCATGAACTGCAACGCAGAAGACCTGAGACAGATCCCACTCTTTGCGCTGCTCGACGACGACGAAATGGCTGTGCTGGCTGCGCAGGTCGAAATCAAGAAATTTGCTCCTCGGCAGCGTATCTACAAGATCGGCGAACCCGGGAAATACGCTTATGTGATGATGTCGGGTGCGGTGCGGGTGACGACGGTGGACCAGGACCATCAGGAGGTCCTGGTGGACGAACCGCGCCATGGGGAGTTCTTTGGCTTCGCGTCGATGCTTGAAGATACGCCACACCAAACCAATGCGCTTGCGATGGAGGAGACGACCTGTCTCGAAGTGAGCCGTGACGATATTGCTACTCTCATCAGGCAGAAGCCGATGGCAGGGATGGATATGCTTACGGTGGTGAGCCGTCAGTTTCATGCGTCGCAGCAGCTGGTTCGACTTCGGGCAAGCCGCAATTCGAACGATGTGATCGAAGAGAAGATGAGCTTTGGAGACCGCATCGCCGACAGAGTTGCGCAGTTTGGCGGGTCGTGGACGTTCATCATTCTGATCGGCATTGTGCTGCTCATTTACGCCTCGATAAATATTGTGTTGAAAGGCAGGGCGTGGGATCCATATCCATTTATTCTGTTGAATTTGTTTCTGTCGATGCTGGCCGCTATCCAGGCCCCGGTGATCATGATGAGCCAGAACCGCCAGGACACGAAGGACCGTGTGCGTGGCGAGTTGGACTACGACGTCAACCTTCGTGCGGAGTCCGAGATCCAGGCGTTATCGAACAAGTTGAATATGCTGGCCGACAAGATCGGCGATGTCGACGACCTGCTGCGGGAGCAACTGCGGCCCAACAGATAGATTCAACAAGATTTAACTATTGGATTGAACGTTTGCCCAGCATCTATCTGCCACCTGGGGTACCCCCTCCCCCTGTTTCTGCCTTAGGAGCCATAAAACATCGGGGATTGGTATCGACTGAGTCATCGCCAAATCCTTTGGCTTGATTCCAATCCATTGGAGAAAACCGCCAAAGCCCCCAAAAGTACAGGCGAACCATGCCACAATCTTCCCAATTTTCTTAAAATCCCACGAGTTTTGTCCCATACGCAATTGTCCCCGCTCATAGCGGGGCGGGTAAAGTCTTGATTGAAAAGGTTTACGACGCTCCGCGGTCTCGCTGACATAATTTTCGTCCCGCACCCCCTTTGATGGACAGGGCTTTTCATGAAGCAGGTCTTTTACCATCACCTACGGCAACGGATGAGAACCAAGCGACAACTGCAACCGCAGATCCCCTTCGGGGATGACAACAAGAAAGACAAGAACAAGAATAACGGCAACAAGCTTTGTGATATCGCGCGGGCTATGGTGTGGGCCGACGTGGCGTGGTACGGGCTTGCGCGGTCGATTCGCGTATAACCAACTCCGGGTCGACCTTGATGACGTCGGGGAGCTTTTCGTGGGCCACCTTTCTGAGCAGGGAGGTGGCGGCCAGAGCGCCCATGCGCTGCAGCGGCTGCCGAATGGTCGTCAGGCTGGGAACGATGTAGGAGGCCGCCTGAATGTCGTCGAAGCCGAGCACAGATACGTCTGCCGGAACCTTAAGTCCAGCATCGTGGAGGGCCCGTATGCTGCCGATCGCGGAAATGTCATTGAAGCAAAGGACAGCTGTGAAGTCTTTGCGACGAAGCAGGAGTTGATGAATTCCGGGATAGCCGAGCTCTGGTGTGTTGAGGTCCTTGTCCAACTGGATAATCAGCTCACTGTGGACATCAAGAGAGAGCGCGCGAGCTACCTGCATGATCGACTGCCATCGGGTCTGCGAATCTGAGCTGAAGGGCTGACCGTGCATATAAGCGATCTTGCGATGCCCCAGCCGATACAGGTGGCCCAGTGCGAGCTCCGCGGCCCGATGGTGGTCCAGAATTACGTTGGTCACACCGGGGAGGACGCCGTGGCCGGAGACCGAGACAGTGGGAGCGGAGATGGCCCCTTCGAACTGAGTGTCGATGCCGATGATCCCGTCAACGCCGCGTGCCTGCAAGAGCCGGGGATATTCGGCGATCAGGTCCTTCCTGTGCCGGTGGTGCGCTGTGAAGAAGAAGTATCCCTCCTGCATCAGGACCTCCGCCGCGCCGCTAACCACCAGCGAGTGATAGCCTTCGCCAAGTTCGGGAAGCAGAATGCCGATGGTCTGCGTCTTCAGGCCCTGGAGCGACCGCGCGATGAGGCTGGGTTGATAGCCGAACTTCTTTGCCGCGGCCTTGACTCTTTCTCGCGTTGCTGTAGGAATCGAACGGCCGGGCGCGTTGTTCAATACGAAGGAGACTGTGGCCGGACTCAGGTCCAGATGTTCGGCCAGCATCTTCAGGCTGACGCGGCGGGCGGCCGTCGGAATCGAAGCTGTCTTTCGTGGCATAGGAGTCAGCAACCAGTCTAGCGGAGATTCCTTGATAAATCAGGGACCTCAGAGCAAGCGGAGCCTTTTCCCCTTGGTCGCATACGACTTCTTTATGGGGTTTCTACGCATTCTTTATGGATGGGCTGCTTGAATAGGAAAGATCGCCTCCGGGTCGGGGGTCGCCAAGGCTGACCCAGGTTTGAGGACCGATCAAATGCAGCGGCCCATCCTTGAGGTGAAGTCGTTTGGCGGAGGCAAGACCATGTGGGACATCGGGTGTATCGGAGCAAGTGTGCTGTTTTTTGCGATTGCGATTGGATACGCGATGGGGTGTGACCGGCTGGGGACGAAGGAGACGCAAAGATGATTGAGACGGTGGCGCTTGGTCTTGTAACGGTTGGTCTGCTCATTTATCTGGTGTACGCATTGATGCGCCCTGAAAAGTTTTAAGAGGAAGTGTATTCAATCATGACGGCGAACGGCTGGTTTCAAGTTTTCTTCTTTTTTGCATTGGTGCTGCTCTGCGCAAAGCCACTGGGTGTGTATATGGCGCGTGTCTTTGAACGAGAACGCACCTGGGCAGATAGTATCTTTCGTCCTGTCGAGCGGCTCATCTATCGGCTGACAGGGATCGATGAGAAGCACGAGATGGTCTGGACCGAGTATGCGGTGGTGATGCTGCTCTTCAGCCTGGTTACGATGCTTGTGACGTATGCGATCGAGCGGCTGCAATACATACTGCCGTTGAATCCGCAGCATCTAGCCGGCGTGGCCCCTGATCTCGCTTTTAACACTGCCGCTTCGTTTACGACGAATACAAATTGGCAGGCGTATGTGCCGGAGACAACGATGAGCTATCTAACGCAGATGCTCACGCTGGCTTACCATAACTTCTTCTCCGCAGCAGCCGGGATAGCGTTGGCGGTGGCGCTGATCCGGGGCATCTCGCGGCGGGAGTCGAAGACGCTGGGCAACTTCTGGGTGGATGCGACGCGCGCCTCGTTGTGGGTGCTTCTGCCGGGATGTCTGATCTATGCGCTGCTGCTCGTGTCGCAGGGGGTAGTGCAGAACTTTCGCCCCTACGACCAGGCAAAGCTGGTGCAAACGCAAATTGTAACCACGACGGGTGCAGATGGAAAAGCTACGACCCAGACCGTTGCAACCCAGAGTATCGCGCAGGGACCGGTGGCGTCGCAGGAGGCCATCAAGATGCTTGGTACGAATGGTGGAGGCTTCTTCAACACGAACAGCGCACATCCGTTTGAAAACCCGACTCCGCTTTCTAACTTGATGCAGATGTTTTCTATATTTTTGATTCCGGCTGCGTTGACGGTGACGCTGGGTCGGATGACGCGGACACCGAAGCATGGCTGGGCCGTGTTCGCTGCGATGGCGGCGCTCTTTTTCGTTGGCGTGTTTGTGGCCTACTATGCGGAGGCGCAGCCGAACCCGCTGCTGCACTCGGTCAATCAGCACGTGACGCCAACGCAGCCCGGCGGCAATATGGAGGGCAAAGAGGTGCGGTTCGGCATCGCCAACTCGGCGTTGTTTGCTACTGTGACGACGGACGCCAGTTGTGGCGCGGTCAACTCGATGCACGACTCATTCATGCCGCTCGGTGGCCTGGTCCCAATGGTCAATATCATGCTGGGCGAGGTGATCTTTGGAGGAGTGGGCGCGGGACTCTATGGGATGTTGATCTTCGTTGTGCTGTCTGTCTTTATCGCGGGCTTGATGGTTGGGCGAACCCCGGAGTATCTCGGCAAGAAGATCGAATCGTATGACGTGAAGATGGCGATGCTGTATGTGCTTATCTTTCCGCTGTCGATCCTGGGCTTTTCTGCGGTGGCGTTGATGATGCCGAACCTCGGCCTCTCCGCGTTGACGAATACCGGGCCGCATGGGCTTTCGGAGATTCTCTACGCGTACACTTCGGCGACCGGAAATAACGGATCGGCTTTTGCTGGGTTAAGCGCGAACACGCACTGGTACAACCTGTCGCTGGGCGCGGCCATGCTGATTGGCCGGTTCCTGATGATCGTTCCGATGCTGGCTATCGCGGGCAATCTCGCCAAGAAGAAGCTGGTGCCTCCGTCGCCCGGGACGTTTCCGGTGCATACGCCTTTATTTACGGTGCTGCTGGTAAGCGTGGTCCTTATCGTTGGTGCGCTTACGTTTTTTCCGGCACTATCGCTTGGTCCACTTCTCGAGCACCTGTTGATGCAGGCCGGCAAAAGCTTCTAGTTGAAAAAGAGGAAAGCAGACAAAGAAATGGCAAACACCCGCAAGCGCTCCCTCTGGGACACAAAGATCGTACGTCGTGCGTTGGTCGACGCGTTGACCAAGCTGAACCCGCGCACGATGATGAAGAACCCGGTCATGTTCGTGGTCGAGATCGGCAGTGTCATAACGAGCATCTATCTGTTTCGCGATATTATGGCGCACCAGGGCGCTCTTCGCTTCGATCTGCAGATTACGCTGTGGCTTTGGTTTACTGTGTTGTTCGCGAACTTTGCCGAGGCAATGGCTGAAGGCCGCGGCAAGGCGCAGGCGGATGCGCTGCGTCGCGCGAAGTCTGAGACGACCGCTGTGCGATTTCGTACGGATGGGAGCACGGAGGACGTCGCCAGCTCGGACCTGCGGTCGGGCGACGTTGTGTTCGTCGTTGCCGGTTGCATGATTCCGGGCGACGGTGAGGTGATCGAAGGGGTTGCTTCGGTGGATGAATCGGCGATTACGGGTGAGTCTGCGCCGGTGATTCGTGAGGCGGGTGGCGATCGCTCGGCTGTGACTGGCGGAACGCGTTGCCTGTCTGACCAGATCAAGGTCAAGATCACGTCGAATCCGGGCGAGACGTTTCTGGACCGGATGATTGCGCTGGTGGAAGGGGCCGAGCGGCAGAAGACCCCGAACGAGATCGCGTTGAATATCCTGCTCGCAGGTTTGACGATCATCTTCCTGCTGGCTGTGGTTACGCTGCAACCGATCGCCATCTACTCGACTGCGCCGCAGACTGTTTTCGTGCTGATCTCGTTGCTTGTGTGTCTTATTCCGACAACGATTGGCGGGCTGCTTTCGGCGATTGGGATCGCGGGGATGGACCGTTTGGTGCAGCATAATGTGCTGGCTATGTCGGGACGTGCGGTGGAGGCTGCGGGAGATGTGAATACGTTGCTGCTCGACAAGACGGGGACGATTACGCTGGGGAACCGTCAGGCTTCGGAGTTCATTCCTGCGCCTGGTGTGAGCAAGGACCAGCTTGCGGACGCGGCGCAGTTGTCGTCGCTTCCGGACGAGACGCCGGAGGGGCGGAGCATTGTGGTGCTGGCGAAGGAGATGTATGGGCTTCGCGGGCGTGAGCTGAGTGAGATGCAGGCGGAGTTTGTGCCGTTCAGTGCGGTGACGCGGATGTCGGGGGTGAACCTTGAGGGCCGCGTTATTCGGAAGGGATCAACGGACGCGATCGCTGGATTTTTGAAGGAGAATGGCGGAAGTTTGCCGGACGAGGTGCGGGCCGCGGTGGAGACTGTGGCACGGAGCGGTGGTACCCCTCTGGTGGTGGCGGAGAACCGGCAGGCGCTGGGCGTGATCCACCTGAAGGACGTGGTGAAGGGTGGGATGCGGGAGCGGTTTGCGCAGCTTCGGTCGATGGGGATCCGGACCATCATGATTACGGGGGACAATCCTCTGACAGCGGCGGCGATTGCGCGGGAGGCGGGTGTTGACGACTTTCTGGCAGAGGCAAAGCCCAAGGACAAGATGGACCTGATCCGTCGGGAACAGGGTGAGGGGAAGTTGGTCGCGATGACGGGCGATGGGACGAACGACGCTCCGGCGCTGGCGCAGGCCGATGTGGGTGTCGCGATGAATACGGGCACGCAGGCGGCGAAGGAGGCGGGGAACATGGTCGACCTCGACTCGAACCCGACGAAGCTGATCGAGATTGTCGAGATCGGCAAGCAGCTGCTGATGACTCGTGGCGCGCTGACTACGTTTTCGATCGCGAACGATGTTGCGAAGTACTTTGCGATTATTCCAGCGATGTTTGCGGCTACGTTTCCGGTGCTGAACAGGTTGAACATTATGCATCTGCAGACGCCGCAGTCGGCGATCCTATCGGCGGTGATCTTCAATGCGCTGATTATTGTTGGGTTGATTCCGCTGGCGCTGCGGGGGGTCGGGTACAAGGCCATGTCGGCCGAGGCGCTCCTGCGGCGCAACCTGATTCTTTATGGAGTCGGCGGCATTATCGCTCCGTTTTTAGGCATCAAGCTCATCGACATCATCATTACGGCCATTCATCTGGCTTAGAGGACTTTATGCGTCGCAATTTGATCACTGCTGTGCTTTATACGGTTGTTACTACGGTCATTTTCGGGTTGATCTATCCTTTCGTGGTTACGGGCCTTGCACAGGTACTGTTTCACGATAAGGCGAATGGACAGTTGCTCTATCAGAACGGTCAGCTCGTTGGGTCGCGGATCATTGGGCAGCCGTTTTCGGCGCCGCAGTACTTTCACCCACGTCCTTCTTTCGCGGGCAATGGGTATGACGCGGCCAACTCCAGCGGTTCGAACTATGCTCCGACGAACAAGAAGCTGATCGACCGGGTCGCTGGTGACGTTGCTGCGTTGCAGGTCGACCATCCGGGTGTCGATGTGCCGATTGACCTGGTGACCGCGTCCGGGTCGGGGCTTGATCCTGATATCACTCCGGCAGCGGCGGATTTTCAGGTGGAACGGGTGGCGCGGGAGCGGCATCTGTCGGAGGACGCGGTGCGCAGGCTGGTTGCACAACATACGCAGGGGCGGCAGCTTGGGTTTCTTGGGGAGCCGCGTGTCAATGTGCTGCTGTTGAACCTGGACTTGGATCGGGTGGCGGCCGTTCGGTAGGGTCCGCTTCGCGGATGGCTTTAGACGCGGGGCTGAAGCCGCCGCTCTACCCAGAAGGAACAACAGCAACGGCAGCGACGGAAGCAAACACAGAAGCAAAGGCATAAGACAACAACAAAAGCAACAGCAGATTCCTCCGCTGCGCTGCGGAATGACAACCAAAAAAGCAAAAGCAAAGGCAAAGGCAACAGCAACAGCAGGTCCTTCCTCTATGGCGAAGGGGACAACCAAACTGATGACAACTAGCTGTGGACAGGGCGAGTTCTTAGGTGCGGGGACACTTAGGGTGTGGGGGCGATGGTGGAACCTGGGGCGGGGGTGGCGATGTATGTGCTCTCGGATGGGCCGAGGTAGCTTTCTTCTGGGGCGGGGAAGTGGGGAGATGGTGGACGTGATGGTTTGGTGCGCAGGACGATGCGTTCGATGACTACAGCGGGATCGACCATGCAGACGTGTAGGGTGTGCGGACCGGGCTGGTCGACGAGAACGGCCGTGGAGACAGGGCGAACGCCGTCGCTGACGGCCTTTTCCCAATCGGGCTGGCCGTTGCCAAGTTCGGCGTTCGCGGGCCAGACGTCGAGTGTCGTGAGTGGTGCGTTGTCGAGACCGATCGCGAATCGTAGTCCGCGGCCGGGAACGAAGTTCAGAGTTGGAGCGAGGATGGCTTCGACGGTGCGAGTACCGGGACGGAAGAGGTAGATCTGGTAGTCCATGCAGGCGGAGGTCTGTGGAGTTGGATTGATGTTGCTAGTCGCAGTAGAGGGCAAGGGCGTCATGCCGGAGAGGGTTTCACCGAAGCCGGGGAGCTTTTGCCATGAGACTTCGGCGGTGTCGTGTTTGGCGGCGAAGTGTTCGGCTTCTATGGCGACGACTCCGTTGTTTTCGACGAAGCCGATGATGCTGGAGATCGAAGACGGTTTGTTGGCTTCGATCTGGATGGTAGTGGGGCGTTCGCCGTTCGTGCCTTGTTGCGCGATGACGATGTTGCCTTTGCTGTCGCCGGATGGGAGTTGGTCCCAGTCGATTCTGATGTCGATGCGGTCGCCGGTGTCGACGCCGCCGCTGGTTTTACTGAGGTGGATCCAGGGGGCGCTTGGTGTGGCAGAGAACTGGTAAGGTTCGACGCCCCGATTTGCCAGTTCGATGCGATAGGTCTGGTGGTTAATGGAATCGAAGGCGGGCACAGCAGGGCGGAATGGAGTTGAATCTTCGGCGAAGACGAGCATGTGCGCGCCGGCGAGCGGTTGGACCTGCTGCACGGCGGGCATAGCGTTGAGGGGCGGGTCGTTCCAGGAGACGTAGCCGATGTGGGTCTGGTCCATCATGTGGTCCCATTTTCCGTCGAGGAGCTTGTGGTTGTACTCGGCGGAGAGTGCGGCGTCCTGGGCGAAGAGGTCGCGGGTCTGGTCGGCGTACTGATTGGCGATGGAGCGACCCTGGCGGGCGTAGAGATGGTTACGTCCTGCGGCTATATACATCTCGCTGACGATGGCTGACGCCTTGAGTGGATAGAGGACTAGCTCAAAGAAGGCAGGACGCTGGTCGGCGGGGAGTTGAGCGTTAAGTTCTTCGGCGCGTGCGGTGAGGGTGCGCCACTCGTCGTCGATGCGTTCTGCTTCACGGTCCTGCGTGAGCGAGAAGGTGGTGGGGTCGATCAGCTCGGGTTTGCGGCGACCGTTGAATTTTGTGTAGGCGGACATGAGAGCGGCGATCTCCTGGGCGTGTTCGGGGCCGAACTCACGTGTGGCCCAGAGCTCGGTGAAGTCGTCGAGATGGTCCTTGTCCCATCGCTCGGGGGTGCGAGCGAGCGAGAGGAAGAATTCGACGGGGAACTCCATGGGCTTGAGGTCGCCGACGTTGACGACCCAGATGCGATCGGCTCCGTAGTCGAGGGCGAGGCGCATCTGCTCCTGAATTTTGGGGATGGGGTTGGTGTTGAGCCATTTGTAGGAGCGTGGGCCGCCGACGTAGTCGAAGTGATAGTAGATGCCGGCTCCGCCGGAGCGTTTGCGCTCTTCGGCGGTGGGGAGGCGGCGGAGATCGCCCCAGTTGTCGTCAGACCAGAGGAGGGTGACGTCTTCGGGGACGCGCATGCCTTTTTCGTAGTAGGTCTGAACTTCTTTGTAGAGGGCCCAGACCTGAGGGACTTTGGTGATGTCGGGGTTGACGGTTTCCTTGAGGATCTCGCGCTGTTTGGCGACGATGTCCTCGAGCTGTCGGGTGCCGGCTTCGGCGGACATTGGGGTGTCATTGAGGCCGCGCATGCCGAGGGTGACGATCTGCTCGTAGTTTTTGTTGCGCTGCATGCCGGCGCGCCAGAAGTCGTCGATGGCCTGGGCGTTTTTGGTGTAGTCCCAGGGGCCGTAATTACCGCGGGTCCATTCCTTTTCAGCGCGCATCATGGGCTCTTCGTGCGAGGTGCCCATCACGATGCCGTACTCGTCGGCGAGTTTGGCGTTAAGGGGATCGTCTGCGGCGAAGGCGTTGTTCCACATGGCCGGCCAGAGGAAGTTGGCCTTGAGGCGGAGGAGCAGATCGAAGACCTTTGTATAAAACTTCGAGTTCATGCCTCCAAACTTTTCCATGGTCCAGCCACTGAGCGCGGGGGCCTCGTCGTTGAAGAAGATGCCGCGATACTTCACGCGGGGTTCGGGCTGGAGGTAACGGCCGGGTGCGATGTAGAGCGCGTCCTGATGGCGAATGGGGACGTCGGCCCACCAGGCCCAGGGAGAGACCCCGATTTGTTCGGAGAGGTCGTAGATGGCGAAGATTGTGCCGCGCTTGTCGGCGCCGGCGATGACGAGTGCGCTGCGGATGCCGGGGAGTGGGTGGGGAATTGTTTGTGTGACGGAGGTCTCCCAGTGATTGCGGATGGAGCTGACGTCGAGTTTGTGTTGGGCGATGAGCTTGTCGATGACGGGGCTGCGGCCGATGGTGCCGATGATGACGACGTCTTGTTGTCTTGCGATGGCGTGGAGGACCTCCGGGGTGTGGTTGGTGACTTGGTTGATGTCGGAGTCGAGATTGGACACGGCGTGGAGGACGCCGGGCCAGTCGGCGCTGTCGACGTAGAGGGGTGCGACGGTGGTGGTCGTTGCGAGTGCGAAGGCGCCGGGTGTGGGAGTAGAGGAGACGTGCGATTTTTCGCCGAGTGCGAAGGCAGAGCGTGAATGGAGGACGGCTGCGGTGAGGAGGAGCGTGGCGGCGATGTGCAGGACGGTGCGGGTTCGTGTCATTTTGGGGCCCAGATGCGGTAGTTGCCGCTGACGTGGAGCATGCTGAACATGTAGAGCATGCTGTCGAAGTAGCGCTGGTCGCCGACGGGGACGGGGGTGCGCCAGAGCTCTTCGACGAATCTCCTTTCGTTGGGGCCGGGGGTGGCTGAGAGGCTGCCGACTGTGGCGGCGGCGAGCATGCCTACGGAGTGGCGGGTGGAGAGCGGCTTGCCGTCGAGGGTGTAGCGGTCAGCGAACATCGTGATGCCCTGGCTGATGAGGAATTTTTGAATGCGGTCGGAGAGGACGACCTCGCGGGGATCCTTGTGCCACCAGTTGTAGTCGGCGGACCAGTTGCTGACGGAGCGCCAGGAGTCGTAGCTGAAGGGTGTGGGTTGGCCATCGCGGCCGGTGATCGTGGACATGTCGAAGTTGGAGCGATCGGGGGTGAGGGCGGTGTCGGGACCGGTGACTTTGACGAAGAGGTCGCGGCTGACGTCGGCTGCCTTGGCCCAGAAGGCGCGGTCTTCTTCGGGGCCCCAGCGTGCCCAGAGCTCGTAGAAGGCGGGCAGGTGGTAGGAGGCGTCGGTGTTGCTGTAGGGGCCGACGTCAGGGACGAAGCGGACCATGTTGTAGGTCTCTTCGACCATGGGGCCCGCAGTGACCGGGCGCTGCGGCATCCGGCCACCGAAGCGGGCGAAGGGATCGGGTGGTGGAGTTTTGCCCTGGCCTTTGAGCTCGATGGCCATGTTGTGCTGGGCCTGCTCGCGCTCAGTGGTGTTGGGACTGGTGATGGTGGTGTACTCGAAGGGCGGATCGTCGGGGTGGACGCGGAAGGGGCCGGATTCGGTGAGGACGGGATGATGGCGCATGCCGCGGAGGATTTTGTCGGCCTGCTCTTTGTAGTTGTAGATGCCCTGGCCGTTGCCCCAGCGGTTCGCGGCGAAGTAGAGGGCCATGACGTAGTACTCTTCGCCGTCGGGGGCGGGGCCGGTGGAGCGTGCGGTGCCGTCGGTGTTCATGGACCAGGCGAAGTAGCCGACGTTGGGATTGTGAGGGTCGGTGATGAGCATGTAGGTGTTGGACCAGTTCCAGAGAGCGTCGAACTCGCGCTTGTGGTCGAGCTGGACGGCGATCATCATGCCGTAAGACATGCCTTCGGTGCGGGCGTCGTTGTTGGCCCAGTCGGTCATGTAGCCTAGCGGGCCGTTTTCGTTTTTGCCTGCTTCGAAGTAGACGCGCTCGGAGACGGCGTCGCCGTGGAAGAGCTGCTGGAAGGCCTTTTCGAGACGGACTTTGGTTTCCGTT
>Ga0210388_10002032_pt1 | contig 15782 bp, 11 predicted proteins | sample IncBWC19OmetaG_FD_155485 | JGI IMG/M metagenome (GOLD analysis project Ga0210388, IMG submission 155485) | Forest soil microbial communities from Barre Woods Harvard Forest LTER site, Petersham, Massachusetts, United States - Inc-BW-C-19-O ...
GTTACTGTAACCAAGCCCACAGCAATTACTATAACTACAAGCGCAACTACTGCTAATTGTGGCTTGCCAGATGGAAGTGCAACTGCTGTAGTAGGTGGTGGTACTGGCCCCGGATATACTTATTTGTGGAGCAATTTGGCAACAACACCAAGCATAACAAATGTGGCTCCCGGAAGTTATTGTGTAACCGTAACCGATGCTAACAAATGTGTTGACACGGCTTGTGTAACTGTGCCTAATATTCCAGGTGAAGTAGCAAGTATATCAGGAACAACTAATGTGACATGTAATGGCGGTAATGATGGAACTGCTACTGCTACACAAGTAGGTGGTATTGGCCCTTTTAGTTATAGCTGGAATACTGTTCCTCCTCAGCTTACACAAACAGCCACTGGGCTTAGTGCAGGAAGTTATACAGTGACTGTTACTGATGCTGCTTCGGGTTGCCAGTCAACTGCAGTAGCAACAATAACAGAACCAGCATTAGTTGTAACTACCCCAGGACCTCCACAAACAATATGTAATGGCCAGAGTGCTACAATGAGTGTTGCCAGCGTGGGTGGAACCGGACCCTATACCTATACATGGAACCCGGGTGGTTTAACGGGAGCAACAGTAACAGTATCGCCAACAGTAACTACAACCTATACAATAACAACAACCGATGTAAACGCATGCCCCGGAGCCCAGGTAACAATAGTGATAACGGTGAATCCGCCATTGAGTATTGTTGCAAGCCCTACAAGAGCCATGTGCCCGGGAGGTAATGTAACACTTAGTGCAGTGGCTGCAGGTGGCGACGGAACCTATACCTATAACTGGATGCCGGGTAATTTGAGCGGAGCCAGTGTAAATGTGTCGCCCGCAGTAACTACAATATATACAGTAACAGTGAACGACGGTTGCGGTACACCTGCAGCTACAGCTACCGAAACAGTAATTTTAGATCCGCTACCCGTGGTAAGCTTTACGGCTGATACTACAAATGGATGTTACCCGGTGTGCATCAACTTTAAAGATATGAGCACCATAACATCAGGAGGTTTAAACAAATGGCAATGGACCTTTGGAAATGGAGGCACATCAGGTCACCAGGATACAACGTATTGCTATATGACCCCGGGAGTATATACTGTGGGCTTAACAGTAACCTCTGATAGTGGATGCAGTTCAAGCCAGACGGTACCTAATATGATAACTGTATATAATCATCCAACGGCTAAGTTTACGGCATCTCCTCAACCGGCTACTATAATAGATCCAACAATTAATTTTACTGATCAAAGTACAGACGATTATGGAATTGTAAATTGGGCGTGGACATTTGGTGATCCTTTAGATGGTACAAGCTTGTTGCAGAACCCTGTTTATACATACGCTGATACAGGAACCTATTGCCCAAGGTTAATTGTTACGAATAAATATGCCTGCGTAGATACTGTAACGGAATGCATAGTAATTGATCCTTTCTTTACCTTGTATATACCTAATGCCTTTAGCCCTAATGGCGATGGGGTGAATGATATATTTACAGCGAAAGGAACGTATGTATGTGGATTTCAGATGTATATATTCGACCGTTGGGGTATGCAATTGTTCTATACTGAAGATATAGATAAGGGCTGGAACGGAACAGTGAACGGCGGCCAGATAGTTGAGCAGGAAGACGCGTATATATACCTCATATATGCAATAGATTGTATTCAGCACAAAAAGCATTCATATATCGGTAAGGTATCCATCATTAAATAGCTCTTCGGCTGTTTAATATCATTTCCCCGAATTAGTATAATTACTAATATTGTAGTATAAATGGAAACAATGGTGACCGAGATAACTCATGGTATAAAGATTAGTGTACAAAGTGTATACGAATCGGGCCATTCCCGTCCCAAGCAAGGTTATTATGTGTTTTCATACCGCATATCCATTGAAAATAAGAGCGATGCAACTGTGCAGCTTAAGCGTAGGCATTGGTATATTTTTGATTCTATTGCGGGCTGGAATGAAGTAGAAGGCGAAGGTGTTGTTTCGCAACAGCCAACATTATATCCCGAGGATGAATATCAGTACGAGTCTTTTTGCCCGCTTATGAGTGAAGCAGGAAAAATGTACGGTACTTATTTGATGGAAAATAAAAAAGATAATTCTACGTTTCTTGTCCGTATACCTATGTTCGAACTAATAGCCCCATACCGTTTTAATTAATCACATTATGTACAAGCGTTCCTTTCTTTTAATACTAGTAGTTTTTGCCGGTATTTTTAATCAAGCCTCAGCGCAAAAATCATCAAGGCATTTAATACAATTTTCAGGTGTTGTGGTAGGTAATGGCGATCTAAAGCCTATACCGTATACAGCAATTCTTATAAAAAGTAATTACCGCGGTACTATCTGCGATAATAACGGGTATTTTTCATTCGTTGCTCAAACTGGCGATACTATTGAGTTTTCATCTATCGGCTATAAGCAGAATTCATATACTATCCCTGACACATTAACTGACAGGTACGCGCTCATTCATCTTATGGATAAAGATACTAATGTGCTTCATGCAGTAATTGTTTATCCATGGCCTTCCCGCGAAGCGTTTAAGCATGCATTCCTGCAACTTAATATACCTGACGATGACCTGGACAGAGCAAAGAAAAATATTGCACTGGCTGAAAAAAGGGCTAAGATGGAAGGAATGCCAATGGATGCTAATGCTAATTTTATGAATACTATGCAGCAAGAATACAGCAAGCTGTATTATGCAGGGCAACTTCCTACCAATAACCTTCTTAACCCGCTTGCCTGGTCTTCTTTCATACAGGCATGGAAGAATGGAGACCTCAAGATTCAATAAAGTAATTCTTCCAATAAAATCCACTTCCCGGCGTTAAGTATCTTTGTCACCCTATTTAGTTTATAGTGAATAAGTTGAGGACCCGAATATTCCTTTCTGTAATAATTGTTTTTATTTTTTCCTTTGTTGCTTGTGCACAGCAAGCATATATAAAGGGAACCATAAAAGATAGCTTGGGGCTACCTGTACAGGATGTGTTAGTCGGCCTTGTAGGCGGTACTCAACAACCTGTATATACTGATAGCGTCGGACATTATAATTACGTAATACCGGCAGGCAGGCAAGTTGAGGTATTGTACTTCCACCCGGGTTTTCTTGCCCAACATTGTATTGTAACGCTAAATAGTGGAGAAACACACGAGTTTAATACTGTGTTGCGCATGTCAGCCGGTACTAAGTTGAATGGTGTAGAAGTAGTAGGAGCAAGGCACAGTGCGCAGGAAGCATATGAACTAGATCCCAAGGTGGTAAATTTCATCCCTATGCCCTCAGGCGATTTTAACGCCATACTAATGACACAACCGGGTGTATTCAGCCGAACAGAATTGGGTTCTGAATATTCTGTTCGAGGTGGAAGTTATGATGAGAATTTAGTCTATGTAAATGGTATTGAAATTTATCGCCCGTTCTTAATACAGCAAGGGCAGCAGGAAGGCTTGAGTTTTGTAAACCCCGATCTTGTGTCTTCTGTTGTCTTTTCAGCCGGGGGCTTTGAAGCAAAATACGGTGATAAAATGTCATCGGTATTAGATGTTACGTATAAAAAACCAACCCAGTTTGCAGGCTCGGTTTCTGCAAGCCTTTTAGGAGGAAGTATGCATTTGGAAGGTACTGATAAGAGCCATAGGTTTACCTGGATAATGGGTGTTCGGTATAAATCAAATCAATATCTTCTTAACAGTCTTGATATTCAAGGTGACTATAAACCTAAGTTTGCCGATGCACAAGTGTTTATGACCTATGCCCTATCTGACAGGCTTGAGATCGATGTATTGGGGAACTACGCATTGAATCAATATCAGTTTGTACCCCAAAGTGAAGAAACTTCATTCGGTACTATAAGCCAGGCATATCATTTACAGGTATATTTTCAGGGGCAGGAGGTTGATCTATATAAAACTATTACCGGCGCTGTTTCATTATTGTATAAAGTAAATGACAAAGTGAATTTGCGCTTCACTACTTCTGCATATAACGACGTGGAAAGCCAGGATTACGATATTGAGGGAGATTACCTGATTAGCCAGTTAGAAACTAATTTGGGCAGTTCAAGCCTTGGTAAGGCTGGTTATGGAATTGGTGTGGGTTCGTATCTTAATCATGCCCGTGATGATATAAATGCGTTTGTGTATAGTTTTCAGCATACCGGTACTTTTGACTATAACAAGAATAGTAAACTATTATGGGGCTTTACGCTTCAACATGAGCAAGTAACAAGTCAAACAAGCCAGTGGAACCTTATTGATTCGGCAGGCTATTCATTGCCATATAGTGCAAGTATTCTGCAATTGCAGAATGTAGTTAAGACCTATGATACATTGCAGTCGAACCGTATTATGGCTTTTGCAGAGAACGTAACCCGCTGGCAAACCGCAGATACAGGTATTTTTACATTTACTGCAGGCGTAAGAACCAATTACTGGGACATGAATAAAGAAAATGTAATTAGCCCCAGAGCAACCCTTGCATTTAAACCGAATTGGAAACATGATGTGCTTTTCCGCCTATCATCAGGCTTGTATTACCAGCCTCCTTTCTATCGTGAAATGATGGACCAGTATGGGCAATTGCATACAAATATTAAAGACCAGGAATCGGTGCATTATGTAGCCGGTGCCGATTGGAATTTTAAAATGTGGCACAGGCCATTTAAGTGGGTAACCGAAGCGTATTACAAGGATCTGGTGAGTGTGATCCCCTATGAAATTGATAATGTTGCTGTAAATTATTTCCCGACTCAAACTGCAAAAGGTGCTATAGAAGGTATTGATATGAAGGTAAATGGTGAGTTTGTAAAGGGCCTCGAGTCGTGGTTTAGCTTATCGGTTATGCAGGCTAGATACCTTATTAATAATGCATCATACACTAATTATTATAATAGTTATGGCCAGCTAATAGAACCAGGAATTACAGCTAATACTACTCCAACTGATAGTGTGAAACATTACCTGGGTTCACAACCCATGCCAACCGATGAGCGTGTAACAGCAAGTTTCTTCTTCCAGGATTATTTACCGCGCAACCCGAATTTTAAAATACATCTTAACTTATTATTTGGTACAGGTATTCCTTTCGGAGCACCAAGTAAGACATTATACGGAGATACCTTGCGCACACCTTTTTACACCCGAGTAGATATTGGTTGTTCTTACCTTGTAATAGGAAAGAAAGGGCAAACAAAAACCGGAGTTGCAAAATACTTCCATTCGTTATGGATAGGACTTGAAGTATTCAACCTGTTGCAAGCAAATAATGTAATATCATATAACTGGATTGCCGATGCCAGTGGCAGGGAATATGCCGTACCGAATTACCTTACGGCACGTGAGGTAAACCTTCGGGTGATGCTGGACTTTTAGTATCCCTGAAATCCTTATAGATAAAGCATATTGTACGGTTAATAACTTTTATCGTAGGGTATGGTTTCTTTACTAATTTTGCCTCATCTAAATATTTAAAACCATGAAAGTAACCGTTGTAGGTGCAGGAAATGTAGGGGCTACCTGTGCTAATGTTCTTGCCCAAAAGGATATAGTAAATAAAGTTGTCCTTATTGATATTAAAGAAGGCACCTCGGAAGGGAAGGCCCTGGATATTTGGGAGGCTGCACCAATTAACGAATACAGTACAAGAGTAGTCGGATATACCAATGACTATTCACATACAAAGGATTCTGAAGTAGTTGTTATTACATCAGGATTACCACGTAAACCGGGTATGAGCCGTGATGATTTGATCGCTACCAATGCAGGTATCGTTCGTTCGGTTACCGAAAACGTTATAAAATATTCGCCAAATGCTAAGATCATTGTGGTATCGAACCCACTTGATGTAATGACATATTGCGCATATCTTACAGCTAAGGTAGATTCAAAGAAGGTATTTGGAATGGCAGGTATATTGGATACAGCCCGTTACCGCGCTTTCATTGCTGATGCATTAAATGTATCTCCTAAAGATATTCAAGGAATGTTGCTTGGCGGCCATGGTGATACTATGGTTCCATTGCCTCGTTACACAACTGTTTCAGGTATTCCGCTTACAGAATTATTACCTAAGGAAAAAATAGATGCTATTATTGAAAGGACAAAGAATGGCGGAGGAGAAATAGTAAACCTTTTAGGTACTTCAGCATGGTATGCACCGGGTGCAGCTGCAGCGCAAATGGTTGAGGCTATTGTTAAGAATGAAAACCGTGTGTACCCTTGCTGTGCATTACTTAACGGAGAATATGGTTACAAAGGAATTTATTTGGGTGTTCCTGTTAAGCTTGGTAAAAATGGAATTGAACAAATTATAGAGTTGAAACTTGATGCAGCTGAAAAAGCACTTCTCGATTCTTCTGCTAAGGCTGTTCGCCAGGTTATGGATGTATTAGATAAGCAATTATCTGCAGTAGCTAAGTAGTATCTTAATCTCAAAATATAAAAAGCCCCTGAGTTTTCGGGGGCTTTTTTATTTTCTGAATTATGAGAATTTTCTTACGTCTTCAAGCTTATTGGCATTAAGTACTTTTATGCCTCTGCCATCCGTCTCTATCAGTTTATCCTGCTTAAAGTCTGACAAAGTACGAATAAGTGATTCTGTAGATGTTCCTACTATTCCTGCAAGATCATCGCGCGAAATACTAATAGTAGCGCCTTGCTCTCCTTTTTTATTTAATTGCAATAATGCCTCTGCAACACGTGCCCTTACCGAATTATAGGCAAGGCCAAGCAGCCTTTCTTCTTTCTCATTTATGTTATTTGCCAGCATTTTTATAAAACGTGCCGATACATCATTACTGGAATATATAAGCGATTGGAAATCGCTTTGAGGAATAAGTACAAGCTCAGAATCTTCCAGGGTTGTTGCTGAATCAGAATAAGGTGCGCCTTCAAGCATGGCGACATACCCAAAGAACTCTCCTGGGCCAAAGAGGCCTGTAATGAATTCCTTTCCTTCGTTATTTATCTTCCATGTTTTTATTTTCCCCTTATTCACAAAATACACTGCATTCGGTGTATCACCTTCACGGTATAGTGTTTCCTTCTTTGGGTGATTCTTTGCTTTGAAGTCAGCTACAAGGCTTTCTGGCAAACTGAATTCCTTAGCTTCATTCACAAATTGTATCAACCCGCTTAGGTCCCTTGAATAATTTTTCTTGAAAAACTGATTGCGTTTAAGACGTGCTTCAACCGCATTTAATAATTCAACTTCATCAAATGGCTTTATTAAATAATCGTCAGCGCCCATATTCATCCCCTTCCTAATATCAGCTCTTTCTGCTTTTGCTGAAAGGAATATAAATGGGATGCTTGCAATCTCGGGTTCTTCGCTTAATACATTCAGTACTCCATACCCATCCAGTTCGGGCATCATTATATCGCATATGATCAGGTCGGGCTTTTCCTTTTTAGCAAGAGCAACTCCCTTTTCTCCATTTTCAGCGGTTATAACTGCAAAATGTGCAAGGCCAAGAATTTCAGAAGTATTCTCACGCATTTCCTTATTGTCCTCTATTAGCAATATTTTTTTCATCTTTCAGTCTATCGATTTGTATGGTTAACCCTGCCATAAATTTACACTTTAATTCTAATGTCGATAAAATCGTATTTTTGGTATCAAACCAAAATTATGGCTAAAAGAGTATACTTATCAGTTGTTATGTTAGTATTATTTTCTGCTAACATTTCAGCGCAGAATAATGATTCAATTGTATTTAAGAAGATTGCAAATGAAGTGCTTATTCATGGTAAGTGCTATAACTGGTTAGATTATCTTTCCAATCGTATTGGTGGCAGGCTAAGTGGTTCGCCACAAGCAGCGCTTGCAGTAAAATATACCCGTAGCCTTATGGATAGCATAGGTGCCGATACTGCCTATTTACAGGAATGTAAAGTGCCACATTGGGTTAGGGGAGAAAAGGAAGTGGGTAAATTAATCACAGGAAAAGAGGGCGAAATAATTGTAAAGATTTGTGCTTTGGGTGGCTCTATTGCCACTCCTGCAGAAGGTATAACAGGCGAAGTAGTTGAGATAGATAATTTTGATGATCTTAAAAAACTTGGCAGGGCCGGCTTAGAAGGTAAGATAGTTTTTTATAATCGTGCTTTTGACGAAACTAAGATTAACACCTTTGAGGCATATGGCGGTGCTGTAGATCAAAGGTGGAGTGGCCCTAGCCTTGCTGCAAAGTATGGCGCTGTGGGTACGATTGTAAGGTCAATGACCAATATTATTGACGATAATCCGCATACCGGTGTTATGAAGTATAACGACAGTTTGCCTAAAGTTCCATGCTGCGCTATATCTACTAAAGGAGCTGAATTATTAAGTGGCTTACTAAAAAAGGAAAGTGGAGTGAAGTTTCATTTTAAAATGAGTTGCCAAACATTGCCTGATGAAACATCATATAATGTGGTAGGAGAGATACGAGGAACCGAGCACCCGGAAGAAATTATAACCATCGGCGGTCACCTCGATTCATGGGACTTGGCACAAGGTTCTAATGACGATGGAGCAGGTGCTGTTCAATCCCTAGAAGTATTGAGAACATTCAAAGCTTTAGGAATAAAACCAAAACGTACCATTAGGGTTGTAATGTTTATGAATGAAGAGAATGGTGGAAGAGGTGGGGCTAAATATGCAGAATTAGCAAAATTAAGGCACGAGCACTTAATAGCAGCAATAGAATCAGATGCGGGCGGAGGTACTCCACTTGGTTTTGGTATGGTAGGTAAAGATGACAAGAAAGCTAAGATAAGGTCATGGGCAAAATTATTTCTTCCGTATGGAGTATATGATTTTACGGGCGATGAGGCGGGAGCAGATATAGATAAACTAGATGACCAAGGAGCAACATTGATGGGCCTTGAACCCGATTCACAACGATATTTTGATGTACACCATGCGGCAACCGATACATTCGACAGAATAGATAAGCGTGAGCTTGAATTAGGAGCTGCTTCAATGACTATGATGGCTTACATGCTTTCCCAATACGGATTGTAGGCAGCTTATCATATATTAGTAGATAACAGTATGAGCGCCAGTTTCTTGCATAGCTCGGTAATTTGTTTTATTTTTAGCATACTATTCACTTGGATAGCCTAAAACTACTAAGCTTTAATTTGATTCAACCACTGTTACATAAGCAAATAAAGAGATTGTATTATACATTATGTATAGTTATATCTGCTTCCTTGTTCCCTTCACATAGTTTCGCCCAGGATACCACACATGTGGTGGATTCCTTGTCTATATACAACATGTCACTTGAAGATCTATTGAAGATCAAAGAATCAGGGGTATCGAGTCAATTGGAATCTATTATCAATTCACTTATTGGAGTGGCTTCTAAGAAGTCAGTTTCATTAAGAAATTCGCCTGCAATAGTTACTCTTATTACAGAAGAAGAAATAGAAAGATCGGGTGCTCGTGATTTAATAGATGTGTTACGCCTTGTTCCCGGTATTGATTTTGGCAGCGATGTGCAAGGTGTTGTAAGTATTGGAATACGAGGTAACTGGGCGCACGAAGGTAAAGTGCTATTACTATTGGATGGACAGGAAATGAATGAGATATTATATTCTTCATTGCAGTTAGGTAATCATTTTGATGTAAGTCAAATTAAAAGGATTGAGATAATTCGTGGCCCGGGTTCTGCCATTTATGGAGGGTATGCTGAATACGGAGTTATAAATATTATCACTAAGAGCGGGGCCGATATACATGGAGTTTCAGCTTCGGTGAGTGATGGAGAAATGCAAAATGCATTTGGGCATAGGAATATAAGTGTAGCTGCCGGAAATAAAATAAATGACTTTCAATATAGCCTTGCAGGCTTTTTCGGAGAAGGGAACAGAAGTGATGCAACGTATACCGATTTTTCAGGCAATAGTTATTCTATGGCAGGCAATTCTAACCTTGATCCTGAAAATATTAACCTTGGATTGTCTTATAAGGGATGGAGCTTCCGTGGTATTTACGATAATTACGAAATGACCACTCGCGATAATTATGGGACTATACTTAGCCAGGCATACCCGAATAATTTTTTATCGGAATTCGCTGAACTTAAATATGAAGCAAAGCTTAGTGATAAAATAACCCTGACTCCTTTAGTTAATTTCAAACTACAAAAGCCATGGAATTTTGCAGGCACCGTTCCCGCGGTTGATTCCTCATACACTGTATATGATAAGACTGCCGAGAGGTATCGGGCTAATCTTACCATGTCATACGATATAACCCACAAGATAAATTTGATTGCAGGTGGCGAAGTTTACTATGATTACGCATCTCTTGGAGCTGATACTACATTGTTTCAGAACGGTAAACGAAATATAAGTTACACGAATGAAGCAGTTTTTATGCAAGTGTTCTTCAAGAATAGAATTGCCTCATTATTACTGGGAGGACGATATGATAATAATTCAGGTTATGGGTCAGATTTTGTGCCACGCCTAGGCATAATGAAGAAAATAGATAAGTGGAATTTTAAGTTCTTATTCAATAATTCATTTCGTGCACCGGGTATAGAAAATATTGATTTTGCTATTGCACCTATAAAGCCTGAAGTTACACAGGTAATTGAGCTGGAAGCCGGTTATGAATTAGCCTCCAATATGTATCTCACAGCTAATTTTTTCGACATTACAACATGGAATCCGATTGTTTATTATGTGGATACTCTGGCTGTAAATGGCAGCTATGACGGGTATAAAAACCTTTCCGGGGCAGGAAGTACCGGAATAGAAGTTGACTATAGATTAAAAGATACCTGGGGATACCTTGATCTCAATTATTCATTTTATTCTACTGCAGGTAAAACAGTTATTCCTGCTGACCAGGTACCGACAGATAATTCAATGACACTTGGGTTTGCATCAAATAAGTTCAATATTTCAGCATGCTATTATATTGCTAAGCATATCAGTATTGCTCCGACTGTTTCCTGGATAGGTAAAAGATATGGTTATGCACCAATCGACACGGGTGGTTCTTACCTTAAATTATTTTCACCTATGGCCTTGGTTAATCTATTTGTGCAGTACGAAATTGTTTCAAGGAACAAGCTTAAAATTGGCATTGGGTGTTTCAATATCTTAAATGAGGATAATGAATTTATTCAACCATATAACAGCGGACATGCTCCTTTGCCTGGCCAATCGAGAGAGTTTGATATAAGATTAACCTATTTCCTCAATTTCAAAAAATGAGAAAGAGGATATTGACATATCAAGTTGCGTTTGCTATTCTCGGATGCATATTTTTTAAGCCTGTACAAATCAGGGCCCAATCACTCAACTACCAGTTAGCTTCGGTATTTGTATATAATTTTATTCAATCAGTTGAATGGCCTAAAGATAAACGTTCGGGTAGTTTTGTAATTGGTGTGTATGGCTCTTCACCTTTAACTGCTGAGTTAGTAAAGTTTATTACTTCAAAACATGTTGGCGACCAGCCTATTATTGTTAAGGTAATAACCTCTCTTGATAATGCAGCCGATTGCCATGTCATATTTGTTCCATTGGATCAAAGCGACAAGATCAAGCAAATTTGCTTGCAGCTTAAGGGTAAACCTATACTAATTATTGCTGAAAAGATAGGACTTTGTAAAAAGGGAGCTTCAATTAGCCTGTTTCTGGATGAAGATGATGATTACAAAACCAAATTTGAGTTAAATAGGGCAATTATTGAGAGTAATGGCTTATCTATTTCAGAAAGGCTGATATTATTGGCATCACAGATGAATAAATAATTTTTCTGTTTTATTGATAGGGAATAAACAGTAAGTACCAAACCTTGTTCCCTTTAATTACGTATTAGTTCAATATAGGGATGTAGGCAATTTATCTTCCTGAAATACGTTAATACCTTCTATAGTTAAGTTTATGAAAAATAGCCAGTACTTATAGAAATTAGAATATATGGAAAAGAGACTTATTTCATAACTTTGATAATATTGAAGAAATAGAACCCCGAAAATGAAGCCAGTTAATAGATTGAGTATAATATTACAATTGACTTTTGTTTTTGTTTCTGCATTTATAAAGGGGCAGACACCGCTCAATGACCAGAATTGGTATATAGATACCGGCAAAAGCGATGAGTTTAATTCTACTGCAATAAACCCAAATAAGTGGCATGTACTGGATTGCCCAAGTGGTGATTGTTGTAATTGGGGAGGTGGTACAGCATTTGAAAAAGGCAATACTATGGATTCAGCCGGGTTGTTAAGGTTTAGGGTTGATGGTCCCGGTTTAGCTCCTATTCCTTGTAGCAGAGGTACATATGCTACCGGAGGAATTCAATCTGACTCGGAGAATTATACTTATGGCTATTATGAAATATATGCCAAGTTGCCCGGGTTCTACGATAAAGGAGTCCCTTGCGGGCTAAAATTCTGGCCAACTTTCTGGATGGCATATCAGCAGTTTGATACCAGCTGTTTAGTTGTTGGAAATGAAGTTGATATACTTGAACCTAATGGCACACAATACGCAAATGGCAGTACCAATGTATGTGGTTGGTGGTATCTTAGCGGGAATTGTCAGTCAAAAAAGAACCAGGGAATTTATAATTCTCCGGTTCCCTTATTTACAGGCTTTCATAAATATGCAGTTGAGACCTTGCCCAATGCAGTTATCTTCTATTTTGACGATGTGCCCTTTTTCGAGAATTATAACAGCCCAACGATGATTATGCATCCTATGAGGCTTTATATTGACCAGCAACTTCAAGATACATCAATAAAATTCAATCCCAATACTCCATTTCCCCAGTATTATACTATTGATTATTTCAGGTATTATAGATTGAACCTTGCCTGTGGTGTGAGCACAACATTATTAGATAACATAGATATTGCCAACTATGTATTCTCAGTCAAATCAGATATAACCTTCGGGAATGGATTAAATTCTATTTCATTGAACAGTACCGATGTTAAATATTTTCGTGCAGTTAATTCTATAACTATTAACGGAACTTTTACTGCACCCCTGGGAAGTGAGTTAGCCTTAATTCCCACTCCATGTAATTAGCTTTGTATATTAATAATGAATATAACACTATAAGAATGAAAAGGTCATTTACAAAGATTAAAGAATACGCTTCAATTATATTAATTGGAGTATTTACATTTTTAGGTTTTAATGCAAAGGCGCAATTTAAGTTGTTTTCAACAGGCAGCATATCTATTGGAAGTATTACCCAACCACCGGCATGGGTTGAATTACAGGTGATAGGGAATAGCTTGCATTCTAACAATACCGGTGTTATTACTTCATCAGCTTTTATCAGAGGGTTAAATGTATTCTCAACCGATACTAATCCAGACTTTTCATGGTGGGGAGATATACATACCGGAATTTTCCACCCAATAGTGAATAGTATTGCATTTGCTATTTTGGGTAATGAGGCAATGAGGCTTTCGCCCAGTGGTAATTTGCTTGTAGGAACAACAGTTGATAATGGCGATAAGCTACAGGTATACGGCGCTTCAAATGCTAATTCATTTGATGTTTTTTCTACAGCTTCAACCAATAATTTATACTCAGGAATAAACTGGCTAAACAATACTACCACAAAAGCCTGGGCTGTTGAATATGGAGGACAAGATCAGTTTTATGTAAACGGAAGCGGAGCGGCATATGCCTATAGCTGGAATTCTCTTAGCGATTCAACACTAAAAGAAAATATTCACGGGATTCAAAGCGCATTGAATAAGGTGTTGCAGTTGCAGGGTGTTACATATAATTTCAAATCTTCTTCAAAAGGTTTTAATAAAGAATCAGGATTACCGGAGAACAGGCAGATGGGACTTTTGGCCCAGGCAGTGGAAAGGGTTGTACCTGAAGTAGTAAGTACTACAGGCTCCGGCTTAAAGACTATTGCTTATAGTAATCTGGTAGGTTTGTTGATCGAGGCAATGAAACAAGAAGATGCCAGGGTTACCATACTTCAGCATAAACTTGATAGTTGTATTGTTTTAAATAAGCATAATTCACTTTACAGTGGGAATGTAAATGGTGAACAGGCACAAGCTAAATTATACCAATGTAGTGTTGGTTCTGAAGATCAAAACTGTAGTATACAATGCTACGTGCCTGAACAAAGTAATGATGCTAAGATTATGCTATTTGATATGAATGGAACTCTAAAGCGTTCTATTCCAATAAGCAATACAGGCAAGCAATACATTAATATAAGTGCAAATACTATTTCTGCGGGAATGTATTATTATACACTTGTAATTAACGGTAAAGAAATTGATACTAAGAAACTTATAATTGCAAAGCAGTAAGGAACATGGTTGCTATAATACTATTACTTTACCTCTTGCAATTATTTCATTTTCGGAAGTAATAACCCTGTATAAGTAAACGCCCTTACTCTGCGTACTCAGGTCCATTTGCGTAATGGTTGAATTAAGGCTTACATAGTAAACCCGTTGTCCTAATATGTTATACACTTCTATTTGAGCCTGGCTATTTATGCCTTGTAATTTGATATTAAATACTCCATAACTTGGGTTTGGATAAATAGTTACTTCTCCGCTTTCAGGGCTAATGAATGGCGCTATAGTGAGTTTTCGTATTGTATTATTATATGCATCGGCTAAGTATAGTACTTGCTGCGGCCCAATAGTTATACCGGTTGGGTTGTAAAGTGTTATTGAAGTTGCATTTTCACTCTCATTGGAATAGCCTAATTTATTATTGCCTGCTATTGTAGTAATAATACCATTTTTACTTACTTCCCTTATCCTGTTATTAAATTGATCGGCAATAAATATGTCTCCTGAATTATCTGCTGCAACTCCTGAGGGATAATTTAATTCAGCTGAAGTGGCTGACCCTCCGTCACCTGAATATCCTGCAATTCCATTACCTGCAACTGTATATATATAACCAGTAGTTGTTACCTTCCGAATGCAAAAATTATTTGCATCGGCAATGTAAATATTGCCTGAATCATCTAAGTTGATACCCGAAGGATAATATAGTTCAGCTAATGTTGCCGGACCCCCGTCGCCTGAATAACCGCGTACTCCGCAACCCACCACAGTAGTTATTATACCCGTTGAGTGATCAATTTTTCGTATCCTGCTATTAAATACATCCACAATAAAAATATCTCCTTTTGTATCTTCTGCAAGTGCTATCGGGTCTCTGAATGAAGCTAAAGTAGCAGGACCACCATCGCCCGAAAACCCGTAAGTTCCTGTACCTGCAATGGTGGAAATTATTCCACTGGTATTAACCTTGCGTACTCGGTCATTTCCTATATCCGATATCAAAACATTACCTGAGTTTTCACCAAAAACCCCCATCGGGCCATTTAGCTCGGCTGATTTGGCTGGTCCTCCATCTCCTGAAAAGCCAAAAAATCCATTACCTGCAATTGTCGAAATTATGCCATTACTTGTTGCTACTCTCACACGTGAATTACCCCAATCTGTAAAATAAACATTACCTATGCTGTCTGCCGAAACTTCCATGGGGTCTAATAATGTTGCAATTACCGCAGAACCGCCGTCTCCTGAAAAGCCGAAACTGGAATCGCCGGCAATATTAGTAATAGCATAGGATTGCGCTTTCACTTTTCCTATGCCAACCGATAGAATTGTTAAAAGTGTAAATAATGCTTTTTGCTTTATTTTCCTCATTATTCCTATGAATGTGATACACTAACAAAGATAAGGAAAGAACTCCGCAAATTCAAG
>Ga0210388_10002033_pt1 | contig 15778 bp, 11 predicted proteins | sample IncBWC19OmetaG_FD_155485 | JGI IMG/M metagenome (GOLD analysis project Ga0210388, IMG submission 155485) | Forest soil microbial communities from Barre Woods Harvard Forest LTER site, Petersham, Massachusetts, United States - Inc-BW-C-19-O ...
CGAGCAATGTAGTGGTGGGGGTGGGGCAGCGCGTGTTGCTGAGCCTCGACATCGAGATGAAACCGAACATGCACGTGTATGCTCCGGGTGTGGAAGACAACTACATTCCGATCGACTGGAAGATGAAGGAATCAGACGCGGCCGCCGCGCATGAGGTGAGCTATCCGCCGTCTGAAAAACTGCACCTGGCGGTCATTGATGAAACGGTGCCCGTGTATCACGATCATTTCCGGCTCACGAGGGAAATAACCATAGGGCAGGATGCGCAGGTGAGACCGGCGCTGGATAGTTCCGGCAAATTCACGGTGGAGGGAAAACTGCGGTATCAGGCTTGTGACGATCGGGTTTGCTATATCCCTCAAGAGCTTCCCTTGAAATGGACATTTCAGTATGCGGAGGCCGATAAACAGAGGGCGCCGGTGGAGTTGAGGCGAAAGTAGTGCGAGAAAGCTGGATTCTACCCGCCGCTCTTCTTCACTACCACCAACGCAAACATTGCCCAGGCATTTATCCAGGGTTTCAGACCCGATTCCAGCAGCTCCCAGAAGCGGAATGTAATCTGAGGCATTAAAGAGCGCAAGCCCACTCCACCGGAAACGAGATATCGAAAGGGCATTAACAGTTCCGTTCTGGCGACGGCGAGGCTGGGGAATTGCGCTTCGAACAGCGAGCGATCGCGCTCGAGAATAATCCACGGAAGGGCGCCGTTGGCTCCCGACAAGGGACCCGCCAGCGAATGGCTCCAGCCCGGTTCTTCAGGCGAGAACGGTTCGTGGTGAAAATTTCCGTAGATCAGGCGCGACCAAGCGGAAACCCACGGTTCGATCAGAATCACGGCTCCGCCGGGGCGCAGGCAACGGGCCGCCTCCTCGAAGAACGCCCGCGGTTCCTGAATATGATGCAGCACATTCGTCATCACAATGGCTCTCAATGAATCGCTGCGGAATGGAAGTGCGCTCCCGTCCAGCACGCAGCGGACTCCCGGCGTCGCAAAAATTTCAGAAGTGACCAGGTCCGAAATATAGCCGGCCAGGAAACCCGCGCCTGAACCGATTTCCAACACCCGGCCGGGCACAGCGGGAAGCTGGTCCACTATTTTCAGATACCACTCATCGTAAATGCGCCTGACGAACGGCTTACTTTGGATGATGTTTCGCCGCAATGAGGTGGTGGACGGATCGTTGATGTCGCAGCACTTGGTTAACGGATGCGCAAGCAGGCGCGGGGCATTTCTCATACGTGACGCGCAGGCGCGGGAACGGCTTCTCGCGCTACGAACATCACTTGGTATCCAAAGAGCCCGGGGAACATCCAGGTGGCGATGGCCAGAACGCGGTTCAACGCCCGCATGACCAAATTTTCCGGCGGCCAGCCAAGAACCAATTCCAATGGAATTACAGTTTCCGCTTCCTCCACGATGGAGTATCCGTTTGACTCGAGCAGGCGCCGGGCGGTTTTTCTGGTGAAAAACCGGAGGTGGGTCTTGTCCAATATGCCTCGCTCGGAGTAATCGAACCGGCCCAACAACAACATCAGACGGATGTAGAGATTCGCAATGTTGGGCAACGAGACAATCAACAGCCCATCGCGTTTTAAAACCTCATGAGTCTGCCGCAGGATCACTTCCGGTTTCCGCAGATGTTCCAGCACGTCCAATAACAAAACCCGGTCGAAGCGTTTGCCGCCCAGCTGCTGGATAACACCGGTGATGCCCTGCTCCAGGTCAGCCGTGAAATAGCGTTCGAATGGGGCCGTCTCCGCGGGGCTCAAGCGATTGTCTATGCCGCTCACCCTGTTTCCATTCGCGGCCAGTTCCGACGCGAAGAAGCCCTCGCCGGCACCGATATCGAGCACTTCCTGATTGGAGCCGGTCATCTGACGCGCGTAATAATGGCTGGACGACTTGCTGTGTTTGATCGGGTAATGAACGAAGTACTCCTGGAATTCGGGGAAACACTGCACCGAACGGCGGGTCTGCTTGTAGCGCCGCACGGCGCGCGCCACGTCGCGGGCATAGCGCATCCCGTTCACATAACAAATCTCATCGCCGTAATAGGTGGGGATGGGCACTTCTTTGATGCGGTAGCGCTGGTGATTGAGCTTGATTATGATCTCCGTGTCGAAGTGGAAATCATCGGTCATATGAGAGAAATCGATGTTACGCAGGGCGTGCAGGCTGTAGGCGCGATACCCGCTATGAAACTCCGTGAGATTCATTCCCAACGCACTGTTCTCGAAAGTGGTCAGTATTCGATTTCCGACATATTTGTACAGCGGCATGCCGCCCTTGAGCGCCCCACCATAGGTTTTCATCATGCGCGAGCCGAACACTGCGTCCGCGTCATCGGCCACCAGGGGATGGTAAAGGTGCGATAAAACCTCCGGCGCATATTGGCCGTCTCCATGAAGCAGCACCACGATGTCGAAGCCCTTTTCCATGAAATACCGGTAACCGGCTTTTTGATTGCCGCCATAACCCAGGTTCTTCGAATTTGACAGCACCTGCAGTTTCTCAAGCTGGCGAAGAGTTTTAAGTCCCATCGCCAATTCATAAGTGGCGTCCTGGCTGGCATCGTCGAAGACCGCGATCTCTTCGACGTTTTTCCAGACGTTGGGCGTGATGCGTTTCAATACCTTGGTAAGAGTGGTGACCGCGTTGAAGGTGACGATCAGGATCCCGATGCGCTTTCCGCGGTTGTCGGCGAGAGAGGCATCCTCCAGCAGCGCGCCGGAGCGGAGGGCGGGAAGCGGCTCAAACGGCAGCAGATCAATTGCCGCTTGCGTTCCCGGAACTCCTGCTTGAACCTGTGACTCCATCGCCAGCTTTCACTTTGACACACTTCACTTTTACACACTTCACTTTGACACCTGCCAAGGCCGGAAGCAACTCAACATCGGTACTGGGTCAGTCTGGCGGTGGGGCAGGATGCCATCCTGCGCGTGCGTTGTTAACCCGCTCAGTTTGCGCGGATTGGCAACCGGCGCGCGTTACCAACCTGCCCCACATCGGTACTGGTACCAGCAGTGGGTCAGTTTAGCTTGTGGGGCAGGATGCCATCCTGCGCGCGGGTTGCGAACCCGCGCCTTTTGCGCCGATTGGCAATCGGCGCGCAGGTTAGCAACCTGCCCCACATGCCGAAACTGACCCGCTACCCTGATACCGGTTCTGGCCGCCGCTAAGTTATAATGGAGCTTAACGCCCACCGTCTTTTGTAGGAGTTCTCACCAATGTTTGATTTGTTTCGCAGCAGCCAGAAAGGCAAGAAGATCCTTCTGAGCGTCGTGCTCGGCGTGGTTGCACTGTCCATGCTGCTCTATCTTATTCCTGGAGCCGGCGCACCCTTGAACGGCGTAACCAACGACCAGGTTGTGGCCGAGATCGGCACCGAACAAGTTACGGTTGCTCAAGTGGAAACGCAAATTCGCAACTTTACGCAGGGCCGCCAGATGTCGCCGGATGTGGTGTCGGCCATTCTTCCGCAGATTGTGGAACAGACCATTACGGACCGCGCCTTGGCCTATGAAGCGAAGCGTTTGGGATTTGAAATTACCGACGGCCAACTGGCGAATAACATCCGTTCGTTTGGCCAGATCGGCAATATGTCCCCGCAACAATACCAGATGTACATCGAACAGCAACAAAATCAGACCGTCCCGGACTTCGAGAGCAATGTTCGTTTGTTCATGCTTTCTCACGACATTCTGGACATTGCGATGGAAGGGGCTTTCGTCTCACCGGCGGAAGTGGAGGCGGAGTTCCGGAAACGGAACGACATGGCCAAGGTGCAGTACATAGCGTTCGATCCCGCCAAGCTGGCTGACCAGGTTAAACCGACGGAGCAGGAGTTGAAGGATTATTTCGAGAAGAACAAGGGGTTCTTTCCGGCGCCCGAATCGCGCGGGGTTCAATTGCTCATCGCCGATCAGGCCAAAATTGCGGAAAGCATCCAGGTTCCCGAGGTACAGATTCAGAGCTACTACAACTCCCACAAAGACGAGTTCCGCACCAAAGAGCGCGTGAAGGCCCGTCATATCCTGGTTTCGATTCTGAACAAACCCGCGGACCAGATCCCCAAACTGAAGGCCAAGGCCGAAGATCTTTTGAAGCAGATCAAAGCCGGCGCGGATTTCGCGAAACTCGCCGAGCAGAACTCCGACGATAAGACCAACGCTGCCAAAGGCGGTGATTTGGGTTGGGTAATGAAGGGCCAGATGGTTCCGGAATTTGAAAAGGCCACCTTTGCCTTGAAACCGGGCCAGATCAGCGATGTGGTGACCACAAATTACGGATTTCATGTCGTTCAAGTGCTGGAGCGAGAGGACGCCCACCAGCGTTCGCTCGATGAGGTTAAGCCGGAAATCGTGGCTGCGCTCAAGAGTCAAACTCTCAATGACAAAATGCAAACCTTGGCGGACCAGGCGCGCGGGGAGCTGGTGAAAGCCCCCCAGAGCGGGCAGCAAATCGCCGACAAGCTGGGCCTGCTTTTCTACAATATAGACAAGTTCAAGGCCGGCGATACACTTCCTGATTTAGGAGCCGATGCCCAGGTGAGCGGCGCCATTGCTTCCATGCAAAAAGGCGCGGTCAGCCAGGTAATGCAGTCCGGCGAAAAATTAGTCGTCGCCGAGGTGACCAGCGTAAATCCAATCCACGTAGCCGACTTTTCGGATGTGGAGGCGCAGGTCCGGACCCGTTACACCACCGAGAGGGCAGCGCAGCTGGCAACGGACAGGGCGAATAAAGCGGCCGAGATTGCGAAATCGAACGGAGGCGATCTGAACGCTACCGCTAAGGCAGTTGGGTTGGAAGCTAAGATCAGCACTCCATTTAATCGCACCGGAGCGGTGGAAGGGCTGGGAGATGCGCGCTACATGGGAGACGCGTTCGATAAACCGGTAGGGACCGTGATCGGACCGCTCAACGTCGGGACTCAAACCGTTCTCGTGAAAATCGTGGAGAAGGTGAAACCCGATCTGAGTCAGATGGGCAAAGAGCGAGATACGATCGTGATGCAACTGAAGAAGAAGAAAAGTAATGAGCGCGCCGACCTGCTACGCGACAGCGTGGTCGCCTATCTCACCCAAAAGGGCAAGGTCAAGATCCACCAGGATGTGATGGAACGGCTGCAAGCTCGCTATCGCAGCTAGCGCGATCCGCATGGTCCATACCCTGCTGGATTTTCTGCGGACGCTCACTACTCCGGAGCGTTTGATCCAACTGCTTTCCACCGCCATGTCGGGATGGCTGGGCTACGCCATGTTGACTGGCATTGTGTTCGCGGAGACTGGTCTGCTTGTCGGCTTTGTGCTTCCGGGCGATTCGCTGCTCTTCACCATTGGAGTGGTTGCGGGCGCCGGACAGCTTAATCTCGGAATTATCATGCTGCTGCTCACCTGTGCCTGCCTGCTGGGGGACTGGTGCGGTTATCTGCTGGGGCGCCGCGCGGGTCCGGCCATTTTCAATCGTCCGGATTCGCGTTTCTTCAAACAGGAACACCTGCAGCGCACCCATGCCTTTTACGAGAAGCATGGCGGCAAGACCATCATCTATGCCAAATTCGTGCCCATCATTCGCACTTTCGCGCCATTCGTGGCCGGCGTCGGGAAGATGCAATACTCGCGGTTTCTATCGTTCGATGTTTTCGGAGCCATCGGTTGGGTCTTTTCGATGACCATGCTGGGCTATGGCTTGGGTGGAGTTGGATTGGTGCGCCGCAATTTCGAGAAGTTTGTATTGTTGGTCATCTTTGTGTCGGTGCTGCCGATGATCACGCACGCGCTGCGGGCAAGTTTTCAGAAGAAGGCGGCCGCGGAAGGGTAGCCCCGCGCGTCAGCGAGGGGACAACGCTCACGGCGCCAGTTTTTGGAGTGCCGCCTCCACCACTGGGTCCCTGTGCGCTTCCACTTCGTCGCCTTTCGCCACACCCAGCGCTTGATTGAAAATTTCCTGCTTCAAACGGCTTTGCACCCAGGCGCGCTCTTTTAACCACTCACCCACGGCCGGTTGGATGCCGCGTTCGGCGGCGTAAACCTGGAAGTCTTCAAGATCGGAGGCAGACACCTCAAAGTTGCCGCTTACCTTTTGCTTCTGCATATAGGAAGTGGCGTAGGAAGTGAAGGTGCCGCTGGCATCCAGCGCCATGCGCAAGCGAGTAACTGGTTCGGGCTCGACGTGAACATCGGGCCGAATGCCGCCTCCGCCAGTGACTGAGCGGCCGGAATCGGTGTGGAATTCTTCCTTCTGCTTCTCCACCTCCAACTGGCCGGCGGTGATGGGCTTTTGAATGGACCGCCCGCTGGGTGTGTAGTAGAACGCCGTGGTCAGCGCCATGGCCGTGTTTCCCGATAGGGGGAATACATTCTGGACCAGCCCTTTTCCAAAACTAGGTTCGCCTATGATTGTTGCGCGATCGTGATCCTGCAAAGCCCCGGCCAAAATTTCAGACGCGCTGGCAGTCTTCTCGTTCACCAGCACCGCCAGCGGAAACTGGTAAACTGCCGAATCCGTCGGAGCGTCGACGTCCTGGCCCTTGATGCTGCGTCCCTTAACGCTGAGCAATCTTTGCCCCGGTTTCAAAAAGTAGGAAGCAGCCTGCAGGGCCGCCTGCACCACGCCGCCTCCGTTATCGCGCAGATCGAGGACCAGGCCTTTCAACTTCCCGCCGCCCAGGCTGTCGATGGCAGCTTTCAATTCCGTCGCGGTTTTCGGGTCAAAAGATGTCACGCGCACATAGCCGATATCCGGCTGAAGAAGAAAAGTCCGATCGACGCTGGGAGCATCCATCAGCGCCGGATCCAGAACAAACTGCAGCAGCCGCGCATTGGCTGGACGGCGCACGACGAGTTGGGCCTGGTGTTGCCGGGCTTCGCCTAAGAATCCGACGATCTGCTCGAATTCCAGCCGCGCCAGCGCCACGTTGTTGACCGCGACAATTTCATCGCCAGGCTGCAACCCCGCTTTTTCGGACGGCGTCCCCGCCATTGCCTGCAGCACGATGACGCGCCCTGGAAGAATGGATACTACCGTGCCGAATCCCTTGCGCTCCGACCTTTCCATTTCCTTGAGCTGGTCATACTGTTGCGGATCGAAAAAGATGGAGTGCGGATCCAGACGCCGCAGCATGCCTGGAATGGCGCCCTGATACACCGCGCCCTCCGTGTTCACCGGGTCCGCCGCTTCGCGCTGCACGGTGGCCAACACTTCGGTGAAGCGCTTGAGCGAGCTGTCCAGATCCACTGTGGACTTGGGAGCCGCGAGAAAAAACAAGAGAGGAAAAATCATCTACTTCGAATAACGCAGGTGTTGCCTGGCCGCATGCCGCTCCAGAGCCAGCTCAATGAGCCGGTCCACTAATTTCGGCATGGGCAGCCCTGAATGCTCCCACATCTTAGGGTACATGCTTATGGAGGTGAAGCCGGGAAGGGTGTTGATCTCGTTAATGAAGAGCCGGTTCGAGGCCGTTTCCAGCAGGAAATCCACGCGCGCCAAGCCTTCGCACTCCACCGCGCGATAGCATTCCACGGCCAGCTTTTGCAGTTCGGCGGTCTCGACCGGGGAAAGATCCGCGGGGATTACGGTCCCAGCCTTGTCGAGTAGATACTTGTCGTCGTAATCGTAAAACTCCTGGGACGGGAGAATCTCACAAGGGACGCTAGCGACGGGAGCTTCATTGCCGAGGACGGCGCACTCGAACTCACGGCCCTGAATGCCGCGTTCCACGATTATTTTTCGGTCGAATGACGCCGCCAGCTCCAGCGCAGCCTTCAATTCCGCGCAATTGTGCGCCTTGGAGATGCCCACCGAGGATCCCAGATTCGCGGGCTTCACAAATACGGGGAAATCGAACTTCGAGCACAGGCCTTCCGCATTCTTCAATTCGCTGCTCGAAAAAACCTGGTAATCCACAACCGGCAATCCGCGCTCGTTGGCCAGGCGCTTCATGACTTCTTTATCCATGGAGACCGAAGAAGCCAGAACGCCCGCGCCCACATAAGGAAGCCCCGCCAGTTCGAGTAACCCTTGCAAAGTGCCATCTTCGCCGAAAGTGCCGTGCAGGGCGGGGAAGACCACGTCGATCTCCGGGTTGCCGTGGGGCTCCGGAACGATGGGCCGAGGGCTCCATTTCCCTTCTTTCGAAATCAAGTAATGCAGAACCTTGTATTTCTCAGGGTCCAGAGCATCGATGATCGATTTGGCGGAGCGGAGCGATATCTCGTGCTCGCCGCTGCGCCCGCCGTAAATAACCGCTACACGCTTTTTCATTTCGAGTTACAGAATCCTTTTTCCCATGGCGGACATCACTAGTTCGACGGCTAAGATGGCGGTTCGGTTCACTTCATCAATCACGGGATTTACTTCCACCACCTCCATGGACAACATTTTGCCGGTGTCGTTCAGCGTTTCCATGGCCAGATGCGCCTCCCGGTAGGTGATTCCACCGCGAACCGGCGTTCCAACTCCTGGAGCTTCCTGAGGGTCGACGGCGTCCATGTCCAGCGACACATGGAACCCAACTGTTCCGGAACTTGCCACGCGGATGGCCTCTTCGATCACCGGTCCCAGGCCGCGCTCGTCGATATCGCGCATAGTGAATACGTGAACGCCGGAATGTTGGACGTTGACGCGCTCTTGTTCGTCCACGGAGCGAATTCCCACCAGCGCGACATTGGCGGCGTCCACTTTCGGGGAGAATCCAAAAATCCGGGTGAGCTCGTCGGGGCCGGCGCCGATGCAGCACGCCAGCGGCATGCCGTGCACGTTGCCGCTAGGACTTGTCCCGGGTGTGTTCATGTCGGTGTGCGCGTCAATCCAGATCATTCCCAGTTTTCCCTTGTGATCGCGCAGGTGCTTGGAAACGCCCGAGACCGTACCTACGGCGATGGAATGATCGCCGCCGAGAACCAGCGGAAATTTGTCTTCGGCCAGGGCGTGCGTCACCATCTCCGCCAGCCGCACGCAGGTTTCAGTGATCTGCGGAAGATATTTGGCCTGCGGCTGTCCCTCCGGTTGATTCTCGGGTTGCACCACCGGCACGTTGCCGAGATCGTCCACCACGTAGCCCAGCTCGGCTAGACGGCCGTTCAGATTGGCCACGCGGACCGCGGATGGCCCCATGTCGACGCCGCGGCGTCCGGCGCCGAGATCGAGCGGCGCACCGATTATCGCGATGTGGGATTTTTGCATAGGGGGCTGGGGACTGGGAACCGGGGACTTGGCAGGCTGAATGCCTGCCCCACTCGTACCGCGTATTGTTGAGGCAAGGTGGCGCGGGCGCTTTCGCCTGTGAACCACGTGCTAGGAGATAGCATCATGGGCGAGTCCTGTAGAGCATTCTGGGATATGGGATGGTCTCGCGGATGTGTTCCAGGCCGCACATCCAGGCTACGAAGCGCTCGATGCCCATGCCGAAGCCGGCGTGCGGCACGCTGCCGTATTTTCGAAGGTCAATGTACCAATTGAAGGCTTCCGGCGGAAGTTTGTGTTCTTCCAGGCGCTTCATCAACAGATCCAGATTGTGGATGCGCTGGCCTCCGCCGATGATCTCGCCATATCCTTCGGGCGCGATCACGTCCACGCCCAAGGCGAGTTCTGGCCGCTGGGGATCGGGTTCGAAATAGAACGCTTTCACTTGAGTGGGGTAACGGTCCACCATCAATGGCCGATCCAGGCCTTCGGTGATCATGGTTTCGTCAGGCCCGCCGAAATCACCGCCCCATTGAATTTCGCTACCGCGCGCTTGTAGCGCCTTCACGGCGTCATCGTAACTCATGCGTGGGAACGGCGCTTTTATAGTTTCCAGCTTGCTGATGTCGCGTTCCAGGGCCTGTAGTTCAGCGCGGCGGTTTTCCAGCACGCGGCCAACTACGTAAACAACCAAATCCTCAGCCAACTGTTTGACGTCGTCGAGCGTTGCATAGGCCATTTCCGGTTCTACCATCCAGAATTCGGTCAGATGGCGGCGCGTTTTGGATTTCTCGGCGCGGAAGGTAGGGCCAAAGCAGTAAACTTTGCCGAACGCCATGGCATTGGCTTCGTTGTAGAGCTGGCCGGATTGCGTGAGAAACACTTTCTCGTCGTCGAAATAATTCACTTCAAATAAAGTTGTGGTGCCCTCGCAGGCGGCGGGCGTGAAGATAGGCGTGTCTACCAGAGTGAAGCCGTGCGAATCGAAATAATCGCGCACCCCTTTGATCACTTCGTGGCGCACGCGAATGACGGAGTGCTGGCGTTTGCTGCGTAGCCAAAGGTGCCGATGGTCCATCAGGAAATCCGGGCCATGTTCCTTGGGAGTGATCGGGTAGGGAGCCGATTCTGGAACGCGATCGATCACCTCGGCGCCCTCGACATCCATTTCGTAGCCGCCCGGAGCGCGTTGCTCGGCGCGAATCTTGCCGCGAAGAATCAGCGAGGATTCCTGAGTGAGATTTTTCAGGGTTTCAAACAGCGCTTCGTCCAGATTGGCTTTCACGGCCACGCATTGCATGATGCCCGTACCGTCGCGCAGCAGCGGGAACACAATTTTGCCGGATTTGCGCAGGTTGTAGAGCCAGCCGGCGATTTCGATGGGTTCGCCGATGTGGCGTCCGGCGTCTTCGATTCTGATGCGGGTGTAGGACATGGCGTGGGTTAAAGATGAGTTGGCAGGCGAAAGCGCCTGCCCCACTTCATTAAATTGTCTCCAGCTTTTCGAAAATCTGTTTTATCATTTCGAGCGACTGAGGGAAAGGCAAATCGGGAGGCTCGCGGAGCTCCAGCAGAAGTGGATATTGGCCGGCGCTGGAGCGGAGCAGTTCCATGGTGGTTTTCCAATCGATGGTTCCGCCTTCTGAAAAGAACGGGAACAGGTGGCTGTCCTCCTTGCCGTTGTTGTCGTGCAGATGTGTGGATCGGATGCGCCCTTTCAAGATTGTATAGGCCGTAGAAACGCCTTCCTTCATATTGGCGTGGCCGACATCCAGGCAGAAATTCATCTTGAGATGGGTCAGCTCCAGAAACGTCAACAGCCGCTCGGCGCTGGAGAGCTGGTTGGGGATGTTTTCGAGCAGCACTTCCACGCCGCGCTCGCGCGCAAACAGGTTGATTTCCTCCAGCGCCGTGAATGCTGCCTCCACCTTGAACTCGCCGTATCATTCTTCACCAACTCCGAGATGCTGAATCAGATATCGGAACGGAATTACGTCCGCGATGTCCAAAGCGCGCTTGATCTCATCGATCATGAGCAGGCGTTTCGATTTCACGGGCTCCGTGATATTGATATGGGAGTTCGGGCCGGAGCGTCCCCACACGTCGTCGCTGTACATCGGCGAGTGCAGCGAATGCAATTTCATCTCGGACGCGCGGAACCAGTAACCCAGTTCATTGATCTGCGCCTTATCGCGATAATCCAGATGCTGCCGCGCGCAAAATATCTCTACCGCCGGCACTCCGGCCAGGCGGATCTTGTCTAACCAAACCGTGTTGAGACGATGGTTGACGAACAAATGCGTCGATAAAACATGATCCATAAAACTGTTCTTTGGTTCTTCAGTTCATCGGTTCTTCAGTTCGGAGCCCCGGGCTGTCGGAACCGATGAACCGAAGAACTGACGAACCGAAGAACGTTTTTTTCAGTATCCTTCCGCCTTGGCGTTGCCGCGGCCATCGGCGCCGCCCTGCAGCCAGCTATTGTCGCTCACGATCGCTTCGACGCGCGCCACCACCGGATTCGTGTTTTCGTAAGGAGCGATTTTGTGGCCCATTCCGCGCAGGATGGCCACCGTATCCGGAGAAATCCCTCTCTCCAAATACAGCTGATCCGGCATCCATTGATGATGGAAGCGCGGCCAATCCACAGCGTCCTGCACATTCATGTGGAAGTCGACAACGTTCAGGATCACCTGTAATACACCATTGATGATGCGCGATCCGCCGGGTGCGCCCAGTACCATGAACACCTTGCCGTCGCGCGTTAGGATGGTCGGGGTCATGGACGATAGCGGCCGCTTGCCGGGTTGGATGGCGTTCGCCTCGCCCTGGATCAAGTGAAACATGTTCTCCTCACCCGGTTTGGCGGCGAAGTCGTCCATTTCGTTGTTCAAGAGAAACCCCAGGCCGGGAACCGTGACACCGTTGCCATAGCCGCCATTCAAAGTATAAGTGACAGCCACCGCGTTGCCCTCGCTATCCACGACGTTGAAGTGTGTCGTTTCGGTGCTCTCGTAAGGTGTCAGATTGCCGGCGCGAATCTGCTGGCTGGGTGTGGCCTGTTGCGGGTCGATGCTGGCGCGGCGGCTGGAGATGTAACGCGGGTCAAGCAGCTTCGCGCCAGGCACCTTGAAGAAGTCTGGATCGCCGAAATACTCGCTGCGATCGGCGTAGAAACGGCGCATGACTTCGGCGACATAGTGAATGGTCGCGGCTGACCCGGCCCCGCCTTTTTCGTAGCCGGAGCCCTCCAGCATTCCCAGCATTTGCAGAATCCCAATGCCGCCGGAGCTGGGAGGGGGCGAGGTGATAACTTCGTAGCCGTTATATTTCCCGCGCAGCGGCGTGCGCTCCACAGCCTGGTATCGCTTCAGATCGTCGAGGGTGATCAATCCGCCGTTGGCCTCCATCTCGGCAGCCAATCGGTGGGCGATTTCTCCCTGGTAAAAATCGCCGGGGCCTTTGTCGCGGATGCGCTTCAGAGTTCCGGCAAGCTCCGGTTGAATCAGCTTGTCGCCGTAATGCGTCGCCAGAAAGATGCGCTTCGATTCTGGAAATTGCGACAGCAGCTTGTTAGTCATGGTTCCAGTGATCAGCGATTGTGAATACTGAAATGTCACCGGGAACCCCTCGGCGGCCAGCTGAATGGCTGGATCCAGCAGCTCAGCCCAAGACTTGCGGCCGTATTTTTGATGAGCCAATCCGAATCCACGCACGGTGCCGGGAACACCGCAGGCGCGCCAGCCGACGAGGCTATCTTGGGTCACTTTGCCGTTCGCATCCAGATACATGTTGCGCGAAGCACGGAGCGGGGCCTTCTCGCGGAAATCGATGAATGTGGTTCGCCCATCCGCGAAGCGCACCAGCATGAAACCACCGCCGCCGATGTTCCCCGCGAAAGGATAAGTGACGGCCAGCGCGAACCCCACCGCAACCGCGGCATCCACGGCGTTGCCACCAGCCTTGAGAACAGCCAGGCCGACATCGGCGGCCAGCGGCTCCTGCGCCACCACCATGGCGTGTTGCCCGAGAACAGGTTGGCGGGCGGCCAGGCTGCCGGCCAGCAAAAAGGCGCAAAGGAAAGCGCGAAGCGGCATAAGATTCGATTTTAGCGCGTGGCGGCAGGGGAAAAGTCATTAGGCAGCAGATGAACGCCGATCAACGCGGATATGCGTCTTTCTATCCGCGTTGATCAGCGTTCATCCGCGGCTAATTTGTTTTTGGCGCTCCATCCAATAGAGACCCGCGCCCAGCGCATTGGCGCACACCACCACTCCCCCGATCTTTGCCGCGAACTTCACCCAGCTTTCCACCTGAATGATCGGGAAGATCGACAGGATTGAGTAAAGCAGCGTTACCGCGAAACCTGAAGCTGCCGCGGCGCGCAGCCATAATGGAGCGCGGTGATTCGCGATCGGCAGGGCGAACATTACCAGGTAGGCAAGGGCGTAGAAGATCCCAGATGCGTTATCGAGAATCTGAAATGCTTCCTGTTGGCCGACGTCGGCCAGACTGATCAGGCCCGTGATCAGGATCATGGCTGCTACGAACAGAATAGAGTTCACGGGCGTCTTGTATTTGGGGTGAAGCTTTGAAAACCACTGCGGCAGAAGATGATCCCATCCCGCAACCATGGGGAGACGCGTGCTTCCCGCCACGGCCAGCGTGCATGCGCCGAGTTGCCGGCCTATCAGAAGCAGGATAACGATGGGTCCGATGAGTCCCGCCCACGGGAATCGATGGAAGGCGATGCTCAGCACCTGCGGGATGGGGCCGACTAAATCCACCCGATCGGGAGAAACATAAGCCAGTATCGAGCTCGTGCCCAGAATGAACATCAGGGCGATGATCGGCGAAGCGATCAGTACCGAACGGCCAATGGCGCGCGCGGGATTTCTGCATTCGCCCGCCAAAATCGCCACGTATTCGAATCCGCTGAATGCGCCCATGGACATTTTGCCGAATACATTCAGGCTGAACAATGAGACGGACGGCATAGCCATTGCCAGCGGATGATACTCGCGCAGAGTTCCGCTGCGCAAGCTGAGAAATGGAATCGCGAGCAGCGTTCCATAAATGATGATCTGGGCCACGCCGCCGGCGTTTTGAAACCATTTGCCGACAGAGAGTCCCAACACTGTTATGACGATGAGGAACGCTACCAGCGCGCTGGTGATTATGAGGATGAACCATTTATTAGCGCCCAACGAATTGAATCCGAGGGCGTAGGCGATGTTGGCGGAGATGGCCATTCCTTGGGACGACATGAACAGGATGATATATAGCCACAGATTCCAGCCCACCAGAAAGCCGACGAAATCGTTGAAGCCGAGCTTGGCCCATTGATAGAGGCCACCTTCGAGCGGCATGCTGCGGTTCAGGTAAATCACGACAGCGGCGAGTGGCGCGTAGAAAAACAACAGGGCCAAGAACCAGAAAACAATCTGCGACGCGCCCAGCTTGGCCGCCGTTCCCACCCACTGTGATCCGACGACATAGAGGATCTGCGTGAGGATCAGGTCACGAAGGCCGAGCTCCTTTTTGAGTTCGGCGCTGTGAGTCCGGACGCTGTCGGCGGAGGCCATCGATGGTGAATGAATGTAGCACAATGTACACTCAACACAACCAATGGAAGCTTTTTTCCTGGATGTAAAACATTCGATCCGGATGTTCCGCAAGAGTCCCGGCTTCACCATCACGGCCGTCGCCGCGCTGGCTCTGGGGATTGGCGGAACCACCGCGATTTTTTCGATTGTCAATACGGTGCTGCTCAAGCCGCTCGGAATTCCCGATCCGGACCGCCTGGTGGTGTTGGCGGTAACGCCCAGCGATGACAACGCTGCGTCGGGGGCGAGGTTCGTATACTGGCGGTCTCAATCGGACGTGGTCCAGGATGTATCGGCTTATTTTTCCACCGTGAAAAACTATACAGGCGGCCAGGTGGTGGAGCAGTGGAAATCCACACGGGCGTCGGCGAATTTCTTTCACTGCTTCGGGATACCGATAGTGCGAGGGCGCTCGTTTACGCAGGAAGAGGATTTGCCGAACGGTACTCGGGTGGTGTTGATCAGCCAGGATCTTTGGAAGCGGCGTTTTGCGAGCGATCCGGGGATGCTTGGAAAAAACGTCTCTCTTGATGGCGAGGCTCACACTGTGATCGGGATTGTGGGGGACATTTCGGCGCTGCGCGCGTACGTTCCTTTTTCAGATGTGTACGTGCCTTTCCAGATCGATCCGAACTCCAGCGATCGCGGCGCCTACTTCGACGTAGTGGCGCGGCTGAAGCCTGGAATTTCACTCGACCAGGCCAGGGCGCGATTGCGAGCTTCCACCGGCGAATACCGCGCTAAATTTCCTGATGATCTTGGGCCGAAAGAAAGTTTCACTGCCAAACGCTTCCGCGAAGACATGGTCGGCGGAGACCGTCCTTTGCTGCTGGTGCTGTCGGCCGCGGTGAGCCTGGTTTTGCTGATCGCCTGCGCCAATGTGGCGAATCTGCTGCTGGTGCGCTCGGCGAGCCGAAGACGCGAGATTGCGATCCGCGCGGCGATCGGCGCCGGACGTGGAAGGATGATCCGTCAACTGCTCACCGAG
>Ga0210388_10002036_pt1 | contig 15754 bp, 16 predicted proteins | sample IncBWC19OmetaG_FD_155485 | JGI IMG/M metagenome (GOLD analysis project Ga0210388, IMG submission 155485) | Forest soil microbial communities from Barre Woods Harvard Forest LTER site, Petersham, Massachusetts, United States - Inc-BW-C-19-O ...
AGCAGGATGGCCCAACAGCAATACCGCCGCATTCGTCAGCAGCGGGGTTCCGTTGCGCCACCATTCAGTTCGCAGAATTGGCGATCTCGGTCTCGTTGACATTTTCTCGTATCGCATCACTGGGCGCGTCATTCATGGATAAACCGATCTGCTGTAGGTACGCGCGCGTAAAGGGTGCTGGGTAGCCGTCCGGTCGAGGCGACACTCCGAGAGCGAGCGAGAAAAATTCCCGTCGGAGTCGCTGTAGCGACAGCTCCTCGTCTACGTCGAACCAGGTTGGAAGGGAAACTACCGGCAAACCAAGTTGCCTCGCTCGTTCGCGCGTTTGCCGAGCAACCTCCGCCGTGCTCCACGAAATATTTTCAAACAGAAACTTGTGTCGCCGGTTGACACCGAGAAGATAGTAACCACCATCGTCGGACGGACCGAGTACTACGCGGTCGCCCGACGCCGCAAGTTCTTCCGCTGCCCGAACAAACACACTCGTCGGGACGGTCGGACTGTCCGAATCGATAAGACACACCGAGGAGAAACCACAAGCGAAGAGATCTTCTGAAGTTCGCAGCAGCCGATCGCCGAATTCGTTCCCGCGCTGAGATAATAGCAATGCTCCCGGCGGAAGAATGCCCTGAAACGCTGCTTCTTCACCGGCTGGCAAATAGGAAATAACCCATCGCGCACCGGTGGCCGCCGAAGCATCCGAAAGACTGGCGACCGTATCTCTCAGGAAGCATGCATTCAGTCCCGCGGCCTGCTCGCGACTGAGCGGCGGAGACAACCGGGTCTTCACCTGGCCGGCGATCGGAGCTTTAGCCATGACGGCGAGGGCGCACCGGTTACGGAAATCCGCCGATGGATGCCGTGGATCCAAAAGGATAAATGGTTGGCTCACGCGGGCTTCTCGCACAGAGCGTACTGATAGCGGTCGTCCTTCCACACCCGAACCTTTCCCCACGGTTCGCCACCGATAAAGCTTTGGAAGCGGCGTTCGCTCAGCACTTCGCAGCGGACTGGAATGCAGCTTCTGGCTCGTTCGCTTCGAGCCGGCATTGTGAGCCGCATGAGCCAAAGTGGCAGTGCGGCGCGCAGCGAGGAAGTAGGCTCCGCCACAAAGCAGACGCCTCCAGGCCGCAGGGTTTGAAAAATTGCGCTGAGGGCCTGTTCACGGTCAGCCAGGATGAGGAAAAGCCGCGAGGCGACGACAGCGTCGACTGTGCCCGGGAATTGCTCCAAACTCTTCGCGTCGGCTCGCAGGAAGGTGCAATTTCGGAGGCCCGCGTGGAGCGCTCGGGCGCGCGCGCGGGAGAGGAGGCGTTCGGAGATATCGATGCCGGTAACTCGAAGATTTGGAAATCGAGCCGCGAGACGTCGGGCGTAAAAACCGGGTCCGCAGCCAACCTCAATCAAATGCCGTTGCTGACCGCCCTCCAGCAAAAGCCGAAAAGCATCCGCGATCGCTTCCGTATGATCGGTGAAAAGTCTTTCACGACAAAGCGCGTAGATCCACCAACCTCGTTCGAAAAGAGGTTCAATTGGCAGCTGCACCGCATTCTTCTCGTGCATATACCTTTTCTGACTTGTGCCACGCGGCAGAATAACGGTGACAGGGCACTCGACCACGACGCAGCTGGCCAAGCGCCTCGTACACTGGATGGCAATCGAGCGGCCAGACTGCGACCAAAAATGTGGTGCCTAAATGAATGGAAACAAGCAGCGAGGCAGCGCGCACCCGCCACGCTGAGCCGTGATGCCCACGGTATTTCGCGGGCGCCTCGCTCCGAGGCGGAAATTCCACGCAATATCGTGGGAACACGCCGAGTGCCCAGCCGCCCCGGAGCCGGGTGGTCCTCGCGAATACTTCCGAGAAAGCCAGATAAGCTGCGACCGGCCTAGACAGCTACCCGTTTATATGACTCTCGTCAGACCCAAGCTCGGTCCGATCTCAAGGGGCCCTCTGTCGGTTCGGGCCGATAACGGTAATCAGGGTTAGTCTGGAGAGGTTAGTCTAGAGAGAAGTGCCGCTCTTCCGGCTAATTCCGAGCTTGGCGATTCTGCTGCGGAGGGTGCTCGGGTGAAGGCCCAAACATTTGGCTGCGCCTTTCGGCCCTTCGATAACTCCCCCGCAACGATCGAGCGTACTCAGGACGTGTTGTCGCTCGATCTCCTCCAGCGTGGAGGCCCGTGCGCCCACGAGCGCGGGCGAGCCATTCGCCGGCCTGCGATCTTCGCAGGTTCCATCTCCGGGCGAAGGCTTGGTTGCGTCAACAGCGTTGCGGGAACCGGCGGCGCTCGGAAAAAAGCCGGGGTGTAGATACAAGACCGGCCCCTTCGATAAGACGACCGCGCGCTCGATCAAATTCTGCAGTTCCCGAATATTTCCGGGCCACCCATACTCCATCAGCAAGTCCATTGTCTCCCTGTCAACCCATTCAATTTTCTTGCCGAACTTACTTGCGAAGCGCCCGAGAAAGAACATAACAAGCTGCGGAATATCGGAACCCCGCTCGCGCAGAGGAGGCAATTCGATCGGAATCACGTTCAAACGATAAAATAGGTCCGAGCGGAACCTCCCCGCTCCCACCGCCTCCTCAAGATTCCGATTGGTTGCGGCGATGATTCGCACATCCACGCGGATCGTCTTGCTGCTTCCCACAGGTTCAAACTCGCGTTCTTGCAGCACGCGCAGAAGTTTTACCTGAGTTTCGAGTGGCAACTCGCTTACCTCATCCAGGAAAAGCGTTCCGCAGTCGGCAAGTTCAAATCGCCCGATCCGCCGGTCCAAGGCCCCGGTAAACGCTCCCTTTACATGTCCGAACAACTCGCTTTCGACCAGTCCCGCAGAGATGGCGGTGCAGTTGAGCTTCACGAGCGCCCGGCTCTTTCGAGGACTTGCTTGGTGGATGGCACGTGCAATCAGTTCTTTGCCGGTTCCCGTCTCTCCATAAATCAGAACGGTGGAGTCAAGTGGAGCAACTTGTTCGACCTTTGCGAGGACTTCGAGCAGAGCTGAGTCGCAGCCAACAATTTCTTCAAAGTTGTGCTCTAAGCGGATCTCCTCTTTGAGGTAAGCGTTCTCAGCACGTAGTCGATTCTTTAGCTGCTGTAACTCGGCGAGCGTTTCGTGCAGTTTGCGGTCCGTTCTCCGACGTTCCAACTCAGCCCCGGCGCGAGCGGCGAATATTTTCAAGATTGCAACGGCCTGCGGATTTTCCCGCATAGACTTGTTATCGACCACGGCGAGATGACCTACGACTTTACCCGAAGAGTCAAACGCCGGCGCACCCAGGTAACTTTCTGCCTCCATGTCCACAAGGTCCTGATCAAGGGGGAAAAAGGACTGAACGTCCTTGGGGTAATGGCAGATTTTTCCTTCCAGGACTCGATGGCATGGCGTCAGGCTGGTCTCATATTCGAAGGTCGGCCCGAATTTCTCGCCGTTCCAAAACGCCAGCGAACGAACCCTGGTTAGCTCTCCGTCCACGCATTCTGTCGCGAAGGCGTATCGAACTTCGAGGGCTATCGCCAGGTGACGGACGAGAGAGGAAAAGAAATCGCTCCCTAAAGCTTCCACTGTGTGTTCCGCGATGGTTGGCAGAGCCTGTTCGAACAGTTTGGCCTCCAGGAAGTCGCGAGATGCTACTGGAGTGTCGGCGGCCCGCACGCTGACGGGACGCTTCCGGTCCGCGCCAGTTGGACTTTCAGTCCCGCTATTCAGCTGTTTCTCGGCTGCAGGTTCCACTGGGCGTCTCCCGGCTGTGCTCATGTCGTCCATCAATATGTACGCTTCCACATATGGGAATGGATTGGCTATCGCAAGCATGCTCCGGATTCGCCTTCGAACAGATGCTTGAGGCGCTTACGTGAGGCCTGATTTCACCCACGCTCGGAGGCGGAGCGCACTCGCGTCTGACCGGAATTAAATAGCTCCAGCCGACTTTTCACCACGTCCTTAATTGAGTCCATCACATGGGGAAGGATCTTGTACGGAACAATTTCTGCGGGCTGTTTCGCAAAAGCGTCATCGAAGCCCCGACGCCAGGCGAGCCGCACTTCGGTGTTAATGTGTACCACCGTCATTCCTGCGGCGATGGCCTGTCGTAGGTCGTTGTCATCCGTGCCTGAAGCGCCGTGCAACGTCATGAAAATATGAGTTGCGGCTTTTATTTCCCGGATTCTCTCGATGTTCAAATGCTTTCGCGTCTCTCCAGCAGCCATGGCCTTGCTCATGCCGTGCCGGTTGCCCACAGCGGGTGCGAGCGAGTCGACGTGGGTTTCAGTGACAAATTGCTTTGCTTCGGCGGGAGTCGTGAGACGCAAGTCACCGGCCAAGTCGTGGATTTCTGAGCCGCTGCCGATGTCGCCGATTTCACCTTCCACGAGAATGTCGGGCCGGATGGATTTCAGAGCTTCAACCGTTTCTTTCGTCTGGCGGATGTTCTGTTCGAATGGCTGGTTCGAGATGTCAAAGACAACCCAGTCGTACCCGGCTTTTGCAGCTTCGATCGCGGCTTTGAGAGAGTGTGTGTGATCGGCGTTCAGAAAGATCGGAAATTCATATTGTTCGCGGAGGCTCTTCACAACGGCAGCCGCCTGACGTACGCCTGTAAACTCGCGCTCGCCTTCGGACGTACCCACGACGACGGGCACGTTCAACTCTCGAGCCGAATCAAAGGCTGCCTTCAACCCAACCAGATCGGAAATGTTGAAATGGCCAATCGCGACCGCATCGCTTTCCGCCTGCTGCAGCGTTTGCCGCAATGATTTCATATGAACCTCCCCGATACGAACTCTTCGTGTATGAAACTCTGTACGACCGCGGGCTTACTGCTGCGAATGCGCGCCAGCCGCTTTAACGTTGATATCGCCGTTGACGCTGCCGACGAGCAAACGCCCACGTCGCCACTATTCCGCCGCCGAGAACGACGAGGTCGTATTCTTCCGGCCTCGAGTCCATTGAGGTTCGAACTGATTCCGAATCCCGAGTCGCGTTCACGTGCTTTCCTCTCCGCAGTGCGATCAACCGAGCTTCCCCCTAAGGCTGGTTTCTATGGAATCCCCGACACTTGAGCCGCCTTCAGCGCTGCGGCACCGAAATTCACGCTGAATCGTTTGCACCAGATGGACACCGCGCGATACTTGGTCAGGTCCAAGTCGCTCGGCAACACGTAGTTCTGATCACCGACATTCCCCTTAATCGCGCCCAGATCGACGAATCCTGCGCGCTCCACCGACGCCGCGTCTTTCGCGTCGTCCGCCGCGACCATGTACACGTGGACGTCGGGTCCGTTGGACGTGTTGAAATTGGTGAAGCGAAGAATGTTAGTGCCGTCGCCCATCCGGTAGATCGTCGCCGTACCAGCAGTCGGATGCAAGATGCTGTAAAACGTTCCGGAGGCAAGTGGCTGCCCTGAAGGGCCGCCCTGCACGACTGGCATTCCCTCGTTGACTCGCACATTAGTTACAAGACGGTCCGGTCGGAACCAGTACCACACACTGACCAGCGCGGCGGCGACAACAGCAATTGCAACCTTTTTCCACGTCTTCACTTCTGCACCTCCTGGATGTCAGGCGGCCGGACGACTCGCCAACGCAAGTTCCGTCTGCAGCGGCGGCGCACTATTCGGCGAGGAACTGTTTCACGAGAACGACAGTATCCTCGGGATTTTCTTCTGGGAAAAAGTGGCCACCCTTCATTGCTTGGCCGTGTACGCCCGGGGCCCACTCACGCCAAATGCCCAGCGGTCCGCCCTCCTTCGCGTAGAACGTGTCGAGCGGTCCGCCTTGAGCCCACAGATGCAGCATCGGGCATTCGATCTTTCGGGACGCGTCCATGTCGGCGCGGTCGTGTTCCACGTCTATCGTCGCAGCAGCGCGATACTCTTCGCAGATTCCGTGGACGCGCGCCGGATCGCGATAGTTCGAAACGTATTCCTCCAGAACTGTGGGACCGAACGAGCCTTGTCCGAACGGGTTGTGGTAAACGGCCTCAGGCGCGCCGAGCAAATAGCTCTCCGGAAGCGGCTGCTTCTGGCTCAAAAGGATCCACGGCCAGTATGTCTGGGCGAACCGCGCATCCGTCCGGCTCCAGGCGTCGACTATGGGAATCACGTCAAACACGGCGAGACGCTCGACGCTCTTCGGATGATCAAGCGCCATCCGGTAGGAAACGCGTCCGCCGCGATCATGGCCGACCAGCGTGAAACTCTCGAAGCCGAGTTTGGCCATCACGTCGACCAGCTCCTGTGCCATTGCGCGCTTGGAGTACGGAGAGTGGTCCTCGGTCGAAGACGGAACTCCGCTGCGGCCGTAAGCCCGCAAATCCGCGCAGACCACCGTGTGGTTTTCGGCCAGTTTAGGGGCGACGTATCGCCACATCAAGCTTGTGCGCGGGAAACCGTGAACCATCAGGATGGCCGGCCCACTCCCGTAGCGGCGAACGAAGATTGTGTTTCCCGCAACCTCGACGTTTCTTCGTTCGAACGCTCCTCGATCGGCTGAGTTCTGCGAGGTGTCAGGGATGTTGCGTGCCGACGCGCGTTCGGCGCGCGATCCCTCAAGCAGCGCCGTCAGCGACGCGGTTGAGAGCATCCCGAGAAAATCGCGGCGTTCCACAGTTTCGTCCTTCTTCACTTTCGGTGCACCCTTCGACAGCCAATGCACGGTTGAAGAATCATAGTAATGTTCCGCCCCGACACCGTTCGATACTGTGTCATCCATCTATTCCTCCCGAGGGCATCGGGCTGGTTTTGGTTTGGACGACCCGGAACTGCGTTCGCGCGATCACCACCGCAACGAATTTGATGTCCATGGAACCGGTCTCTATTGAGAGAGCGTTTTTCGTGCAGCTTCCAGGATCACGTCCACCACAATCGCGGGCGCCGAATACATGGGTGTATGGTCCACGCGATGCGGTCTCACCGCAGCGTGCATCCGCTCGGCCATGAACCGCTGCGTCGTCGGGTTGATCATTCGGTCCTCTTCGGCAACCAGGTACCATGACGGTTTTGATTTCCAGAGTGGTGTTGGCATCGGCTCTTGAATGCACTGAACCGAAAGGGGCCGTTGAACCGAGGCGGCGATCTTTGCTTGATCACCCGACGCATTCTGCGCAAGCGCCCGGTGAAACGCGTCATCCGGCATCCAGACAAGGCCATGGGAATCGGGAACCATCTTTGGCTGTTCCGGGCTCGGTGTATCGCGATAGAAGACCTTCGCGACCGTCTCACCTTCATCCGGAGCGAGCGCGGTGACGAATACGAGCGACTTGACCCGCTCTTCCTTCACCGCCGCGATCACCGCACCCGAGTAGGCGTGTCCCACCAGGACGACTGGACCGTTGGTCCGTTCGAGTGCCCAACTTAGCGCAGTCGTGTCGTTCGTGAGCGAAGTCAGCGGGATGGGCGCGCACATGACTTTCAGACCGTGCCGCTCGAGGGGAACTACGATGTTGTTCCAACAATAGCCGTCGGCCCACGCTGCGTGCACTAGAACAATTGTTGAGTCCTCGGGAAAGTCGCTCGCCGTGGCAGCTCGTTCTGGCGATTTGTCTCCACCTTGTGAGGTGTTCTGCCCTCGCGCCGCTTGCGCGAATGAACCCTCGATTAGAACACTCAGAGATGCCGTCGTGAGCGTCCCCAAGAAACTACGACGTTCCATTTCTTCCTCCGAAGTCCAATCCCCTCTTGCTGAAAAATGAGCTGACAACAGGCGCCCTTCTCATTGACCTCTCGCCAAAACGATTTGTCGAGATGGAGGGAAGCAGGTCATCGTTGGGTTGCGCTTTCTGTAGCGGGCCGGTTGGAAACGTTTGCGGCGAGGAAGTCTTCCATTGCGGAAGCAATTTCGACGACGTGCGTCTCCGTCGCAAAATGTCCGGTATCGAGGAACTGAACCTTCGCGCTAGGTATGTCTTTCCGGAACGCCTCCGCTCCTGCGGGGATGAAAAAGGGATCGTTCTTGCCCCAAATCGCAAGCAGAGGCGGTTTCGACTTGCGAAAATATTCTTGGAATTTCGGATAGAGCTTTACGTTGGAGGCATAATCCAAAAACAGATCGAGCTGAATCTCTTTGTTTCCTGGACGTTCGAGCAGAGCTGTATCGAGTGTATACGACTCAGGCGGAATACTCTCTGGATTCGCTACGCCGTGGGTATACTGCCAACGCGTTCCTCCCGCCGTCAAAATACTTTTGCGGAGTATGTCCCTATTGTCTGCCGTGGGTGTAGCCCAGTACTTCCGGATCGGACCCCAGGCGTCGCCAAGGCCTTCTTCGTATGCATTCCCATTCTGCGAAACGATCGCCGTGATCCGGTCAGGGTGGGCCATCGCCAAGCGGAAGCCGGTCGGCGCGCCATAGTCGAACACATAGATCGCGTAGCGGTCGATTTTGAGGGCACGTGTGAAAGCGTTTATCGTGAGAGCCAATTGATCGAAAGAGTACAAATAGTTTCGTTCAGCCGGAACGTCGGTGAATCCGAAACCGGGAAGGTCCGGGGCGATCACGCGGTAGTCAGTGGCCAGGCGCGGAATGAGTTCGCGGAACATGAACGACGACGTTGGGAATCCGTGCAGTAAGAGAACGACCGGTGCGTTTGCTTCGCCTGCCACACGATAAAACACCTGCACTCCGTCGGCTTCTACCCTATGGACGGATGTGCGAGGCGCGCTGAATCGGGCGTGGTCCTGGCTTGGCGCTACCCGTTTTGTAGCTGCTCGCGACGTGGCATCACTCATAACGTCCTCTCATCACCTCCCTGGTGTCTAGCGCAGGTGGGATGCCAAAGAGGCAAAGCTCACTCGAATACAGGACATTCAATGTAAATCATTCTGGGTCTGAAGTTTGTGACGAGGAAAGCCCTGGAAATCTCGAACCGTACCTGACAAATCCCTGACGGTTGTCCGTCACTGACGGATATCCGTCGGATCCACTGTCACGGTTAGCCTGTTCGCTTCGACGGCTTGGGCACTCAGTCGTGGCCGGCTGCAGCGCCGACGCTGCGTTGCTGCGGGACCGCGGCGGGTCGAGTGATACGAAGCTTCTTCATCCTGTAGACCAACGACGTACGCTTCATCCCCAAGCGCTCGGCCGCACCGCTCCGCCCCCCGATCACCCAGTTGCTGGCTTCCAGTGCACGAAGGATGTGATCCCGCTCTACCTCCGCGAGAGCATTCATACGGACATTGGATTCCTTGTGAGGCTGGAACAGCTCCAGTTCGGAAGTCGGCGCACGTAATATCGACTGTGGTGAGAGAATCACCGCGCGCTCAATGAAGTTCTGCAATTCACGAACGTTTCCGGGCCATTGGTATCGCACCAACGCATCCATCGTCTCTGGAGGGATACCGTCAATTCGTTTGTTTATGCGTTGAGCGTAGAGTGATGTGAAATGCCGCACCAATCTCGGAATATCCTCTGTGCGTTGTCGCAGCGCCGGGACCTGGATCGGAAATACTTTGAGACGATAATAAAGGTCCTCGCGAAAGGTCCCTTGTTTCACCATCGCGGGCAATTCCCGATGCGTGGCCGCGATCAGACGCACGTCAACCTTATGCGTACGGTTGCTGCCCAGCCTCTCGAATTCCTGCTCCTGCAAGACGCGCAGCAGTTTCGCCTGGAGTTCCAGAGGTATATCGCCAACCTCGTCTAGAAACAGCGTGCCTTTGTCGGCGAGCTCGAACCGTCCTGTCTTTTGGGCGATGGCGCCTGTAAATGCGCCTTTTTCGTGGCCGAACAGCTCACTCTCAAGAAGTCCGAGTGGGATTGCGGCGCAATTCAGTTTTACGAACCCCTTTTCGCTGCGGCTGCCCAGTTTGTGTATCGCACGCGCAACGAGTTCTTTGCCGGTTCCTGTTTCTCCTTGAATCAGCACGCTCGAATCCGTAGGCGCCACTACCGACACTAGGCTCAACAGGGTTTTCAACGCTGGGCTCTCTCCGACGATTTCCCTGAACTCGGCGCGAATTTCCTCTTCGAGATAGAGTCTTTGTTTCGTCTCCTGGTCCCTGTCTTTGATCACCGTCCCATAGTTCACTGCGTTCTCGACGGCAATGGCCACCTGGCCGGCAACCTGTTCAAGAAAGCGGACATCATCCTGGGAAAAGGCGCTCTCCGACCGCTTTAGCGCAGCCAACACGCCTACCACGCCGCTTCTGCCGATAAGCGGGAGATCGCACCCGGAAATCAAGCCCTCCGCCACTAGACATTGATAGAGAGGACGACCTGCGCTGGTGCCGAAACCTTCGGGGTCGTCGCGTACCTCCTCGATGTGGTTAAAGTGTTGCGTCTTGCCTGTCCAGAAGGCTTTGCCACAGCTCGAACCGTGGATGGGTATAATCGTCCCGTCGCAAACGGAACCTCGAGCGTCAGGGTTGTACAAAGTCGTCAGGCGCAATTCGCCGCTATCAGCATCCGGCAAAAGCAAAGCACAGAAATCACATCGCGTGACACTTAGCAGATTCGTAGAAAGCACCTCAAGCAAACGGCGAAGGTCCAGCTTGGAGGTCATGCTGTTCGTAGTCTCTAGAAGCAAGCGCAGCCGATCACGTTCACGGCGCAATGCTTCTTCATTCATGTGCCGCTCAATCGCGATCCCGGTGATGTGGCTGGCATTCTCGATCAACTGTACGTCGGCGGCATCAGGGCTGCGCGCTTCACGATAAAGGATGGCGAAAGTACCGAGGACTTTACCCTCACTCGTGAACAAGGGTCGCGACCAAACCGAGCGAATTCCATAGGGCAACATGACGTGACGATAGTCATCCCAACTGGACTCCGTGAGTATGTCGGTCACATACACCGGCTCCCTGCGATAAACAGCAGTCCCGCAGGACGCGCCTTTCGGACAAACTTCCGTTCGCCCCACGTGATCGCAAAATCCAGGAAGACTTGGCGCCGCTACGCAATGGAGATAGTTCACCGCTTCATCGGGAAGCCAGATGGTGCAGAACAAACCTTCGCCTTGAGATTCGACCAAGCGAGCAATGATCGTCAGCACTTCAGGCAGCGGTGACCCGGCGAAAATCAACTTTAGGATGTTTAGTACAGACTCGCTGGAAAAGAGGCCCGACTCGTTCTGCGCCCTTTCGACACTCGACAGGACTTGTGAAGGAGATTGGATTGCTCTCTCCATGCGACCTCGTTTCTTAGAGCAAGAGATTCGGCTTCACGACTGTTGGTACTAATGCCACGGCAACATGAATGATGTCAGCGAGAGGGTATACGGTCTTCAGCCTTCTCTGACGAAGCCCTGCGTCCATCCCAAAGTCGATTTCATGGCCCCAACTTCCGAACCGGGTCACATCCCACTTTATGCTGGAACGCCCGAAACTGCCACACACAGCTTGGGTCTGGCCGAACAAGTTTCTCGTATGCCAAGCCCGTGCTCACTAGGCAGGGACATCTCGTTCGTGCACACTTCGTCGATCGGACAGACTACCCCGGCTAGTGGCGCTCCAGATTGCGTCTTTCTGCGGTTTTCAAACTCCTCAGGCGAACAATAGCCCAGGGCCGAATGTATTCGAGACCGATTGTAATATCGGTCCATGAATTCCTCGAGTGCACAAAAAACGAGGGGTTGGAGAAGAGATGAATTCAGTAAGTGTTTTGCAATCAGAGAAAAAGTTGGTGGACGTGACCGGGATCGAACCGGTGACCCCCTGCTTGCAAAGCATCGGACTCGATTCCATCCGCTCCATCCACTACTAGCAACTACTAACGTTTCCAACAAATCGGGGAACCTGCTTTTCGCTCAAAGCTAACTCCAATCTGTTGAAAACGATGCATTCTTGCACACTTCATGCACAGCGGCGATTTCTAACAGAACGTGCACAGTGAACCCCCGATCAGTCAGCAGAAGCGCGTTTAAGGGGAGTAATGACAGATTGTCGCGCGTAGACGCCTGCAAGGATGAGGGTCACTCCGACGCCTCTTCAATCAAAAGAGTTACCTCTTCATTAGATACCGACTGCTTCTTCTTCTCTATGAAGAAAGGCAGCCTTAGTGCTGCTGCCAAAAGCAGCATATGAATGAGGCTGAGCAGCATGAAGGTCGCGGTAAAGGTGCTGGAGATGCCGGTCGCCTGGTGCGCCGCACCCAGTCTCCATCCGAGAAAAGTAGCGCACAGTGTCGTCAGGGCGGGTCCTCCCAGACGCTGAACTATATTGAGTGAGGTCGTCGCCATCGGCAGGTGTTCTTTCTCGACCGAAGCGTAGGCAGAGGTAATGGACGGAATGCCGACCGCGCTCAAACCCATCCCGCGGACGAAGAGCGCGCATACGAGCAGGGGGAGGGACATGCCGTGGCTGGCAAGAAAAAGGAACGGCAGTGTCCCGGCTAAGGCCAAAAAGGCGCCGCCGCCCGCTACCCTGCGGATGCCGAAGCGCTGCGTCAACACGCCGACCATCGGATACGTGCAGATCATGCCCAGTCCGAGAGGAGCCATCAACCAGCCTGCCGCGCTGGGTGATTCGCCGCACATACGGATGAGATAGATCGGGATGAGCATCTGTCCTGCGAATGAGATTCCGTTCAGGGTGAATTGCGTCAGCACCGATGCCGAAAAATCCTTTCCCCTAAAGAGCTGAAGATCAATGAGCGCATCGTCGCCCTTCCTGGTTGCTGTTCGGATGAAGACAGCAAGCAGCACCAGGGCAACGAAAAATGCCGTCAAGCCGATCCGTTCGCTAACATGGTCCATACCGTAGAGAAATAGCACGAGGCCCGGGGACAGCAGGCAGAAGCCGACAAAGTCGAGATCTCTCGGCCGGGCTTCGGCACGGTCTTCGGGAAGAAAGCGAATCGCCAGAACGATTCCCAAAAGACCGATCGGAACGTTTACCAGGAACAGCCAACGCCAGGACGCATGTTGAAGAATCGCCCCAGCAAGCACGGGCCCGAGGAGTGGTCCCAGCAGAATCGGTACCGCGGCGTAACCGTAGACGCGAGCCGTGTGCCTGCCAGCGGCGCGCACTATCATCATCTGCGCCAGCGGAGCCATCAAACCTCCGCTCATTCCCTGGAGGACTCGAAAGCCAATCAGCGAGTTCGCGGACCACGCGAGTCCGCAGAGTGCTGATGAGAGCGTGAAGATCGGAAAACACCACAGATAGAGCGATTTTGCTCCGAGCTGCCGGACGAGCCAGCCATTCAACGGGAGCATGAGGGCCAGCGCCAGAAGGTAGCCGCTCGTGACCCATTGAATGGTGGCAAGACTGCTATGCAGATCAACGGCCAGGCTGGAAAGGGAGACGTTCACCACAGTTGCATCGACCTGTCCCATGAGGGACCCAAGCACTGCGACAGCGGTGATCTTCCAGACCAGTGGATCGAGTCGATCGAGTTGGCTCTTGGTGTTAGGCAAGTGCGGCGAGGACCTCAACGGTGGAGCGCACGCGACAGAGCCTAGGGAATATCTTCTCGAATGCGAAACGATGCTGTTCACCATCCTGGCTGGAGCAGGCGTCTTCAACGACGACGAAGCCAAAGCCGAGGCCGGTACCCTGTCGCGCCGTGGACTCTACCCCCACATTGCTAGAGATTCCGGTGAGGACGACCGTATCGACACCACGCGACTTAAGCTGCTGCTCAAGGTTGGTTCCGGCAAAGGCGCCCCAGTGACGTTTTGTAAGCAGGATGTCGCTGGGCTGAAATCCGGCAGAAGGGGCAATCTCCGAAACAATGCCGGGCAGCGGTGCATTCCCCAGGTTGACCGGCTGGTCGACAGGAAGCTCGAGGAAATCGTTGAGGTCGACGCGGACATAAACAACCGGGGCGTCGTGGGCGCGAAACGCTTCCGCCAGCTTTACCGAATTGGCAACGACCTGGGCGGCTGGATGAGGCGCCGTATTCACGGCGACGACGGCATTCTGGAGGTCAATGAGGACAAGTGCTGTTTTGTGGGGATCAAGCTGAAGGTTTGCCATGGGGCTCCTTAGGAAAAGATTTGTTGTCAAAATCGAGGGCACCCTCGATTTCCAAGGTATAGAATACGAGGATGTCCTCGAATTTGTCAAATTCGATAAGGGTCGCCCCGCAACAGGAGCGCTCTTCACGCAGGCTCGCCAGTTTCCTGGATGCGGCGGCGGAACTGATTGTCGAGGTTGGCTATGAAGCAACCACGATGACCGCGATCGCGGAGCGCAGCGGCTCTTCGATCGGGGCGCTCTACAACTACTTCCCGGACAAACAGGCCGTCGCCCTTACCTTGTTGGGCCAGTACGCCCAGGAGATGGAAGAGCAATGGAGGCCATTGATAGAGCAGGCGAAGAACCTCAGTCATCGAGAGTTCGCAAGTCTCTTTATCGAACGGATCACCGGAATTTTTCAGGTACGTCCGGCTTATCTCAGGCTGCTCGCGGCGCCGATTCGGCTGCGCCGCGACCCCGCTGCGAAGAGAGCCTTGCGAGCCAACATCGCGAATGCCTTTCGCGCAAAGAACCCATCCCTTTCAGACGAACGAGCAATGCTGGCTGCTAACGTGACTGTCCAGATAGTCAGAGGCTTGATAACGCTCTATGGAGAGGCGGACGATAAAGGGAGAGACTCGATTGTGGCTGAATTCAAGAAGGCGCTGACCCTATATTTAGGAACCGTTTTGGGTTCATGAAGCGGCCCATAACAGACGCCTCTCGCATGACGGCGGTTCGGAAACTATCTCCCTTTTTTTGATCGTCTGCCGGATTGGAAATCTAGACTGTCAATTCGGATGGTTGCGGGGTTCGCCGAAAAGAAAGAATTTGTTGGTTGCAGAGGCTTAATTTGAACCGACGAACTCCGGTGGAAGCTCATTTTGTCCAAATGCTTCGGAGTCCAGACAAACTCCATGTCGCGATCAAAATAAGTAACGAGAAGTCGGCTTGTAGTAAGCGATCTCGGTTGTTCCCGGCTGACGGGCAACTCGGGAGTAATCCACATGCCTGGTTAACTCGGCGGTCTCAATGGGTGGATGCAGCACTAGCTCGAAGTTTACTCGCAGGAGTTTGAAAGCCCAGGGTTTTTCTCGGCCGTTGATTTAGGCGCAGCGCGACTTTGTCCAGTTCCGACTGCGTATAGCCGGACAGGTCTGTTCCCCTCGGGAAGTATTGTCGTAATAGCCCATTGGTGTTTTCGTTCGAGCCGCGCTGCCAAGGGCTTTGCGGATCACAGAAGTAAACTTTCACGTTCGTGGCTACCGTGAAGGTTTTGTGTTTCGCCATCTCCAGTCCGCGATCCCAGGTCAGGGAGCGTCGCAGCGCCGTGGGTAACTTACGAACATGCCGCGTCAGCGCTGCGACGACCACCGCCGTATCTTTGCTGGGCACCTTTACCAGTGCCGTGAAGCGCGAGTGTCGCTCCACCAAGGTCACCATGTGACTGTTCTTTGAACCGCTGATTAAGTCGCCCTCCCAATGGCCTGGAATCGCGCGGTCCCGGCTTTCTGCGGGTCTTTCCCGAATGGAAACGGCATCGACGATCTGCCCGCGCCTGTCTCTAAAGATATGCGAGTGCTGCGAGCGGCGCATGCGACGCTTGGATCGCAGATGCCCCAACAGCTCTTTCTTCAGCACTCCACGCGCTTGAATGAATAAGCTACGGTAAATCGTCTCGTGGGACACGCGCAGACTCTCGTCCTCGGGATATTGGATTTTCAGCCAACCGGAAATCTGTTCCGGCGACCAGTCCAATATCAGTTTACTCGCAACGATCCTCTGCAACTTCACGTGAACGGCAAGAAGGCACGTCTTGGGCCGCGAGGCCGACTCCCAGGCTCGCTGATCGG
>Ga0210388_10002037_pt1 | contig 15746 bp, 15 predicted proteins | sample IncBWC19OmetaG_FD_155485 | JGI IMG/M metagenome (GOLD analysis project Ga0210388, IMG submission 155485) | Forest soil microbial communities from Barre Woods Harvard Forest LTER site, Petersham, Massachusetts, United States - Inc-BW-C-19-O ...
ATCTCCGGCGCAGCACGACGGGCAGCTTGTAAACGTTCGTAGCTGCAGCCAATCAGAGACGCAATGCGCGCTCTCCCAAGCGCGCCCAGGAAACTCGTGCTTTTCCCTTGACAATGACTTACATGGAGGTCGGCTATTCGGCGGTTACCTTTCGGCAATGATCATTGGGCCGCGGTATCTCACGCGGCCCGATGCGTACAAGCGCCAACGCTATCGCTCTCGACTCAACTCACTGCACCAGCGCGATATCGATCTTCCTCGATATTTCGTGCGGCTTGGGGTCCGAGCACTTGGTCAACGCGTCGTCCTCGCAGATGCGCTCGACCGTCTTCACCAGGTTGTCCATGTTGGCGCTCAGAATCTTTCCGTCCACCAGGCTCACCTTCAATTCCACCGTGAACGTCTCCTGCCCCACGGCCGCCGATATCTTTCCGTCCTGCGTCTTCTGCACTCCAACCCAGTTGTTCGGCGCATCGCCGACCGGCGTCTGCATCCACGCAGCCTTCAGTTGAACCGCCGTCTTTTCCGGCGGAACGTGTCGTACTGCCAGCACAGCCGTCCCCGCCGCCGCATCCACAGACTTCAGCGTCATATCGAAATCGATCGCGCTCTCCCCAATCAGCACATGCGTCCCATCGGCCCACGACGAGGCCGGCATCGGATTCCTGAAATAAAAATGATCGCCCGCTTTCTTCAACTGGCCGAGCTTGTTTGCCAGCCACAAGTCCACGTAAAACGTCATCAGGTCCGTAACCGGCCCAATAATTTTCGGATCGACCTTGGTCAAATCGGGAACGGATGGGTTTTGATTCGGATCGAGCGTAATCCGCTGACGAAACGTCGCGGTCCCATCCGAAAGCTGCGTCGCCTTACCGTCTGACTCCATATGCGACCATTGATACTCCTCATAGAATGGCCCGGCCGCGTCCTTCTTCACGATTCCATCTGCCAGAATCGTGTAATGCCAGTTTTCGTTGACGCCGTTCATGCGGTAGACCAGCGTCTCTCCCTCTCGATACTGGCGGTGCAACGGATTCGCAACCGGCGCAGGAGCCTGACCGGCAAGCAGAGCCGCACAGGATGCAATGAGGCCCGATGTTAGAGCAGTTTGCAACTTTGTCTTCATGCGCTTCTTCCTTTCAAAATGCGCGTTCTGTTTGTCTAGGTGCGAGATGGGCTGTGCTTTTCACGCGCATCCCCCTCAAGCCTGGCTCGGGCATGCCGCGCCCAGTTTAGTTGAGCTTCCATCCCCTCAATTCCCGATTGAAAGGCCAGGAGCCCGGTGTGGACAGATTTCAAGCAGTCGATGCGTTCGAATTTGGCCCGAAGTTCTGCAACATAATTGCTGAATTCCGCCTCCAACTGCTCCAGGAAGCGGATCGTCGTGGCGCGCGGAACATTCCCATCCATAAAGGCAAACCGCAGCATCAGCTCAGTCAGCCGAAACACCACATCCTCGCGGGAAACATCCTGAGAAAGCCAAGCCAGAAGCGATTCAACGCCTGCGGGGGTCAAGTGAAAAACCTCCCGCCCGCGACGATCCTTGGGTTCAGCTTCAATCGAGCCGCGCCTTTGCAGCCGTCGCAGAGCGGGGTAGATAGATCCCGGACTGTCGCTGTAGTGACGCATGGCCGTCTCAATAAACGTCTTGCGCAAGTCATATCCCGACTGCGCCTTCTGTCGAAGCAGGCCGAGGAGAGCAAATTCGAGTGCAGAGACAGTTTTCATAGTACGTTGCGTACTATAGTACGCAACGTACTATTTGTCCACAAAAAACTCTGAAACGTCCTGGCGATCAATTGCCTAGGGTAAACACCACGTTGATCGTTGTCCTTACCTCAACCGGCGCGCCGTTCAGCATATAAGGCCTGTATTGCCAATGCGAAACCGCCCACAATGACGACGCGGCCAGCGACGGCCAGGGGGCGGAGATCACGCGCAGATCGTGGATGCCGCCGTCGTTTCCGATCACCGCCTCCAGAACCACAGTGCCTGAGACGCGCGCGTCCCTTGCATCCTGGGGATAGTAAGGAACACCTTTCTTCTGCAAAAAGCCTTGCGCAACGCCCCCTGAGACATTCACGGTGGGCAAAGTCGATGCCGAAACATCTGCAGGCAGCGTGAGCGCGGCATCGGTTGGATTCAACCCCGTAATTGAGTCGATTGTAGCGGACAGAATTTTCTGTTTGCCTTGGTAGAACACCACTTCGCGGGGCAGATACCGGTTCTGCATCTTCACAATTTTGTTGTTCGCCGTGGTCACTCCTCCCAGAGAGTAGCTGACCAGCAGCACCGGCGACTGCGCATCGAAGCAATAGGTCGGAAACAGGCCCATCGGCGCCTCCATTCCCTTTCCGAAACGGCCGATGATCGGGCCCACCATGATGCATGGGATTTTGTTGGCTCCCACGGAGACCATTTGCCGTTCGATCCGCGAAGTGGCGGGGTCCATGTCCTTGTCGTCCGGCAGCGGCGAAAGCAGCGCGCCGCGCAGCTTGTACTCGAAGTACCTCAGCGGCTCGCCCGTCGCTCTCGACGCGTGCTTCCCATCGCTCGTGTGCCAGTCGGAGTGCGTCGAGCTTGGCCGCGTCCAGGCGCTGCGATTCACCTGCGGCGAAACCCACCAATACTCGAACGTTCCCTGCTCTTCGGGATCGCCCTTTTCGTCATAGAGCTGATAACTCGCCTTCAGATGCCACGGCTTCAGGGCAGCATCGGAAAAGTTGTAGAAAGGTTGCGCTGCGGCGATCACCTCGCGCGGATCTTTGGGCAGACCCGCTCCCGCGCTAGGTGCGGATTGGCCTGCAAACGCCAAACCTGCCGTCAGAATCAGAACAGAGAAACACAGTGTACGCATGATGCGAAAAGAGTAGCATGACACCTTCTTGCCGGCCTCGGTCAAACACCCCGGCCAGCGTTGCTCACGGCTTCCGCTTCATCCGCTCCGCCATCGCCTCGCGATAAACGTCGCACTGCGCGGCGCGCAGCCTGGATGCATTCGCGACGTGGCCATCCTGCGTGAACTGAATGAACGCTTGCGCGGATCCAAACTGCGGCCAATCGGGCAGCCCTGCTCCGTTTGGATTTCCGGTCTTGGCAAAATTCGTCCAATACGACTCCATCAAATCAGCGAGCTTCAAGTCCACATCGCCAAAACTCCCGGCGATATTACCCGTCTTCGGGAAATAGCCAAACACATACGGCAGATCGGCCCCGTGGATCGCACCCTGCGCTTCCTGGCCTGGAATAGCGTGGTCGAACTCGTACTCATACGTGGGGTGATGAGCGGCGCTGTGCCAGTTTCCCTGCGCCGCAGCCGGGCAGCGGAAGACCAAATCGCCGGCCCATTGATCCGCTACCGGACCGTAGAGCGTGTCGGTGGCGCCCATGCCATCGCCCGCCAATCCGTAGGCAGCCAGCGCCTGAGGGGCAAAATTGCCGTCTCTCTCCGAGATCGTTTGTCGCAGTTGATCGGCCGATGCCGGAATGGCAAATACTGCCGCACCTAACTCCCGAGCGGTGGTGCCAAACAGCAACGGAATCGCCGCCTGCTGCCCAGTCGCGAAGACCTCCGCGGGCGAGCGGGGAACGACCCAACCGTCGATGATAGGACCGAAGTGCGGGTGCGGGCTCTGACTCTTCAAAGCGGCCAGCAGTTGCTCCGCAGATAACTGGCGGAGGTACACAAGAGTGTCAATGCCGGCCGGGACATTCACGGCAAGCGCGAATATTTCTCCCGCCTTTTCCGTCGATGCCAGCGGAGGCAGCGGCAGGCTGAACGAAGCTCCGCTCTCCTCAATTGCCTTCTGAAACAGGTCCTTCGCCGGCGAAGTCATCAACAGCCCGATATCCACTGCGCCGGCGGACTGGCCAAAGACGGTGATGTTATTCGGGTCGCCGCCAAACTTGGCGATGTTATCGCGCACCCAGCGCAGTGCGAGCATTTGATCCATGAGCCCATAGTTACCCGACGCATGGTGCGCCGATTCCTGTGTAAGTCCGGGATGAGCGAAAAACCCGAAGATACCAAGCCTGTAATTTACCGTGACCAGCAAGACTCCGTGCCCAGCGAGCGTTCCGTCTTTATAGAGCGCGCTTGACGCGGTGCCGCCTTCGTTTCCGCCGCCGTGAAACCAAAGCATCACGGGAAGTGGCTCCTTCTTGGGCCAGACCGGCGTGATCACATTCAGAAACAAACAATCTTCCTTGCCGGTTTCAGCATCGTGCGGGTTCCAGTCGCCCAATACCGGCTGAGCGCACGGCGCGCCGAATGCATTTACATCGCGGACCCTGCTCCAAGGCTTGGCGGGTACCGGCTCATGCCAGCGCAGCTCGCCCAACGGCGGTTGAGCATAAGGAATGCCCAGAAACTCCGCGCCGCCGCCTCGCCGCACCACCCCGCGAAGCTGTCCGGAGGCCGTCAGCACCTGAGGAGCTTCCTGCGCCCATGCAGCTCCCACCGCCATCAGCGCGAATAGAGCGATCGAAGAAAGTGGCGAACGCGACGACACAATTTTCCAAAAATTCAATTCGCAGATGCGTTTGACCACGCGGCCTCCCTGGTTGCCCTTGTTAATCGAAAATTCTACCAAGGCTGGCGCGAACCTCGGTCATCGTCTGATTGCATTCAACCGATCTCAAGCTATTCTTATCTAGCAATCGTTTGGCCCATGACCTTCTCCCACACCATCGGGAACACGCGTCACACCTTCGCCGATCTGCGCGATCTGCTGGCCAGGGCCACCCCCTTGCGCAGCGGCGACGTTCTGGCCGGCATGGCCGCGGAATCCGCCGAGCAACGCGTCGCCGCGCAGTATGCTCTCGCCGATCTGCCGCTGGCGCATTTCTTGTCGGAACAGGTCGTGCCTTACGAAATTGACGAAATCACGCGCCTCATCGTCGACACGCACAACGCTGAAGCCTTCGCGCCGATTCGCTCCTTCACCGTGGGTGAATTGCGCAACTGGCTGCTCTCTGACAACGCAACGCCTGCCCGCATCGCCGCACTCGCGCCCGGAATAACGCCGGAGATGGCAGCGGCCGTCAGCAAGCTGATGCGCGTCCAGGATCTCATCGCCGCCGCGCAGAAAATTCGCGTCGTTACTCGCTTCCGCACCACCGTCGGGTTGCCCGGCCGTCTCAGCGCGCGCCTGCAACCGAACCACCCCACCGACTCGCCCATCGGCATTGCCGCAGCCATTATCGACGGCCTGCTGCTTGGCTCCGGCGACGCCGTTATCGGCATCAATCCAGCCGGTGACAACGTTTCTGTCACCGCGCGCCTCCTGCGCATGATCGACGCCTTGCGCCGCCGCTTCGATCTTCCCACGCAAAGCTGCGTGCTCGCCCACCTCACCACGCAGATGGAAGCACTCACCGCCGGCGCGCCTGTCGATTTGATCTTTCAATCTATCGCAGGCACCGAATCCGCAAACCGCAGCTTCGGCGTCACCCTCGCAATGCTGACCGAAGCACACGAAGCAGGTCAACAGTTGAAACGTGGAGCGCAATGCGCCGATGGCCAAACCGGCAACAACATCATGTACTTTGAAACTGGCCAAGGCTCCGCGCTTTCAGCCAATGCGCATCATTGTGTTGACCAGCAGACGCTGGAAGCCCGCGCCTACGCCGTCGCACGCCACTTCCATCCCATGCTCGTCAACACGGTTGTCGGCTTCATCGGCCCCGAGTATTTATACGACGGCAAACAGATCGCGCGCGCCGGTCTTGAAGACCATTTCTGCGGCAAGCTCCTCGGCCTGCCCATGGGCTGCGACGTCTGCTACACCAACCACGCCGAAGCCGACCAGGACGACATGGATTCGCTGCTGACACTGCTCGGCGCTGCCGGCGTCAATTACATCATGGGTGTTCCCGGCGCAGACGACGTGATGCTCAACTACCAAAGCACCAGCTTTCACGACGCGCTCTACCTGCGCCGCGTGCTCGGCCTCAAGCCTGCGCCCGAGTTCGAGGCTTGGCTTCAAGGCGAAAGCTTCCAGCGCCTGGCAATCGAAGCCAATCATCCCGAGAGACTGCTGACCGAATGAGCGAGAATGAACATTCCGAATCGGCAATGACGCCCGCGCTGGCTCGCCATCTGCGTTTGCTCACCCCCGCCCGCGTAGGCCTTGGCCGCAGTGGCGTAAGTCTTGAGACGCGCGACCTGCTCGACTTCCAGCGCTGCCACGCCCAGGCGCGCGACGCCGTACACAGCCGCTTTGAAGCAGCCACGCTGACCGCAACGCTGAAAGAAATCTCAGGCACAGAAGTCCTGCGCCTGCATTCCGCCGCGCCCGATCGCGCCACCTATCTGCAGCGGCCCGACCTCGGCCGCAAGCTCGATGAAGCATCCATGAAGCAACTTACCCACCTCGCGCCACCGTCTCTCACCAACACATGCAATCTCGCCCTCATCGTCGCCGACGGTCTTTCCGCCCTTGCCGTCGAGCGCCACGCAGTTGCGCTCATCAAGGAGCTGCTCCCGCGCCTCGAAGGCTGGCAACTCGCTCCCCTGTGCATTGTCGAACAAGCCCGCGTAGCCATCGGCGACGAAATCGGCCACGCACTCGGCGCGCAAATCTCCGTAGTCCTCATCGGCGAGCGCCCGGGGCTCAGCTCGCCCGACTCCCTCGGCGCCTACATAACCTGGGTACCGCGCCCAGGCCGCACCGACGCCGAACGCAATTGCATTTCGAATATTCGCCCCGAAGGCCTCAGCTACGCGCAGGCCGCCGCTCAACTCAGCTACTATCTCACTGAGGCGCGCCGCAGGCAGTTGACCGGCGTCGCGCTCAAAGAACAATCGCACGCACTGAAAGAGGGTTGAGTGAAAAGTTGGATCCAGCGCGGTCTGCTCTTCCTGGTCGCTGCCTTCGTCCTCATCTACGGCGGCGACTGGGCCATCTACAAGCTGCGCGGTTCGCCCACATCCACCGTCGCCGTAAACAAAATGCTCTCCGTGCCGCTCAAGGGCAACAAGATCGAATACGACTACGTCGGCACGACAGACGTCCCCTGCTCCGTCTCGCTCTTTCCCCAGGCCGGCCAAAACCCATGCTGGTATCTGCGCCGCAATCCGAACCAGAACACAAACCTCTAGCTTCGCGATTATTTCTTACACGGCCGCTCCTCTACTGCATCCGCCCCTGGTCCCTCAACTGCCGCGCCGTAGCCTCGAGAAACGTCTCCACGCTAACGCCCTGCGGCGTCTCCAAGCCAGACTTGGCCTGAATCGCCGCCAGAATCCGCTCCGCCAGCGCTTGCCGGGTAGCCAGGCTCATGTCCAGCCGCCGCGAGAAAAATCCCTCCAGCACCTCCAGATCAGAAGCCGAAAGCCTCGAAATGCCGTTCTCCGGCAGCCGTACTGCCATGTGCGGCTCCTCGATGTGCGCCTTCTCAAACAGCTGCGCCGTGAAGGTCCGCGACCCTGATTCACCCCATATCGGAGTCTCCGTCTCCCTGTCCCGCACCACCAGCGTGCCAGCGGCCAGGTCGCCCAGCCGCTGGTGCTGCTTGGTGGCGAACATGGTGATCACACCCACGCCGTAAAAGAACGGAATCTGGTCGATCACGCGGATCAGGTTCCGCGCCAGCGACTCTACAAACCCGATGGCCCGCCCCGAGCGCTGAATCACGCGGATCTTCGCCACTCGCTTGCCCGGCGTCTGTCCATTCCAAAACGCCTCGAACAGCGTGAAGTAGCCCCAATACAACAGAAACGTCACAAAGGTGTAAGCGGCAACGGTCCACTGAGCGGAGATCTCTGAAAACGCCGTAATAGCCGGCAGCACGAGGTGCAGGCCCCATTCGAGCAGCAGCGTAGCGGGAACCCAGATCAGCGTATCCACCAGGATGGCGATAAAGCGGCTGCCAATGCCCGCCAGCGGTACCTCAATGCTGACCAGTTCCGGCGTGTCAATGCTAAGCTGGTCAGAACTCACGTCCATGGCACAAATCCTCTCCAACCAGTGGATCGCCAAGCGCCGCCCCCACTGGGACCGGCTGGCTGCCCTCCTGGCACAATCCGATACGGGCGGTTTAAAACAGCTCTCCCGCGCAGAGTTGCAGGAAATGGCCCTGCTCTACCGCCAGGTAGCCGCCGACCTCTCCGTGCTGCGCCAGGACTCAACCGCCCGCACCTACGCCGCGCATGTAAATCAATTGCTGGCTCGCGCCCACCATATCATTTATTCCGGCCGCAAGACGAATCTACGCACCGTATTTCTATTCTTGCGCGACGACTACCCGGCTGTCTTCCAGCGCCAGATCGGCTATGTACTCGCCTCGGTGGCCGTCTGCATCGGCTTCGGACTGCTCGGCGCCGCCATCACCACCGCGCGCCCCGAGTTCATGCGCCACTTCGTCGGCCCGGAGATGATCGCCACCATGGAGCGCCATCAGATGTGGACCGAATCCGTCGTCAGCATCGCTCCCAAAGCAAGCAGCAAAATCATGACCAACAATCTCTCCGTCAGCTTTATCACCTATGCCGGCGGCATTGTTTTTGGATTGGGCACGTTCCTGTCGCTTTTCAACAACGGCATGATGCTCGGCGTAATCGGCGCCGCCTGCCACCAATACGGCATGTCGATTCTCCTGTGGAGCTTTGTCGCCCCGCACGGCTCACTCGAGCTGCCCGCCATCCTCATCGCCGGAGGAGCAGGTTTCCGCCTCGGCCACGCCATGCTCTTTCCCGGCAATCTCCGCTGGAAAGACTCCATCTCGCAAGGCGGCCTCGAAGCCACTCGCCTGGTCTCCGGCGTCATTCCGATGCTCGTAGTCGCCGGCTGCCTGGAAGGTTTCTTCTCCCCTTCCCACGTCCCCATCTGGTTAAAATTCACCGTCGGCGCCTTGCTCTTCACCCTGCTAAATTTGTGGTTATTTCGGCCCGCGAAAGAGCCGCCCTCGCAAGCGGCGTGAACCGCAAAAATCGGTCGCTATACGCCCACTGCGGGGTACTGATCTGCTGCCGACAAGTGATTCGGCGACCCGGCACTCACGGGAGGAAAACCGGAAGCGCATAGCTCTTAAGGAGCCGGCAATCCGGAGTCGACTGATTCGAGCGTGAGCCCCTCTTTAGCGCGCTTGGATGATCGGCAGAATAAGGCGTGAGGGATACTCCCGATCATGCCTTACTGTCTGCTTCGCCGAGACGACTTTCGCTTCCGATGCGATGTTGTCACCGGTGTTTGGATTGCGATCGAAGCGCGGGAAATTGCTGCTTGAAACTTCGAGCCTGATTCGATGCCCTTTGAAAAACAGCATGCTGGTAGGCCAAAGCTCGACATGGATTTCTTGTGCTCTTTCCGAGGCTGTGGGGCCTTGGGCATCTCGATAAGTGCGCCGCAATATACCTTCAGAGATATTGAAAGCAGACTCATCGGGGTGGACATCAACCAGTTTGGCCGTGAAGTCTGTATCGGGTGCAGTTGTGGAGACATACAGAATTAACGAAATTGGTCCGGTCACCTCCACATCTTGATTTAAGACGGGGGTCGTATACACAAGTACATCCTGCCGAGCCTCGACGTCATTTTGACGCGCAATGCCAGCGGCCGGGCCAATCATGGCTCCTCCAGCCGTGGGCACCGAATGTAAAGGATCGTAAATATAGGAATCGGGCGGGGCGGCGGCGGATGGAGCAACTGCATTCAGTGTTCCGTCTCCGTTAGCGCTGTTCGAAGCCCCTCCGCTGCTCAGGAAATATGGGACGTATTGTGTTCTCGCTAACGGCCATTCTTGCTCGTCTCTCCATTCATTCTTTCCCATCACAAAGATTCTGATCGGGGAACTGGACTGTGTCGGCGCCGCCTTCCCCGAGTTTTCATCGAACCACGGGAGACTGACGGCCAAGCTCTGCAGTCTGAAATTTTCAGCCATCGTTCCGTCTGGAAATGTGACCTCACTGGCGTGAGTCCATGGCCCGATAATCAAACGGCTGCGGGTGGCCACGAGAGGCTCCGATGATTGTCGGATATGGATAAAGTCATCCAGTTGCGTGGGCAGAAACGGATCGTACCAACCCGCCATGAGCAGGACGGGAGCTCTGAGCGACTGCACTCGACTCTGACCATCGACATCCGCCCAAAAGGCATCTCGATCAGGGTGCTCAACCCAATCCTTGAAGAAGTTTACGTTTGCACCCGTAGCCCGCCGATCTGCGTCGAGCAGCGGGAATCCGCTGGCCGCTCGCTTCACCTCGTCGGCCGAAGGCCAATCGGCCTGGTCTCTTGCGCCATGGCTCCGAATAGCCCAGCTCAGCGCGCTATCGAGCGAGAATGCGCCGCCGGGATAGAACATATCGTGAAAGTCTGTACTGGCGAAGTAGACCATGAGCGCGGACGGACCCGGCGCAGATTGATCGGCGATGGCCCATTGTGTTTGACCAAAGGCCGAACCTCCCCAAGTCAGGATGTGGCCATCGAACCACGGCTGCCTGGCGATCCATTGCAGCGTCTCGATTCCGTCCTGCCGTTCCCCTCGCAATGGATAGAAGGTGCCTCCAGAGCCGAATCTGCCCCGCGTCCCCTGGATTACGGCTGTATAACCACGCTCCGCCCACATCTTGCCAATCATGCTGGCGAAAAGGGAGTTCTTGAAGTCCCTGGTGAGGGGAATGCGTACCAGAATGGTCGGGGTACGGGCAGTGTGTTGAGGATGATAGATGTCGGCAACAAGCGAAATGCCATCGGAGGTAAGTAGTGCGGCTCCCTTCTGTTCGCGGACGGCGAATTGGGATCGGCGAAGCCCGAGACGATGCGCTAGAAGCGAAGGACCCATCTGGTAGGTCGCCCAAGCCGAGATGCACAATAGCACTGCAACTATTGCGGTTCCCCGAAGGAGGCGCTTGCCGATCCCGGGTTTCGCTGGCCTTTGAGTTTTTCGCCGATGGTAGCTGCCGAGCACGAGGATGAATGATGAGAGTACCCAATGAAAGAAGATTGGGATACATCCCCCGGCCCACCGCTCGTGAGGGTAAAGGCTCATGCGAATGGCGTAGCGGATTACCATCACGCCGAAGTACAGAGATCCAAAGATTAGGAGACCAGTTCCCAGCGGCCTGCGAGGGGTAGCGAAAAAGCCAGGCCTATGAAAGAAATCAAGGCAAACCTTTCCGTATAGGGCAATGATGAGAATCTGAGCAGTGAGCAATTCGGGGTAGGGTACAAGTCCCGACATCCACTCTTCCATCGGAGGCAGGAAAGAGACGTGAAGGAATGCCACCAGAAACTGACCGAGAACGCGGAGGCAGAAAAGAAATAGAAGCGCAGCGAGCGCCCAGAAGTAGCGCCGTTTCAGAACTTCAGAAATCCTGGATCGATCGAGGAGCGAAGCTTCGGTCACACCGCTTCTCCAAACATGGCTTGATAGTGGCGATACCAGTCACTCTGAAAGCGCCCGGATGGGTCGTATTTTTTCTTGAGCCTGAGAAACTCGACGAAGTTCGGATAGCATGCCAGCACCTGTTCTCGGCGGGCATAGCGATGGTAGGTCAGGTAGTAAGTGCCGTTATGCTTCACCGCCATGTCGGTGAGTCTGCGAAAGGCTTCCGCGGAGTGCTCAATTCCCTCCGGCGTATGGACGGTGTGAAGATTGAAGATGGTGCAGGCGTATGACTGTTTGGCCCAAGGCAGAAAGGTCTCATTCTCCTTCTCTATGAGCCGGATCGTTCCATAAATCAAGTCAACATTGTTCTTGCGAAAGTCATCTCGAACCTCGGCAAGGAACGAGCTCAATGTGTCCCGAGGCACGTTGATCTCGGTGATGATCTCTGTCGCAGGGCTCTTTGCGTGTTCCTTTTGATCGATCTCCAGATGCTAGTTCACAGGGTAGATGGCCATCTGATGAGTGTCCGACCAGTAAAGCTGGCCATTCGTCGAAAGATAGTAATCGGCATAACGGCGGAACGCTTGCTTCTTGTCTTCGTGCGCGAGATAAAGCATCATTCTCCAGTTTTCATCGGAGAGGCTCTTCTCGCCTGTCGGCATCGGGGTTGCCGGGTCGACGGGGCGATAACAGGAAAAGACTCCCTTATGCAGAAAGTCGTCCGATGCGGGGTCGATTGCGAATTGGAAGTCGCCGTACAGGAATCCACTACGGATGCGTTCTCGAAAAGCATCCATCAAGCCGTCTACTTCCCGCACCTCTACGACTCGCTCAATTTTTTGCCTTGCGACCAGACGCAGGGTCACTGAAGAAACGACCCCGAACAGACCGTATCCGCCGATCGCCAAGCGGAAAAGTTCCGGATTCTGTTGACGACTGCATTGAACGAGATTGCCGTCGGCATCGACCAGCTTGAATGACTCGATATTACTGACAAAGGGCTGCATGGAAAGACCGCGACCGTGAGCGTTCGCTGCCAGAGTTCCACCAAGGCTAATGTTATCGGCGCCGGTCTGCTTCTGGGCGAGACCCCACTGCTGCGACGCACCCTGCTGGCGCTGAAGGTACGCCCTGATAAACTCGGGCCAAAATGCACCCGCCTGCACCTCTGCCAATCCGCTCTGAGGATCGAAGCTGACGATCTGGTTGAGCCCCGTCATATCGACCAGGATCATGTCGGTGCCAAACCGCTGACCTCCCATGGCATGACGACCGCCCGCTATCGACAACGGCTTCCCAGCGGCCTTCGCTGTTAGCACTGCAGCCTGGAGATCGCTGATGCTTTCAGGCTTCAGGATGCGGTTGACATGTGTGGGATTGAGTTGCGAATGAATGTCATTGACGAGCAGGGGATCGTTCACAGTCGGGAAAGAAAACTGCGAACCGAGGTAGAACGCCGCCGATCCAGCAACAAACTCGCGCCGATTGATCAAATGATAAGCTCCTCTGACCTAATAGTTTCTCGCGCTGCTAGAAATACCAAGAACAATGCGATGCCCTGAAGCAGATGGTACAGCGCATTGTGATCGAAGTATCTTGGATCAATCTCAATCTTCCTCTGTTGCGCCGCTGACGCGAAAAGCATGGTGCAGACGCCAAGAAATCCCATCAGAAACGCTGGCTCTTTCCGTTTGAGGTAGGTCAGGATAAACGCTACACCCATAAAGACGAGCGATGGAAGGTAATCAACAATGGCGACCAAAAAGTCCCTTCGGATAAAAAGCACAACGAAAACGTATGCCAGGAAGAGCGCCAGTGCAACCCGATTGATATAGGTGGCTGTGGAGCTGGAGAACTGCAGAGCCGCGCCTACGTGGGCTCCTGAAAGGGCCGCAATTCCGATGGTGATCAGGGTGAAAGGCCACAAGATTCGATTCCCGAGCGATGATTCGTCCAGGAAAAACCCATGAACCGTGCCACCCAGGGATGCTGCAATCCCGATAGAGATGAAGAAAGCAATGAACAGCAAAGGAAACCCAGAGGCCCCGCTGCGGCTCCGCGAGATCAGAAATGAGAAGTAAACGCACTCGGCAGCCAAGCCATAATCAGTAAGACTGACATCCACCTGAGTCATATTGGGAGGATAGTCGCAAGGACTTTGATTTGCCTTCGACGAATGCGATTTATGTGATTGGCCCCCCAGACTCGACCGGCGGGTTATTCCGGATGAAGGCACAACGCTCTCGTTTCCGCTCGGTCAAGGCACAACAACCGTGATCTTCGCATTGTGGATCATGCCGTTCCCCGTTCCGGTTACAACCACGAAGCAAGCGCCCGCCGGCGTCGAGTTCGGCGGAGGCGGATTCGTGCCGCCTCCATCACCGCCGCCGCCGCCGCAACTTGCCACGTCCAAAGCAGCCACAAAGGCAAATTTACTAGCTCCTAGCTCCCTATACCTTCACAAAAACCTTGTTCCGGTACATGATCCACACCGGAATGAAGCAATACGCCAGCGTGAAGACGGAAAACGCAAACGCCGCCCAGCCCGGAGTGGGCATATGCACAAATACGTGATTGGCCATCCACTCCATCGGAGAGGCGTGCGTTCCGTTGCCCACTGGAATAGCGATGTGGTCCAGCAGCCCCGGCACAATTTCGCTGAACATATACGCCGTGATGGAATTCGCCCCCAGCACCAGCCACGGATAAACCAGCCACTTGCTCTTGCCCCGGCCCCAGCCCCAAACATCCATCGCCAGGTAAGCCAGCGTCAGCACCGTGAGCGACCAACCGGCGGCCTCCAGCACAAATGAGCTGGTCCACATATTCTTGTTGAACGGAAACTCAAGCGACCACAGGTACCCCAGCGCCAGGCAAGTCACCGCGCCCGCCGCCAATCCCATCGCCGTCGTCTTCGCTGCCCGTTTCCCACGCAACCACAGCCCAGCCAGAACTCCCAGCAGCGCGGTCCCGAATGCGGGAAGGTTACTCAACAAGCCTTCCGGATCACGCAGATTGTGCGGATCGGGGCCGCCCCACTCCAGATAGAGATGGTGCGGCATGAGCAGCCGGTCGAGCCAGCTGACCAGGTTCATCCGCATATCCATGAAAGGGATATCGCGCCCCGGCATGCCCGCGCCCGGAACCGGAACCCAGCGCAGCAGGATCCAGTAGCCCACGAGCGCCACGACAACCCCAGCAACCTTGGTCCAAACGCGCTGATCCCATATGTAAAACAGCCCCACCACCAGGTAGCAGATGGCGATGCGCTGCAGCACGCCGTAGATGCGCAGGTGGTCGAGATGGAAGAACGGAAAGCCATTGTTAAAGACGCCCAGCGCGAATAGAACGACTGCCCGATACACGGTGTGCCTGGCGAGTTGCGCGTGCGTGGCGCCGCGCTTGATGCGCGCATGAAAAGCAAACACAATCGAAGCGCCCATCACAAACACAAACGTGGGAAACACAAGGTCGGTCGCCGTCAGGCCGTTCCACGGCGCGTGGTTCATAAAGCCCCACGACCCTGGGCCGCCGTTGTTGTTCACCATAATCATGAACGCGATAGTGATGCCGCGCAGCACGTCCAGAGAGAGCAGCCGTTGCATGGGAGCGGGAGCCAGGGATGGGTTTGTCATCTTTGTTTAGATTCTCCGGAAAACTCGCATACGGGGACGCAAATTACCCTACTCGCTCCCACCCCTGTTGGCCAAGCGCACTGGCGTCACACCTTGATTGGCGGGCTCGGAAGCAGTCCGCTTTCAATCCCGCTTGATGGCCAGCGGATGCCTCGGTTGATAAAGCCCTACTGTGCCCCCGCCCGGCAAGCCGACCTTGGTGATTGATCCCCAGCGCTCGTTGTGCACCTCCGAGCAGCGCACGCCCTTGGCTGTCAGCGCCGCGATCTCTGCCGGCAGATCGTCACACAGCAAGTAGAGCTCGTGGTTCCCGTTGTCTTCGGCTGGATGAACCGCTATCTCCGCCGGCGGCAGCGCGAAGATCAACCAGCCATGCCCCGCGTCAACGGATGAAAATCCGAGCACATCCCGCAAGAACTGCCGGTCCGCCTCTCCGTCTTTGCTGTACACAACTACATGCGCCCCAAAAATCATGAGTCCAGTCCCTGTGTCTCGCTTCTGCAAATTCGCTGCAGTTCCAACCCGTTTTCAAGATTACTCTCGCCCACGCTTGCTCCGCCACATCTCGCGCAGCGAGCGCATCGCACGCCCGCAACAATCCCCGCTGTCATTCCTGCCCCCTTCACTGCTAAACTCCCCCTTCAGGGAAATTCCAGCAATCCGCGTGCGCCTGTTTGGAGAGCATCGATGCCAGACTTTCAGCCTTTTGTTTCGCCCAATGAGAATCGCCCCGAATTCACCTTTCGCGCCATTCTTCTCGGCTCCATTTTCGGCATTATCTTC
>Ga0210388_10002038_pt1 | contig 15743 bp, 17 predicted proteins | sample IncBWC19OmetaG_FD_155485 | JGI IMG/M metagenome (GOLD analysis project Ga0210388, IMG submission 155485) | Forest soil microbial communities from Barre Woods Harvard Forest LTER site, Petersham, Massachusetts, United States - Inc-BW-C-19-O ...
GTCCTTGAAACAGAAGCCAAAAAAAAAGGCTGGGAACTGCGCATGTACCCGTCAACACTGGCCAGAGCTTCGGTCGGCGGCTTTCTCTCCGGCGGCTCCGGCGGCATCGGTTCCATCGCCCACGGCCAGTTGCGCGACTTCGACAACGTGCGCGCCTTTGAAGTAGTCACAATGGAGGATTTGCCCCGCGTGGTGATGCACGAGGGGCCCGCGGTGCATGAGATTCTGCACGCATGGGGTACCAACGGCGTACTCACGCGCATTTGGTTTGCTCTCGCTCCCGCAGTCGAATGGACACAACTCACCGCCGCATTCTCGAGCTACGAACAGGCTTTCCGTTTCACACAGTCCATTGCCGTCGACGCGTCGTGGACCAAGCGTCTCGCCACCGTATTCGAGTGGCCGATTCCCTCCTTCTTCACGCCGATCAAGCATCTGGTACGCGCGGAAAAATCGCTGGCGTTGATCATGATTGCAACCACTCAGGCCGCGGCCTTGCGTGCTGCCGTTGAAGAAGCCGGCGGCGAGGTCACCTTTGCCGGAGAGTTCACCGGCCCGCGCACCCAACCCCTGCTCAGCGACTACACCTGGAATCACACAACGCTGTGGGCCATGAAGGCCGACCCCGCCTACACCTATCTGCAATGCGGCTTCTCGCCGGACAATTGCGAAGAACAATTCCGCCTGTTGCGCACGCGCTATGGCGACGAGATCCTGTTCCACATTGAATTCATGAAAAACGGCGACGGCATCGTGATTCCTGGTGCAATCCCCATTGTTCGCTTTACCACTGCGGAGCGATTGAACGAGATGATCGCCTATTGCCGTTCCATCGGCGTCTTCGTTGCCAACCCGCATGTGAATTACCTCGAAGACGCCGGTCGTTTTCGCGCCGACAACATTCAATTGCTGGCAAAGCAAAAATATGATCCCCGCGGCCTGCTGAATCCTGGAAAAATGATCAGTTTTCACAAACAGACGGTGACTCAATGAAGACGTGGATCCCCGACGCGCGCAACTTCGCTTACCTCACCTGGAAACAGGTCGATGCGTTACCGCGCGAGTCCACACTGCTGGTGCTGCCCACCGCCGCCATTGAGCAGCACGGTCACCATCTTCCCCTCGCGACTGACACGCTGATCAACAATCTTCTGCTGGGCAAAGCTCTCGCGCAGGTTCCCGTGGAGTTGCCCATCTACGCGCTGCCCCCCGTTTGCTATGGCAAGAGCAATGAGCACATTGGATTTCCCGGCACGCTCTCGCTGAGCGCGCAAACCTTTCTCGCCGTAGTGCGCGACCTCGGTGCCAGCATCGCCGCAAGCGGATTCAAGAAGCTCGCCCTCTACAACACCCATGGCGGAAACACATCGCTGGTCGACGTGCTGGCCCGCGATCTTCGCGCGGAGTTCGGCCTGCGCACCTTCTCGCTCTTCGGTTCGCCCGGCGCAGCGTTTGAAGGCGTAAGCAAGCAGGAGCGCGCCTACGGCTTCCATGCGGGCGAGATTGAAACTGCATTTCTTCTCCACGCGGTTCCGGAGCTGGTGCATCCGAATGAGTACACCTCGAACTACATGGCGCCTGTCGATGAACCTGAACTCCTCAAGCCCGAAGGTTCTTCGGCAAACTTCGCGTGGCTCACCATAGACATTGCGCCCAGCGGGGTTATGGGCGATCCGTCGCCGGCCACAGCAGAGCATGGAGAGCAGTGGTCCAATGAAGCGGCTGCACGCATCGCCGAAATCCTCGTCGCCATGTACAACTTCGAGCCGAGGCACGGAGCTTGACGATGACTGGTGGCGCGGGGTCTCTTTTCGATTGCGGCAGCGGCGTCCGCCTGGAGCGCGGAGTTGAATGCACGCTCACCGACGGAACTGCGCTTGTCTCCGATCATTACTACCCCGCCGGCAATGGGCCATGGCCCACACTGTTGATGCGCCAGCCCTACGGCCGCGACATCGCCTCAACTGTCGTCTATGCCCATCCAGTGTGGTTCGCACGCCATGGATATCACGTCGTTATCCAGGATGTGCGCGGTCGCGGCGGATCGACGGGCGCCTTCTATCCATTTCGCCACGAAGCCGGCGACGGTGCCGTGACCATTGCCTGGCTCCGCAATCATCCTGCATGCAACGGCCGCATCGGCATGTACGGTTTTTCTTATCAGGGCGCCACGCAGTTGCTTGCCGCAGCCGAGCAGCCCGAAGGCCTGCAATGCATAGCGCCGCACATGACGGCTGCGAATCTTTATCACGGCTGGTTCTATCATCAAGGCGCTCTGCGATTGAGTTCCGCGCTCGCCTGGGGTATCCAGATGCTGCGCGAGGATGCGCGCCGCCTCGGTTCGCGCGACGCAAGTGACAAGCTTGAAGCCACATGGGCCAGCATCCGCACTCAGGCAGGCCATGTTCCATATGCGCAGCACCCGGCAATCGCCGACCCTTCACTTCCCGGCTATGTGCGCGACTGGTTTCAGCATCGCGACCCCAGCGAATACTGGACAAGTCTCGACATCAGCACGCGCCTTGATCGGATTCGCATCCCCGCGCTCCACATCGCCGGCTGGTTTGACACTTACCTCGCAGGCTCCATTGCCGGCTATCTCGCACTGAGCAACCATGCGGGCAGCGAATTCGCGCGCAACAATCAATACCTCATTGCCGGCCCCTGGGTTCACATCCCGTGGGGAGATCGCGCCGGCGACACAAACTTCGGCAAAGCAGCGAATCTCAATACCGATGAAATTCTTCTCCGCTGGTTCGATCATTGGCTCAAGGACTCCGCAACCTTCAGCACCGAGCCGCGCATTCGCTACTTCTCCCTCGGCGCAAATGAATGGCGAACTGCCCAGGAGTGGCCGTCCGCAGCAGCGTTCCCGCTCTATCTGCGCAGCCGTGGAAATGCCAATTCGCGCAAAGGGGACGGCACTCTGGCGCAAATTCCTCCCAATGAAGATGAGCCTCGCGATGTCTTTGTCTACGATCCCGAAGTGCCGGTGGTTGCACCCGGCGGCCCGCAAGCGCTGAGCGGCCCATTCGATCAGTCTCTGCTGGAGTTGGGCAACAATGTACTCGTCTACACGTCCGGCCCCGTATCGCGCGCTACCGAAATCTTCGGCCATCCGCGCATTAAGCTTTTCGCTTCAACATCCGCAGCGCACGCGGACTTCACCGCAAAACTCGTGCGAAGAACGGCATCCGGCCGCGCGGAGTTTCTGTCCATTGGCATCGCGCGCAGTTCCTTCCTCTTTCGCAGCATCGCCTACACCGCAGATCAAATTCATGCGTGGGAATTCACGCTCGACCCGATCTCGTATGTTCTCGCGCCGGGAGAGTGCCTGCGCCTGGAAATCGCCAGCTCCGCATTCCCTCTATACGATCGAAATCCTTCCACGCCAATTCCGCCGCAAGACGCAGACAATTGGAATTGGGCGCGATCCACCCAGCAAATTCTGCATTCTGATTCGTATCCTTCCGCAATCTACCTGCCAATCACAGGAGAGCCTGGATGGTAAGCGCTAGCAGAGCAGCAACCGTTCCCGAGATCGCGCTCGACGGCGTAACCAAGCGCTATCGCAATGCTGCCGTCGCGGTCGAAGGCATCACGCTTACCGTGGAGCGAGGCGAGTTCGTCACCTTTCTCGGCCCCTCCGGCTGCGGCAAATCCACGCTGCTGAAGCTGGTTTCAGGCCTGAGTCCTGTAAGCGAAGGCACCGTGCGGGTAAACGGGATGAAGCCCGAAGATGCCCGGGAAATGATCGGCTTCATCTTTCAAGACGCCACTTTGCTGCCCTGGCGAACCGTCGAACAGAATGTCGGACTCGGCATGGAACTGGAACACACGGCCCGCCCCGACCGCAAAGAGCGCGTAGCGAAGATGCTCGATCTTGTCAGCCTCTCCCAGGTGGCCAAACGCTACCCGCGTCAGCTCTCCGGCGGCATGAAGATGCGCGTATCCATCGCGCGTGCCCTGGCGAGCAGGCCACGCGTTCTGCTCATGGATGAACCCTTCGCCGCACTCGACGAAATGACACGCGACCGCCTCAATGAAGAGTTGCTCCGCCTCTACACCGATCAGAAATGGACCGTGCTATTTGTAACTCACTCCGTTGCCGAAGCCGTCTTTCTCTCCACGCGCATTGTGATCCTCGCCGCCCACCCCGGACGCGTCGCGCACGAAATCAAAGTGAACCTCCCCTGGCCGCGCACCGCCGAGACGCGCGAATCGAAGGCCTTTGAGGAGCAGATCACGCAGGCATCACGGCTGCTGCGCGGGGTATATCAACCATGAAGAAGCGATGGCTCGCCCTCAACAGCGTAATTGTCTTCGCGTGCTTGATGGCGATTTGGTCGCGTGTGGTTACCTTCGCGCATCTGCCTGTGTTCATCCTGCCAGGGCCCCGCGCAGTGGCAGAAGCCCTGCGCGATCGCTTTCCCTCGCTTCTCAGCTCGCTGTGGATTACCACCGGCGAAGCGGCCGGCGGTCTTGCGGCCAGCATCGTAGTGGGCATCGCAATTGCCATGATTTTCGCGCAGTGGCGCTGGCTCCGGCAACTCGTCTTCCCCTACACAATTCTTTTGCAGACAGTTCCCATCGTGGCCATCGCGCCTCTAATCATCAACTGGGTCGGCCCCGGCATCTTCGCCGTAACTATCGTCACTTTCATCATCTGCCTCGCCCCCATCATCGCCAACACCACGCAAGGCCTCATCAGCGTGGATGAAAACCTCATCCATCTCTTTCTCATGTACATGGCAACGCCCGCGCAGATTCTCTTCAAGCTCCGCCTGCCCCACGCACTGCCGAATCTTTTCACCGGCATTCGCATCTCTGCGGGCATCAGTGTCATTGGCGCGTTGACCGGCGAACTTTTTGCCGGCTCCACGCGCGTGGGCGAAGGCGGGCTGGGTTATGCGATCATTTACGCAAACAATCAAATGGAGACTGCATATCTGTTCGCGCTGGTATTCGCCGCAACGGTGCTCGGTTTCAGTTTCTTTTTCATCGTAATGTTCCTCGAGTGGCTGGCCCTGCACAACTGGCACGAGTCCAGCCGCCCGCACACCGCAGAGTAAGGAGAGCACCCGTGCTTCGCATGGAGTCAGAAACGGGCTGGTGGCTCATCACGCACCCCGATCACGCGCATCTCGCAGGAGACTTCGCGGCCGCCTGGGGCAATGCGCAATTTCGCAAGCCGGAGCCACGCGCCCGCGTGCTCAAGGGCATTTTCTGTCACGACGACGGCTGGGTAACGCGCGATGCGCATCCCACCATCACTCGCGAGGGAAGGCCCTCCGCATTTTCTAGAGAACTCGTCGGCAAGTATTCCGCGTTCGAAGAGATCGACCTGGAAGAGTATCTTGCCGTCCGCGATCGCGCGGTCCGCATCGTCGCGGAAGAAGACGCTTACGCCGGCCTTCTCATCTCCATGCACACCTACAATCTGCTTACTGTGCGCGCCGACCGCTCCACAATTGCGTCTGAGGGTTTGGTGCTTCTCGACACATTTCTCGATCGTCAGCGCAGATTTAAACGCGAGTTGCAAGCAGCCATCGCGGCGGACAATTCTCTTCCACCGACTGAATCAGCAGAAGAAACAATTCTCGAACACTTCCGTCTATTACAGGCCTGCGACAATCTTTCTCTGCTTTCCTGCGTCGCCTACCCGTCGCCGGCTCACCTGTTGCATCCCCTGCCGCTGAACAACGGCGGAACTGCGGAAGTGAAGGTGCTCCCCATTGCCCCGTGCCATTTTCGTCTCGCTCCGTGGCCGTTTGCGGAAACAGAATTGACCATCAACTTTCCGGCGCGTCACGTTGCAGGCAAGCTCTTCTCCAATTCGCAGACCCTTGAGGGCGCGTTCAATGCGGCGCCCGTTGAACAGTTGAGCGTTACGCTCTCAGCGTGAGCGTCCAATCATCCATCCATTCCGCATGAGTTATGTGACCGGCAACAACGACACGTGAGCCTGCACGATGCGCCAGCCCTCCGCAAGCCGAACCCATACCTGACTCTGCCGTCCACGCACCACTCCGGCAGTTGCTGTCCGCTCAAATTCCAGCGTAATACTCGCAAAGTCGCGTCCGAAGCTCACGATGTCCATCCGCGTGATAGTGCGCGCCAGGTTCGCCGCGGAGCGAGCTCTACGGAATGCCTCAAGTTCTTCAGGCCCATAAAGGTTCTCTGTCGCACCAAACCGCATTACCTGCGGACCCGCCCAGAATAGTTCCATCAGCGTATTAACATCGTTCTTAACCAGCGCCTCCTCATAGCGCGGATAAAGCGCGCTGAGCTCCGCAACAACCTCCGGATCGTTGATTGTCATTGCGTAGGGAACAGCTCCCGCCCCGGCAAAATCTGCTTGCTCAATGCCGCGCTCACCGTGTAGACGGGCTCATTGACTACCTGGCTGAGCCGCAGCTTCATCGCCACGCTGCAAAGAATGTAAGCGTGAACCTCGCTGAATCCCCACCGGCTCGCCAGCAGGTCGACCATGCGTCCGGTCGCGGCGCGCGCGGCCTCGGCTAGATCTGTCCCTGTTTCCACAACAACCCACGCATCGGCAGACGAGTCCGGCGCGGCAACTTCACTGGCCTCCACAATCGGCCCCGAGAGTGGCTGCCGCTTGTGCAGATTGAAGCGCAGCGTCACATCCAGCGGGCACTCGATGCCGTTGATGCACACCTCGCCATCTCCCTGCGCCGCATGGCCGTCTCCGCAGCTGAACAGCGCGCCAACATTGAACACCGGCAGATAAAGTCTCGATCCCGCGCACAACTCGCGCACATCGAGATTGCCTCCGAACGGTCCCGGCGGCCTGGTGCGGAAGGCGCCATCTTCCGCGCGCGCCACGCCCATCACCCCCAGGAATGGACGCACCGGTACCACCGCCGGGGCAAGAGAGCTTGTAAATTCGCCGTCAAGTTGCCAATGGAAAAGATACGGCTCGCGGAATCGATCATTCAAAAATCCCAGCCCCACAACGACACTGGACCATCCCCATCCCGCATGCCGTGTCGCCCGCACATCAATCTGCAATACATCCCCCGGCTCCGCTCCTTCGATCCACACAGGCCCGGTAAGTGCATGAATGCGCGTACGGTCGATCGCCAGAAATTCTTCCGTCGTCATGCCGGGCTGTACCTGGGCGCCGCTCGCGTCCGTGCATTGAAACGCCACTTCATCACCAGGCTCAATGCGCAGCCGCGGAGGAAGCGAGCGGTCCCAAACCGAGTGCGTCGGATTGGCGAAGAGTGCGTGTTCCGTCATGATTCCTTCACCCTCACGGTCATCTGGATCTCCACCAGCGCATTGCGTGGCAAAGCGTTCAGGCCCACTGCCGCGCGCACATGGCGGCCCGCCCCGCCAAACACCTGCACCAACAGATCGGACGCGCCGTTGATGATCTCCGGGGAGTCGGCGAATCCCGCCGCGGCATTCACATAGCCGTTCACAGTCAATACCTCAGCCACGCGATCCAGTGAACCCAACTCGCGCTTGAGCACTGCCAACTGGGTAAGCGCGCAAGCCCTTGCTGCCGCATATCCGTCATCGATGGAGCGATCCAGTCCCGCGGTTCCCGTGATGATGCCGTCGGCGCTGCTTGAAATCACGCCGGAGAGATAGAGCACCGAGCCCACCTGCTTGGCAGATACGTAATTACCGCCGGGAGCGGGGGCTAGAGGCAAAGTAAATCCAAGTGCGAGGAGATTCTGCTCGGGAGAAAGATGCGTCGTCATTTGCATTTGAATTTAGCATGCGCAGGGGAGATTTCCTTTGGCCTTCTTTTCCAGCCAAGTTAGCATGAGTCCATGATGCGAGTTTTTCTATTGCTCTTAGCGGTCGCTGCGCTGTCTCCGCATCCGGTAACCAATCCCCGGATCATTCTGTATACGGAGCGTTCTTCCCCAGGCGATCTCGAAGTCAGCGGAGATCTCGCAATTGCCCCAGCCCGCGCCACCCGCTACATTCGTTACCAAGACCTGCTGAATCTGCCGCAGGAATCCCACACGGTCAGCGACGACTCGAATCTTCCGGCCAATACAGAAATCGGCGGCATCGCACTGGAGACATTGGCGCGCCAGCTTGGCCAATCGCCAGACACGTTTATCGACGCGATCTGCGATGATCAGTATCGGGCCAACTATCCGCACGACTACATCGCAACCCATCATCCTCTGCTGGTGCTGCGCATCAATGGCAATCCACACGATCAATGGCCGCCCTCCAAAGATGGCGGAAACCTCGGACCCTACCTCATCTCGCATCCATTCTTCAAACCAAGTTTCAAAATCTTGTCCCACGAAGACGAGCCGCAGATTCCCTACGGCGTCGTCCGGATCGAGTTCCATCGCGAGTCGGTCGTCTTCGGTGCCATCCGTCCACCAGGCACGTGGCCCGCGAACTCGCCCGTGGAGCGAGGCTATTTGATTGCGCGCCAAGATTGCTTCCGCTGCCACAACATGGGCGCCGAAGGTGGCACCAAGGCCGGCCGCTCGTGGCTCCAATTAGCCAGGCGCGCCGCTCAAAACGGTCCGCGCTTCCGCCAGACCATACGCAATCCACAGTCAGTCAATCCAAAGGCAACCATGCCCGCCCACAGCGCGTACGACGACGCAACACTCGCCGCGTTGACCGCCTACTTCAAGACATTTGCAATAGCTCGGAGGAATCCATGATCACCCGCGCCGCAAAGGTGCTGTTGCTTGCAGGGGTCGCCCTGTACTGCTCCCTCGTCGTCTTCAACAACCTCACCGACTTCGACTCGAACTATCAATTTGTTCGCCATGTGTTGTCCATGGACTCAACCTTCCCCGCCAATCACGGCCTCTGGAGAGCTCTGCCCTCGCCAGCGTTTCATCTCGCCTTTTACTACGGCATCATCGGCTGGGAAATCGTCACCACCATCCTGCTCTGGTGGGGCGTCGTGCGCCTGTTGCGCGCACTGCGGCTTCCGGCCGTCGCATTCAACGCGGTTAAGGGCGTACCAATCATGGCGCTCACTCTCTCCCTACTCATGTGGCTGGTCGCATTTCTTTCCGTCGGCGGAGAATGGTTCCTCATGTGGCAGTCGCGCACATGGAACGGCGAGGAAGCCGCATTCCGCATGTTCGCGATCATCGGAATCGTCACATTGATCGTGTTGCATCCGGATGCCGAGGGCCAGCCGTGAAGCCATCGCCAGCCGCCATTGTGCTTGCAGCCGGAGCCAGCCGCCGCCTGGGCCAGCCGAAGCAACTACTCATGCATGGTGGAGAAACACTGCTCGCGCGTGCCATCCGTTTGGCTGGCGAAGCGGGCGCGACACCCGTGCTCACCGTGCTCGGCGCAGATTTCGAAATCATCTGCGCCTCAGTCGCCCTGGATCAAACAATTCTTGTGATCAACGACAAATGGCAGCAGGGAATCGCCACCTCGATTCACGCCGGCCTCAAAGCGCTCGACGTAATTGCCCCCGACGCCACGGGCGCGCTGATCCTGACTTGCGATCAGCCTCGTCTGACTGCCGCACACTTGACTGACTTGTTCGAAACATTCGCAGCGCAACCCGGGCCTTCCATCGCAGCCTCAGCCTATGCAGGCGTACTTGGTACTCCAGCAGTATTCCCGCGCTCGTCCTTCACGCATCTCCGCGCGCTTCGCGGAGACAAGGGTGCGCGCGCGTTCCTGGTCAACCCGCCATGCCCATTGATCGCGGTGTCGTTTCCCGGCGGCGAAATAGACATCGACACGCCCTCCGATCTCGCCCAGCTCGAATAAATGTCACCGCTCGATAGTTGCTTCAATGTATCCATGCGGCTCATCGATCGGCACAAAAATGTGATTGGGATTGTCCTGCCCGAACGAACTCAAATCGGCTAATAGGTGGTGCAAATTAGGCATAATGAGCGTGATGCGTTCAATCTCCGGAGCCGCTGCCAGCGCGGCTTTCCCCATGTCGAACAGAGTGTGCTGCACGCTCATGCTGTCGTGCGCGGCAAACTCCTTGAGCAGAGCGGCAATGATGCGTGTGCGCACCTCAGCGTAATCTGGCGTCGCGCCCTCCGCATACGGCCAGGTGACCGTGGCGCGCGTGCCGAAGATGCGATCCGTGGCCGGCTTCAGCGTCGTTAGCTTGTCCTTGATATAGCCCGTGAATGCAGATTTGGTCGTCTTCAGAATCACCAGCCCGTCGATGCCGGAAGTGATCGACCACTCGCGATCCTGATCGCGAACGGCGCGCACCGTATGCACCTCAGGGCCGCCCAGTTTGAACGTCGTCGCTTCAGAACTGGCCTCCGTAATCATGCGCTCCCAAGCCTTCTCTTCGATCTCGACTTTGACGCCGCTCACCTGCGCATTGTTGGTCAACAGATAATCGCCCAGGTCCTTCGCGAAGCCCTCGATCGTGGTCGCGCTCGATTCGCGAGCCCGCGAATAGACGGCATTTTTCATTGTGTCGGTGGGCAAAATCTTGCTGTTGTCGGCCTCTGTGAAGCTGGTCTCAAAGTCGCCTTCAAGCAGCACGTGCACAGTCCACTCATTGAATTCGTGGTGATCTCCATGACGCGTGATGCGCGACAGCCGCACGCGCGACTTTCCATAGCGATTCTCACCAAGTCTCGCCATCGTGTCAGCTCCCTCGATAAGTTGTGTAGCTGTTGTCGCTCAATAAAAGTGGAAGATGGTAGTGCGGCTCATCGCCGCAATTGAACGTGATGCTGATCTCCGGATAAATGCTTCTGCGGCCCAGGCGATCAAGATAAGCGCCTGTAGCGAAAGTGAGTCGATAATGCCCGGGACCCGCGTCGTTCGCCAGGTCGCAGCAGCGTCCATCCGCATCAGTCGCACTTTCGCGCAAGACTGTCCACACAGAGTCTTCGCGCCTTTCCAGCCGCACCGCAATTCCCGGCACCGGCTTGCCAAGGACAACATCGAGCACATGCGTCGTGATTCCGCTCATTCCACCAACCACTTTCCCAGACGAATCTGCGTAATCTGCCGTTGCTGCTCTGCCGCCTCGCGCAACTCCGCCGCCCGATCCCTATCCAGCCGGTGATTGAGAATGGTCAGCATCTCTTCGGCGCTCTTGCCCGTGGCGCAAACAATGTACGTAAAGCCGAATCGCTGCTCATAAAGAAGATTTCCATCCTCTATTTCAGCCAGCACTCGACCACCCGCGCGGTCGGCCGACGACTGTTCCTGCCTTGACCACGCAACCGACTTCTTAGAACCATGCGTACCCTCGCGCTCGCCAATGCGCGGATGGCACGAGAATGCCTCAAGCCAGTCTGCCTCTTCCATCTTGCCCCATATCCGATCCGCCGTCGCGCTCAATTCGTACACGCTCGCAATGGGTCGCGACGCCACCATGCCCTCAGCCCATCGCCTCGCGCCGCAACAAGCAATCATCGCATCCAGCGCTTCGCCTTCGCTTGCTCCGTTCCACGATGAAAGCGTAGCGTTCAAGAGTTTGAGCCCTCCGCGAGGAACTCGCGCAGGAATTCTTCTAATAGATTGCATCCGACGCGCCTTCGATATTCGGCCGTCGAGCGAATATCGTCTATCGGCTCTGCCTCCGCCAGCAGCGCATCGCGCGCAAAATCAATTGTCTCCGCGTCAATGGGCCCGCCGAGCAGTGCGGCCTCAGTCTTATAAAGCCGCGCCGGGCAGGCCGCCAGGCTGGCCGCCGCCAGGCGAATCTCGCTGACCATGCCATCGACCATCAGCGCTGTCGCCGCCAGCGCAACTTTCGAAATAGCCATCGCGCGCCGAGTGCCCACCTTACGCAAATACTGCCGATGCCCCGCAAACCGCAGCGGCATATGCACAGCGAAGAGCAACTCATCGGCGCTCATCGCGTTCCTTTTATAACCTGTGTGAAAATGAGCATAGGGAATGCGCCGGCTGCCGCGCACTGACACGAGTTCAACCTCAGCGTCATAAACCAGCAGCGCCGGCGATGAGTCCGCGGCCGGTGACCCGTTCACCAGATTGCCGCCGACCGTCGCACGGCTCTGGTTGGCAATGGACCCAATCCAGCTTGATGCCTTCGCCAGCAGCGGTAGATGCGCCGCGATGCCCCTGTGTGCGCGCAGATCGCGAAAGGTTGCACCCGCGCCGATGGCAAAGCACTCTTCAGAGGAGTGGATGAAGCGCAGCTCGGGAATGCCCCACAAGCTTACCAGCTTGGCCGGCGCAAGGCGGCCCGCAGCATGCGCAACCATCAGTTCGGTGCCGCCAGCAATCGGCGTCCACTGGTCCGGCGCCGATGCAATCAGTTCCAGCACAGCACGCAGGCTGCCCGGCGCGATCATCGCATGCGCCTCCGCATTACCGCGCATGAGTCGTCCGCCGCGTTGATGGCTGGTCATTCGCCGCGGCCGCAATCACCGAGTCGAAGATGCGCTTGAAGCCGGTACAACGGCACAAGTTCCCGGCAAGCCCTTCGCGAATCTCCGCCATGCTCGGATGCGGATTGATGGAAAGCAATTGCGTTGCCGCCATCAGCATCCCCGGCGTGCAAATGCCGCACTGCGCGCCACCGCAATCCAGGAAAGCCTGTTGCAATGGATGCAGAGCGCCGCATGTGGACAGACCTTCAACGGTCTGAATATCGGCGCCCTCCGCCTGCAGCACGGGCACCAGGCAGCTGTTCACAAGTTCACCGTTCATACGCACCGAGCATGAACCGCACTCGCCCTCGCCGCATCCCTCCTTTGTGCCGGTCAGACGCAGGTCTTCGCGCAACACATCCAAAAGCCGCTTCATCGGCGCAACGTCGATCGCACGGCTCTCGCCGTTCACGCGAAAGCGAATTGTGCCTTGGCGATGGCTCATAAGGCAGCAGCTTCCGCAACCACCGGCTCAGTTGCCAGTTGCGCAAACAGGTCTTCGGGCAGCAGCGGGATCGCGTTGAAGCTAACACCCGTTGCATCTCGAATCGCATTCAGAATTGCGGGCGCAGGCCCATCGTGCGGCAATTCGCCGATGCCTTTCGCGCCGAAGGCTCCATGCTGAAACGGAATCTCCTCGAAGAAAACGTGAATCGGCGGCACATCCTCGGCCGTCGGCATAATATAATTCGTCATCTGGTTGTTGGCCATGTGGCCGTTCTGCAGGACCACCTTTTCGTAGAGCGCATAGCCAATGCCCTGTGCAATGCCACCTTCAATCTGCCCGCCGGCGAGCACCGGATTCAGCACGCGCCCCACTTCCTGCACCGCCCAGAAATCTTCCACCTCAGCAGAGTAAGTGACCGTATCCACGGCCACCTGCGCAACCTGGACCGACCACGCAAATGCCGGATACGCCTCGCCGCGATATTTCTGATCGTCCCAGAAAACATTCGGCGGTGCCTCGTACCTACAAAGCGACACAACCTCTCCGTGCACGGAACGGTAGCGCTCGCACGCGGCAAGGAAGTCATCGCTCTTAAAATCTTCGCCGAGTCCCGCATGCTCGCGAAGCATCGCCACAAGCTGGTGGCCTGCGCGCTCAATCAATCGCCCCACCACCATCGATGTGCGTGAAGCCACGGTAGGCCCGCTGTTGGGAACAATATTCGTATCCGCGGGAGCCATGATCACATCGTCATAGTCAATGCCGATAGCCTCCGCGCAAATCTGCGAGAGAATTGTATTGGTACCCTGGCCGAATTCGGTGTTGGCCACCAGCACCCGCACCTTGCCCTCCGGCGTCACATCGATGCCCGCCAATGAGTTCAAATACCGCTCACCCGAACCGGTAAATCCAGATCCATGATAGAAAGCCGCGATCCCCATGCCGCGCTTCACGGCAGACCTTGCGTTCTCGCGGGCGAATCTCTTTCGCTTGGCGTGATAATCACTCTCGGTCAGTGCGCGATCAAGCAGCTGATCGAGAATCACCGGGTCGCGCATCATCTGTTCCGTCGCCGTCGTATCGCCGTCATGAAGAAAATTCCTGCGCCGCAATTCAATCGGATCGATCCCGATGGCCGCGGCAATCTCATCCATGTGCCGTTCAACGGCAAATATAGCCTGCGGCGCGCCGAAGCCGCGGAATGCTCCGTAGGGCACTGTGTTTGTTGCCCATGCATGCGAGCGGACCCGCACGTTGGGGCACACATACGGCCCCGGCGAATGCAGCGTCGCGCGCGACAGCACAGTGGAAGACAGCGTCGCATACGCTCCGCCATCCGTCGCCAGTTCGATGTCCATGGCCAGCAGCCTTCCATCCTGGTCAAGCGCGGTGCGATGACGAGTGCGCGATGGATGACGCTTGGTTGTCGCGGCCAGATCCTCCATGCGGTCGTAGACCATCTTCACCGCATGACCGCTCTTCATGGCCAGCAAAGCCGCGTGGGCAGCCAGAGTTGACGGATAATCCTCTTTGCCGCCAAAAGCGCCGCCGGTCTCGGTTTGAATCACGCGCACTTTATCCTCGGGCAAATCGAAAATCGAAAGCAAAGACTTGTGTACGTAATAAGGACATTGCAACGATCCCCAAACTGCAATGCCGTCAGTCTCGCTCCACTCCGCGATCATGCCGTTGTTCTCGATGTAAAGATGCTCCTGCGCGCCGGTGCGATATTCGCCTTCCACTATGTGCGCTGCATGAGCCCACACCGACTCCACATCGCCCTTCTCCAGCAGAAAATTTTTCAGCAGGTTGTCCGCTCCCCAGACGATCGTCTCCTGCCGCTCGCTCTCTTCAATGGTGAACACAGCCGGCAGCAGCTCATATTCAATTTGCACCGCAGCCACAGCCGCGCGCAGCTTGTGCTTGTCCGGATGGGCCAGCAAAACGATTGCCTCGTCGCAGTGGTTCACGATTCCATCCGCAAGACACGGCTGGTCCTCGAAGATGAGCTTGATGCAATTCGCGCCAGGAATGTCCGCCGCGGTTACAATCGCAAACTCGCTCCAGTCGATGCGCTTGTCAAAACCGATAGAGCGAATGAAACCCCGAGGAATCGTGCTGCGAACAGTGACGCCGGCCCACATGCCTTCGCGCTCCATATCGTCTATATAGCGGGCGCGGCCCACCAGCTTGTCCACCCCTTCCTTGCGCGGGACGGAGGCGCCGACGATGCGGGTTCTTGCACTCGTGCTCATAGTTGGCTAAGCCTGAAAACTCGTGCGGGTTGAGGCCTAGGATACAACGGCGTGGCCAACTCTCCAAAGAATTCAGCCGGACAATCGAGCCAATGTCCTCGCCAGCACGTCCACTCCGCCGGCAATCCATTCTGGCGATGCGTACTCGTCCGGCCGGTGGCTCACGCCGCCGCGACAGGGAATGAACAGCATCGCGACAGGCGCGATACACGCCACGAACGACGAATCGTGATAAGCGCGTGCCACCATTCTTTTGTAACTCCGCCCGGCCTCAATCGCAGAAGCTTCCAGTCCCGCAAGAATCTGAACGTCGCAAGCGGTGGGCGGATCGGCGTTGACCAGTTCCGTTGTTATCTTCACCCCGCGTCGTTCCGCGACATCGGCGCATGCCGTCTTCAGGGCATCCAGAACGCCGTCGCGTCGTAGCCCGTCAATGTCGCGAATGTCAGTCTCGAGCCGTACGCGCGAAGGAATGCTGTTCACTGCACCGGGGAACACTTCGCAGACGCCCACCGTCGCCACTGTATCAATTGCTCCGGTAGATTTGGCGGCCTCTTCAAGCCCAAGAATCAACTCCGCCGCAGCGGCCAGCGCATCTTTGCGTCCAGGCATCAGCTTTCCTCCAGCGTGGCCGCCCTCGCCTTCGATCTGGATGCGCAAGCTGGCCGG
>Ga0210388_10002041_pt1 | contig 15728 bp, 12 predicted proteins | sample IncBWC19OmetaG_FD_155485 | JGI IMG/M metagenome (GOLD analysis project Ga0210388, IMG submission 155485) | Forest soil microbial communities from Barre Woods Harvard Forest LTER site, Petersham, Massachusetts, United States - Inc-BW-C-19-O ...
CAGGTAAGCCCGACGATAAAAAACCGCCGCCCATGGTAGTGGAATTGCTGCCGTCTTTCGATGTGTTGACCAAGCAATTGGCGCCGGAAATCAAGAGCGGCAAATTGCAAATCAGCATGGTTCCGCGCGGGTTGGCCATCAGCTTCACGCAAGCGGCGCTGTTTCCCTCCGGCGAAGATGAAATCTCCAAGGACACCTATTCCAGCATCCAAATGATTGCCGAGGCCATGCAAAAGATCCCCAATCCCGCGCGGATGGAGGGCCACACCGACGCTCTTCCAATCCACAATTCACGGTTCCGCAGCAATTGGGAACTGTCGGCGGCGCGCAGCATCGCGCTGCTCCAGGCGCTCACCGGCTTGGGCGTGGATAAAGACCGGCTCTCCATCGCCGGCTACGCCGACACCAACCCGCTGGAGGACAACGACACCGAAAAAGGTCGCGCTAAAAACCGGCGCGTGGACATTATCATCCTGAATGAGACGGGGGTGATGGGGGAACCGGAGAAGATGCAGCGGTCCCCAACTGGAAACGCGGCCGAACCCCTCAAGAAGTGACGCGGGTTCCCGGATTCTTATCTTCCCCAATCCGCCAATTGCTGCAGAATCTGCTGCGCTGCTTTCTGGCCCGCGCTTTTCTTAGACAGGCCTTCGGCACGGCTCACCCATTCCCGGCCCAATCGCACCTCTACCAGAAACGTCTTGGCGTGCTCGGGGCCGCGTTCTTCAACAATCGAGTATCGCGGCTGCGGCAGCTTCAAGGCCTGCGCCATTTCCTGCAACGCGCTTTTGTGATCGGTGAGCTGCGCTCCTTCTTCGGGCAAGTGAGCTTCACCAACGATATGCTGAACAACAAACAACCGGACCGGTTCCACACCGGCATCCAGATAGAGCGCCGCGATCAACGCCTCCAGCGCGTTCGCCAGCAACGCCTTCTTTTCCCGGCCGCCGCTCATTTCCTCGCCGCGTCCCAGCAGCAGGTGATGTCCCAACTGCAGCCGCAACGCCACCTGGTGCAGATGCGAAGCGCTCACCAGGTGAGCTTTGAGCTTCGACAGGCGCCCTTCCGGAAAAGCGGGGTGCTGAGCAACCAATGCCTCGCTGACCAAAAAGCCGAGGATCGCGTCCCCCAGAAACTCGAACTGCTCGTTATCGGTGGCTGGATCTTCAGCGGCCTTTTCATAAACCCGCGATTTGTGCGTGAGGGCCCGCTCCAGCAGTTCCCGATTGTTGAAGGGATGTCCGAGAACTTCCTCGAGGGTTTTGAAAGACGCGCTCATCGCCGGGCACGAGAACCGGTTACTGCGCGCCGGGCGGCTTCGATCCGGCAGCCTTGCGCTTAGCCGTTTCGTCTTTTTTCGCTTGCGCTATGCCTTTGACCTGCGCACTGACGTTGGGCATATTGATGGCTTTGTCGAATGCATCCGTGGCGTCATCGAACTTGCCGGATTCTTCATAGGCTTCGCCGAGGCGCACCCAGGTGGTGGGGTCCGGCGTAGCCTGCACCGCCAGCGCCTGCTTGAAGTCGCCAATGGCGTCGTCGTACTTCTTGCGCAGAGTCGCGGTCTGCCCCAGCGCCTCATAGGCCTGAGCTTGCAGATCCTTCCTGACGCCCTCCCACTGCGCGTCGGTGATATCGGCGCGAGGCTTGGGATATACTTTGGCCGCCTCCAAGGCAGCATTCGCATATTTATCGGCCTTAGCGAGTTTCTCCTCCTTGTCCAGATCGAACTCGCGCGTATGACGGGCGATTTCGCCGGCCAGCGTTACCATCGCGAAAGCGTTCTTGGGATCCGCTTCCAGCAGTCGCTCGCCGTAGAAAACTACTTGCGCGAAGTCGCCTTTGCGCTGTTCCAGCTGCAACGCGTCCTGCAGCAGAAAGACCTTGAATTCAGTGTCGGCGAAATTGGTGAGTACATTCTCGATAGCCTTGATCCGCGCGTCCGGATCGGTGGCGGCTTGCCAGGCCTTCAACGCTTCCAATTCCTTTGGCGATTTCGGCTTGGGCTGCGGCTGCGCCCACAGCGCTGAACCTATCAGCATCAGGAGGCCGCATAGCGGCAGGCAGATTAGTCTCTTGTTCATTCTCGCTCCTAGTTTTTCAAAATCGTCGCCGCCGGGCATACTTGCTCACCATCGCGGCGCGGGCTACTTGTCTTTATTGAAGGGCTGAGCCAGTCCCTTCTCGGCGGCGCTCCTGACTGAAGCAGGTGCGCCGTCGATAGCCAGTACCGAGCGATAGTTCTTCTCGGCCTGTTCACGTTCGCCGGCGGCATCCGCCAACCGGCCCAGGTATAGATAGGACCATGACATCGTCTCTTTGTCCGGCGAAAGCTCCAAAGTCTTCTGAAATAGTTTTTCGGCCAGTTCGGGGTCCTTTTGCAAGGCCGCGATTCTCGCCAATCCATAATACGCTTTTGCGTGCACCTCATCGTGAGCCGCCTGCTCCAAAACTCGCAGGTAGCGCAGGCGGGCCGGTTCCAGGTCGCGCTTGCCGTAAAGCTCCTCGGCTTCCTGCAGGGTCTTGGCGGCGCCAGTCAGCGCCGGCTCCGGCAGCGGCTGCGCGTGTTTCGCTTTCTTTACGGTGGCCTCCCTGGCGAATTGAACGTGCTCCAGCCGCTTGTCTTCGCGATCCAGATCGATCTGGCCTACCAGGTCCACAAAATAAAATCGTATGGAGTCCACCTGCTTTTCGTAAGTTTGCAGCCCCTCCGCAAACGCTGGAGCGAGAACGAAGCCTTCGCTCAAAGCTTGACTCAATAGCGCATGACGATTCTCGGCGCCGTGCGCCAGACGGCTCTCCACCGCCTTGATGAGGCATTCGGTAGAGAACAGCAGGAAGTCGTCCTTATAGGCATCATCGAGTGCGGGCGCGGGCGCCGCGAATTCGGCCAACCCCTTCAGCCGGCTCAGCTGTTCAAAATGCCGTAGCGCCAGAGGGTCCAGCAAATAGTGCAGATAGGCGTGCCGGATTTCATTGATCTCCGGCTCGGACGAGGGCGTAACCACCACGAAGTAGTCGTCCTTGTAGCTGCGGCTCTGAATCTGATTTGGAGCGCCCAGCGGATCCACGTAGATCTGGAACCGACGCCCATAGAAACCGCTGGTGGGATTGCGCAGATAAGCGTTCGCTTCCAGCAACGCCTGGGCTATGCCGGTGTGGTAGGCCGCAATCATTTGTTCGTAGGTGGGCTGGGACCGTTTCCAAAGCTCCTCGATATTCGCCTCCCGGTAAAAGTTGGCGATAAGGGTATTGAGGCCTTCCAGCTTCCGGACATCATGCGGGATCTCCTCCGGTTGCATACGGGATTGAAAATCCGGTGGTCCCTGGATGGTAAGCGCGAATGAAATGTATTGGCTCAGCTCCGCATCCGCGTTGGCTTGCCGGTGCGCGTCAAAAAACTTCTTCAGCGCGTCGACGGATTGCAGATGTTTGGAGGCAATGCTCTCGCGAATCTGTTGCCGGACCTGTGGAAGGCAGCGACTTTTATCACCTGTGCCCAACGGAAGCCAGCAGCTGTCTGCGGATTCAATGCCGGCGTCATAGCCGGCGGCGTTAATGGCCGCCAGGACTGTAAATAGATTTTGGCTGCCGTCCAGTTGCCCCTCCGGTGCGCGGGACTGGCTCTGCGCAAGGGCGACCGCCGAAATGCTGATGAATAAGAGGGGACGAATCAAGTGCCTGCACACATTGTAACTGGTGGCCGGCGGTCGGTGGCGTTACCGGGCGCGACCGTCAGGGAGTGACCATGGGCCTGCTGGCCCACCAAAGGTGATGAAGACGCGGAACCGTAGCCCCGCGCGTCAGCGAGGGGACTAGCGAGGAACGCCGGTCGCGTGGAATCAATAATCTCTACGCGCGTCTTCAACGGAGCCGGTGCTTTTTTTCTCCCTAGCTTCCGAGTCTCCGGACTGGCGGGCTAACGTCGATTTTTAGCGAGATCCGGTAGCTTCCTAGTTTTGATTGCGCGACTCGACGCTCACTACCTGGCCATTATCCAGCCGGACCGTGCCAAGCTGCTTGCCTTGGGACCAATATTGGCAGATCTGCACCAGGTGTCCATCGTCCGGAATAGTGACCGTGGATTCGGGCTTTCCAAGCGTGGAAATCAGTTCCTGTGCCGACGCTCCTACATGAATGCCGGCCAGTTCCTCCGCGGTGGGTTCCTTGCGCGGAGGTTCCTGCACTGCTATCACGGCTTCAGGAGGATTAATGGCCGCGTATTGCGCGGTCGAGCGCTGTGCGAAACCTCCGTGTCGCGAAGGTGTCGACCCGCCGCCCGATGAAGACCCGCCCAGCGATGGCAACGCTCCGCCGCCTTGAGGAGCCGCCGGGACCAGCGGCGCGGACTCAGCTTCCGGCTTGGCCGCGTTCTTAGTATTGACAGATGCGCTCGCGGCTTTCTTGGTGCTGGTGTCCGTCTGACCGAAGATCTTGGTGATGGCGTTGCTCAGCGGTTTCCCGGCTGCAGTTCCAACGGTGGCGCCGGATGCGGCGGCCGCATGTTCGGCCAGGCTCTGCGCCTGCGCGCCGCCGACCAACAATAACGTTCCAAGCAATGCGATAGGAGCAAGCAAACGCATGGATTTTTCCCCTCTACTTGAATCGTAAAGGCGGAAGCCTTTTCGCGCCAGCGGGGAAAGGACTTAGCACCCTAAGGAAAAGGTACTGGTAAGACAGTAGGTGTGCAGTCCCGGCCGCGCGCAGGCCCGACCGAACCGCGACCGTGAGGGAGCCGGTGAATTTCCCCCTCCGCTCCCAGTATGCTATTAGCTTGTGACTGAATTCGATGTGGTTGGAGTCGGCCTCAACGCCACCGACACCCTTATCCTACTCTCGCACTTTCCCGCCTATGCGGGCAAGGTGGCGTTCGAACGCGAGATCTTGAGCCCTGGCGGCCAGGTGGCCAGCGCCATGGTGACCTGCGCCAAACTGGGGCTCAGGGTCAAATATATCGGTACGGTGGGGGACGACCAGCGTGGCCGCATACAGCTCCAGAGTTTGCGCGAGAGCGGCATCAACCTGGATGATCTGGAGGTTCGCGAAAATTGCGCCAACCAAACCGCCTACATCCTCATCGATCAAACCACCGGGGAAAGAACCGTTCTTTGGCAGCGCGATGACTGTCTGCGGCTGGAGCCGGAGAGTATCACTCCCGAAAAAATTCTCAGCGCCCGCATGCTGCACATCGATGCCCACGACACGCCCGCAGTGGCTCGCGCCGCTGAAATCGCGCATCATCATCACATCCCGGTTACCGTGGATGTCGACACCATCTACCACGGTTTTGATCGAGTGCTGCCGCACGTGGATTATCTGGTGGCCAGCTCTGAGTTTCCGGTGCAATGGACCCATGAGCGGGACCCCTTCCGCGCGCTTGAAATGATCCAGGAGGAATATCACATCCCTGTCGCCGCCATGACCCTGGGCGCGCTGGGCGCGCTGGCGAGAAAAGACGGACACTTCATTTATTCGCCCGCTTTTGTAGTCAACTGCGCCGACACCACCGGCGCCGGCGACGTGTTTCATGGCGCGTTTTGTTATGCTGTTCTCCAGAACATGGCTCTGCGGGACGCGCTGGAGTTCTCGAATGCAATGGCGGCTTTAAATTGTACGGCGCTGGGCGCACGCGGTCGCATTGCCACCATCGAAGAGGCTCGCGCGCTATTGTTTCGAGGCGAGCGCCGTTCGCATCGCGACTACGAGCAGTACCGCTAGGATGCCCACAACGAAAGGTCCGAAATCCTGGAAATTAGTTTCTTTGCGGCTTGCGACGATTCGTGGGGCGGACCCCCTGGTCCGCGGCCGACGCCCCCGTCGGCCCAGCTTTGGTTGCGGCTACGCTGCTCTGTGGGGCGGACCCCTTGGTCCGCGCGGGTCCCCCAGGACCCGCACTTCTAGCCCAGAGACCGCCGCCGTTCGTGAAGTCCGGCCCACTGGCATCAGGCCCACTGGAGTCTGGCAATGATCCCTCTCCGGTCCTCCGAGCGAACCTATACCCCCGCCACCGTCACGCTCTTGCTGATTGTCGCCAATGTGCTGGTGTTTTTGTACGAGCTCAGCCTCGGCCTGAACAGCCGGCACATGAATCACTTCATCATGACCTACGGCGTTGTTCCCGACCAACTGCGCCCCGTCACCGTAATCACTTCCATGTTCATCCACGGCGGATTCCTGCACATTCTGGGAAACATGTGGTTCTTCTGGATCTTCGGACGGGGCGTGGAGGACATTCTGGGTCATGCGAAATTTTTGCTCTTCTATTTCGCGTGCGGAATAGCGGCTGCGGCGGTACATATTCTGGTGAACGCCAACTCCCCGGTTCCCACAGTGGGCGCCAGCGGCGCTATCGCCGGCGTGATGGGCGCATATCTCATCAAGTTCCCGCGCGCCCGCATTGTGACCCTGATCTTCATCTTTTTCTTCTTCACCACGGTGGACATCCCCGCTGCATTTCTGCTGCTCTATTGGTTTGCCATTCAATTCTTCAGCGGAGTGGGCTCGGTGGGCTACTCGCAGGCCTCCAGCGGCGACGTGGCCTGGTTCGCCCACATCGGCGGATTCCTGGCCGGTATGGGATTGGTCATGCTAATGGCGACCCGCCAGCCGCGCTACCAACAGTGGTCCTGAGATCGGTGGTGATATGTTTCAGCAAGTAAATCTGGCGTCGGCCGGCATCGAGAAGCCTCTCGATATTCTGGCCATCGCCGCCCATCCCGATGACGTGGAGCAGACCTGCGGCGGCACCCTGATCCGTATGGCCGAGCTGGGCTACCGCACCGGCGTTCTCGATCTCACCGCCGGCGACATGGGCAGCCGCGGAACGCCCGAGATCCGGCTCATCGAAGCCGACGCGGCCGCTCGCGAAATGCTGTTGGCCTGGCGCGGCAACATGCACCTCCCCGATGCCCGGCTGGAAAATACCGTGAGCGTCCGCATGAGCCTGGCCGCGGAAATCCGCGCGCTACGCCCTCGCGTCGTCATCCTGCCTTATTGGGAAGCGCGCCATCCGGATCACTACCGGGCTTCCGAAATGGGCTTCGAAGCGTGCTTCCTGGCCGGCTTAAAAAAGCTGGACGAGGAAACCCAGCCGCATCGCCCCGCGAAGATCCTTTATTCGTCGCTCTACGCCAATGTCGCGCCCTCGTTCGTGGTGGATATTTCCGCCCAGTTCGAGCGCCGCATGGCCGCTCTGTTCGCCTATGACTCCCAATACGGAGAGCAGCCACAAAGCGCGGACCTTTTTCCCCAGCGGCAGGAGATCCGCGAACGGCTCGGAGCAATCGCCCGCTTCTACGGCAACCTGATCGGCGTGAAGTACGGCGAACCGTTTGTTGTAAAGGAAGCCATGCGCCTGGATGACATCACCACCATGGGCGTCCGCAGCTTGTAGCAGGAACTTCCGCACATTCTGAGCGTCCCACGCATAGAGAGTAGGAGTCATAATGTCTAACGTGTTTTTCCGCGTCAACTTACTGGCCGCGCTCGCCGTCCTCAGCGCGCCTTTATTCTGTCAGACCATTACAACGGTAGCCGGCAATGGCAACGTGGGTAATTCCGGCGATGGAGGCCCGGCCACCAGCGCGTCCATCGGCGAACCTCACGGCGTTATCGTGGACCAGGCCGGAAACATCTACATCGCAGACTGCATCTTTAACTTCATCCGCAAGGTAGACACAGCTGGCATCATCTCCACATTCGCCGGCGGTAACTTGCCCGATTTGGGCGACAACGGCCCAGCCGCTAAAGCCAGACTCGATTTCGGCCCGGCATTCCATGCTGGTCTGGCTCTCGACAAGGCAGGGAACCTTTATATCGCGGATACCGGCGACATGCGTGTCCGCAAGGTGGACGCCGCCACCGGAATAATCACCAGCGTGGCCGGCAACAGCGCCACCCTCGGCCTGGGAGGCTTTTCCGGCGATGACGGACCGGCTACCAGCGCCGCGCTCAATTCGCCCGTCGGCGTCGCGTTAGATAGCGCTGGAAACATCTATATCGCCGATTACGGGAACCAGCGCATCCGCAAAGTGGATACCTCCGGGAACATCTCTACCTTCGCCGGCATCGGATTCGTCACCGGCGAAGATTCGGGAGACGGAGGACCGGCCAAAGATGCCGAATTGTCGGGCATTTCCGACGTGGCCGTGGATAACGCCGGAAATGTCTACATCGCCGATCTGGAGCACATCCGTCAGGTCAACACCTCCGGAATCATCAATACAGTAGCGCATGGGTTCATCGGTACCTGCGCTGCAACCCCCCAGCCAGCTGCGAACTCCGATGTCGCCGCCACCGGCCTCGCCGTAGACAGCTCTGGAAACCTGTATATCGCCGACAAATCGCCCGAATGCATCCAGGAGCTCAGCAACGGCACAGTCACTACGGTTGCGGGGTTTCCCACCACTGCCCTTATCGGTCAACCTTGGGCCGTGGCGTTAGATAGCAGCGAAAATATTTATATCGCGCAAGGCAGCGCGATTCTGAAAGTGGGCGCGACGATAACGCCGCCCGCCAATCCACCCAGCTTCACCGAAAGCGGAGTAGTGAACGGCGCCAGCTTTGCGACAGGAGGCGTTGTTCCAGGTGAAATCGCCACCATCTTCGGCTCCAACCTCACATCCACCAGCGGGATTTTTTTAGCTTCCTCGTTGCCTCTGCCCGATCAGTTCCAGAATGTAGGGGTGACGGTCAACGGCGTCCCCGCGCCGATTTTCGCCGTGGATAACGTGAACGGGCAACAACAAATTAATTTCCAGGTTCCCTGGGCCACGAAAACCATCGCCAAAATCCAAGTCACCAACCGGGGCGCAGCCAGTTCCCTGGTTCTAACTCCGGTGCAAGTCGCCCAGCCCGCCGTCTTCAATTACAGCGTCGGCGGAGACGTCTTTGGTGCGATCCTCCATTCCAATTTTAGTTTGGCGAACACAGCGGACCCCGCCAAACCGAGTGAGACCGTGCTGATCTACTGCACCGGCCTTGGATATGTAGCTGGCGCTCTTCCAACGGACGGCGTGGCAGCCACCGGACAGGTCACCATGAATACGCCCACGGTTACCATTGGCGGAGCGAACGCCCCAGTCAGCTTCAGCGGACTGGCCCCCAGCTTCGTCGGCCTCTATCAGGTGAACGCCCAGGTCCCGGCCAGCCTCAAAGCCGGAAATCAACCGGTTGTTCTCACCATCTCCGGCTTCATGAGCAAATCGGTCCTGCTGCCGGTTAAATAAGCTCTGTTCCCCTCGCTTACGCGCGGGCTACATCCTCGCACGGCGCATCGGTAACGAATTGTAGCCCCGTGCGTCAGCAAGGGGACGAATACTTTGCCATAGCGCTGTAGCCCCGCGTCAGCAAGGGGACGAATACTTTGCTAGTGAATTGCTACAACGGAATGTTCCCATGCTTCTTGCGCGGCATCGTGTCCACTTTCGTAGCCAACATCCGCAGCGCGCGGATCACCTTCGGCCGCGTCTCCCGAGGCTCAATCACGTCGTCGATGAATCCACGCTCGGCGGCCACGAACGGATTGGCGAACCGTTCCTGAAACTCCTCTATCTTCTGTTTCCGCGCGGCATCTTTATCCGCGGCCGCGGCCAACTCGCGCCGATACACGATATTCACCGCACCCTCGGCCCCCATCACCGCGATCTCGGCCGTTGGATAAGCGAAATTCACATCCGTGCGCAAGTGCTTGGAGCCCATCACGCAATAAGCGCCGCCATAGGCCTTACGCGTGATAACGGTGATTTTCGGGACGGTGGCCTCCGCATACGCGTACAGCAGTTTCGCCCCATGGCGAATAATCCCGCCGAACTCCTGATCGATTCCAGGAAGAAATCCCGGCACGTCTTCGAACGTCAGGATCGGAATGTTGAAGGCGTCGCAAAAACGCACGAACCGCGCGCCCTTCACCGAGGAGTTGATGTCCAGGCATCCGGCCAGAAACGCAGGCTGATTGGCGACAATTCCAACGCTGCGTCCATCCATGCGCGCGAAACCCACCACAATGTTCCGCGCCCAATGCTCATGGATCTCGAAAAACTCCCCGTCATCCACCACGCGATGAATGATGTCCTTGATGTCGTACGGAAGATTTGATTCTGCCGGAACCACGGTGTCCAGCGCTGGATCCACGCGGTCCACCGGATCGCTCGACGCCCGCAGCGGAGCATCGTCGCGATTGTTCTGCGGCAAATAGGAAAACAATTCGCGGATCATTCGCAGACACTCCGCATCGTCGGGAGCCATGAAGTGCGCCACGCCGCTGATGGAATTGTGCGTCTCTGCCCCGCCCAGCTTTTCCTTGGTCACATCTTCATGAGTAACGGTCTTGATCACGTCCGGACCAGTGACAAACATATGGCTGGTGTGCCCCACCATGAAAACGAAATCAGTGAGGGCCGGTGAATAAACAGCGCCGCCGGCGCAAGGTCCCATGATGGCCGAGATCTGCGGAATCACTCCGCTCGAAAGCGTGTTGCGCAGGAAAATATCGGCGTAACCCGCCAGCGAAAGAACGCCTTCCTGGATGCGCGCGCCGCCGGAATCGTTCAACCCGATCACCGGCGCGCCGGTCTTCAGCGCCAGGTCCATTATCTTGCAAATTTTCTGCGCGTTCGCTTCCGATAGCGAGCCGCCAAAAACCGTAAAATCCTGAGCAAACACGTACGCCAATCGCCCGTGGATGCGCCCGTAGCCGGTAATGAATCCATCCCCGTCGATCACCTGCTCGTCCATGCCGAATTCGCGCGAGCGATGCCGGACCAGCTTGTCCATCTCCTCGAAGGTGCCCTCATCCAGCAGCAGATCCACACGCTCACGCGCCGACAACTTACCTTCCTGATGCTGCCGCCGCGTGCGCTCCTCACCCCCGCCCGCGTCAGCATTCGCATGACGGCGCCGCACCTCGGCAAATCGATCAGTGGACATGAACTTCAGGATACAAGAAGCGGCCGGCAGCACGAACCGAATAACCGAACAACCGAATAACCGAACAACCGTTTACTCGGCGTAATACCCCGTTCGAGCGCGCAGTTCCGCTAACGGATATTTTTTCCGCGCAGCTTCGGTCAGCGCTATGCCGACGTGCCGGAATGTTCCCGGCGTCGCGGTAGGCTCGTGATACGCCAGCATGTACCGGCTGCGAATCCGCGTGATCATTTCGCCGAAGGATTGTCCGGCGTTCTCCGCCTTCACCCATTCGCCGCCGGTCTCGTCCGAGAGATGCATCACGTTGGCGGGAGTGAGGTCCGGATTCGGAAACATGCGCGGCGTCGGCGCCTTCGGTTCGATGGCGTGCCCCGTCACGATGGCGTTAAATACCGTGTCGGCTTTGTTCAACTCGCGGATTACCTGTCCGTCGGTAAGCTGGTAACTCATGCTGAGATTGTCGGTGAGGATCAGAATCGCGCGGCTGCCCCCCGGCCCGGCGTGCGCCTGCATGTAGTGCGCCGCGTCCACCACGGCGGCGTTTATCTGGGTGGTGTTGCCCACATCGTGATCCTTGACCGCTTTCGGGATCTGCCGCGCTGTCTCCGCCAGATTGTCGCTGAAGTCCTGATGCACCTCGCTGGTCTTGGCGAATACCATGATGGCCACGCGGTCGCCCGGACGCAGATGATTGAGGGCATCGCGCGCAGTTTCGGAAATCAACTCGATGTTTTTCTGCATGCTGCCGCTAATATCCAGCAGCAAAATGAGATTCAACTGCTCGTCTCCGTTGCTGAAGGAAACCACGTTCTGCGGCTGCCCTTCATCGGTAACCACGAAATCTTCCTTGGCCAAACCCTTCACCAAATCTTTGTTCTCGGTAACCAGGACATCGATCCGAACATCCGCCACACCCGCCTTGAAGATGGGAACATCGCCACCCTGCGCGCCCGCGGGCGCTAGGCTCTGCGCACCCAGAGGCGATAGGATGAAAAGTGTCGAGATGAAGAACATCATTATCGGCACCGCCGGCCATATCGACCACGGCAAGACCGCCTTAGTGCGGGCCCTCACAGGCATCGACACGGACCGGCTTAAGGAAGAAAAGCAGCGTGGGATTTCCATTGATTTGGGATTCGCGCACCTGAAGCTCTCAGAGAATCTGCGCCTCGCTTTTGTAGACGTGCCCGGCCATGAAAGGTTCATCAAAAATATGCTCGCCGGCGTCGGCGGCATCGATCTCGTTCTCTTTGTTATAGCTGCGGATGAGTCCATCAAGCCGCAGACCCGCGAGCATTTCGACATCTGCCGCCTGCTGGACATTCGGAATGGCATCATCGTACTCACTAAATCGGACCTTGCCGACCCGGACTTTATCGAACTGGTCCGCCTGGAAGCGGATGAATTCGTGCGCGGATCGTTTCTTGAAGGTTCCTCCGTCGTGGCCGTCAGCTCCACCACCGGCGCCGGGCTCGCCGAACTGCGCGCCGAGATCGAGAAGTTGGCAACATCGATTCGCGAAAAGGACTCCTCCCACTATTTTCGCTTACCCATCGACCGCGCGTTTTCCATGCGCGGCTTCGGCACCGTGGTCACCGGAACGCTGGTCTCGGGAACCGTGCGCCTGGAACAGGAAGTTGATCTGCATCCATCAGGCCGGCGCATTCGCATACGCGGCATCCAGGTGCACGGATCTAGCGTAGCCCAAGCGAGCGCCGGCCAGAGAACGGCCTTGAACATCGCCGGCGTGGAAACGTCCGAACTGCAGCGCGGCATGCACCTGGCGGAGGCCGGACGCTTCCAGACCACCCGTCAAATTGATTGCTCCTTCGACTTGCTGCCTTCCGCTAAACCGCTAAAGCACCGCGCGCCGGTTCACTTTCACTCCGGAACCGCGGAAGTGGAAGCCGAAGTCCGCCGGCTGCGTGGCACCGATCCGCTGCGGCCTGGCGCCCGCGATTACGTCCGCTTTCTTCTTAGCGAGCCGCTGCTGCTGCTGCCCGGCGACCGTTTCATCGTGCGAATGTTCTCGCCTGTGGTGACCATCGGAGGAGGGGTTGTCCTGGATATCGCCGCACCCCGCCGCGCGCCGCTGGAACGTTTGCGAATTCTCGAAACAGCGCCCGCCAGTGAACGAATTGCCCTGCTGGTTAGCGAATCGCGCTATGGAATGGGAATGCCGGAGCTGGTGGCGCGCACTTCAATGTTGGAAGCTGATATTCAAACCGCCTGCGCCGCCGCGGAGTTGCTGATCCTTCATTCGCCGCAATTCCGTGTCCTCGATCCCGCTTGGGTCGCCGCCCAACTTGAACAAATGCACCAGACGCTCAAGCAGTTCCACCGCCGCAACCCGCTGCTGGCCGGCCTTTCGAAAGAGGAACTCCGCGGCAAACAGCTTCCCGGCGCTCCTCAAGGTTTGTTGGACTCATTGCTGGCGCTCTCGAAGACGCTCGCCGTGGATGGAGAAACCGTTCGCCTTGCGTCCCATAAAATTTCGCTTGAAAGAGATGAAGAGGAAGCGTCCGCCAAGATAGAGAGCGCCTTTCGCGCCGCCGGGCTGGCGGTGCCGTCCATGCAGGAGGTGCTGGCGAAGTCCGGCGTGGAACCAGCCCGCGCCCGCACCATTCTGCAGTTATTGTTGCGCGATAAAAAGCTCATCCGCGTCAGCGATGAACTGGTGTTTCATCCCTCGGCCCTGCAATCTCTTCGACAATTGCTGGCTCAAAAAAAGGGCCAGAAATTCGCCGTCCCGGAATTTAAGGATTGGACTGGCATCTCACGCAAATACGCCATCCCGCTGCTAGAGTTCCTTGACCGGGAGCGCATCACAAAACGTGACGGAGACACCCGAACCATTCTGTAGAAGAGTGGGGCAGGCGCTTCCGCCTGCGAAACTTGTAGTTTCCCTTACATTCTTATTCGCAACACAACATTATAAAATGCATCTAAAGGTCTGAGATGCCAAGCAACCCACGTCGTTATGGCTGGGCGGTCCTCTTCATCGCCCTCATGATTGTAGCCGTAGTAGCCCAGAATCCTCAGCAGAGCCTTCCCGCAACCACCTCAACCACGCCCCTGACACCCCAAGCGCTGGACGATCTGGTAGCGCCCATCGCCCTCTATCCCGATCCGCTGCTGGGACAAATACTGGCCGCGTCCACTTACCCGTTGGAAGTCGTGGAAGCCGAACAATGGGTGACCGACCATCCCAAGTGGAAGGGCAAAAAGCTGCTGGACGAAGCGAAAAAGCAGAAATGGGATCCCAGCGTGCAAAGCCTGGTCGCCTTCCCGGATGTGCTCTCCCGCTTAAGCCAGGACATCAACTGGACTACCCAACTTGGCAATGCTTTCCTCGCCCAACAGAAAGACGTAATGGCGGCCGTACAGAGCATGCGCGCTCAGGCAGAGCAGAAGGGAACTCTCAAATCGACGCCGCAATTGAATGTCAGTTCACAGAGCCAGAACGGGCAGTCCGCAATCGAGATCCAGCCCGTGAATCCGGAAGTCTGGTACGTTCCGTACTACAATCCCGCCTTCATTTGGGGACCACCGGTTTGGGGCGTTTACCCGCCTTGGGATTATCCTGCCATCGGCGTCGGTTTTGGATTCTTTCCTGGTATTGACCTCGGCTTCTATTTTGGCGGCTGGGGCGGCTGGGGCTGGGGCGGCTGGGGCTGGGGCCTCAACTGGTTCGGTGGAGGGATATTCCTCGACGGCTCTTTCTTCCATCGTTATGGCTTCCACGGTTACGGAGGGGGGTTGGGCAGGTCCGCATGGGAGCATAATCCGGAGCACCGGCTTGGCGTTCCCTATGGCAATCGGGCAGTCGCCAACCGGTATGGTCGCGGCGGTGGTGAAGCCGGCAGATTTGGCGGCGAACGTGGCGAAGCTGGAAGATCTGGCGGCGAACGCGGCGAAGGCGGCAGAGTTGGAGGCGACCGCGGCGAGTCCCGCCCGCAGCAGCGTTTCGGCAGCCAGGGCTTTGAGCAGCGCGGCTACACCAACAACCATAGCGTCTTTGGCGGCTATCACGACGGAGGCGCGACGCGTATGCAAAGTGACCGCGGATTCTCCAGTATAGGCGGAGGTCGTGGATTCGGCGGTGGCGGATTCGGTGGCGGAGGATTCCACGGTGGTGGTGGTGGAGGGAGGCGATAACAATGACTATCAGACTCTATAGCATCTTCGCGGCGGTGACAATTGTATCAACGTTCGGCGCCGCGCCTATATTTGCGCAGCAGAGCTTCGATTCCTCCGAGGCTGCGGCCCAAGCCCTCATCGACGCCGTGGCCCAGCACGATTCCGCCCGGATGTTTGCCATTTTAGGTCCCAAGGCGAAAGGAATCCTGACCTGCGGTAACGCTACCCAAGATCGCGCCGAACAGGAGGAATTCGCCCGTTTGGCCGCGGCCAAACACCGCCTCGAAGTTTCCCAGATGAACCCCAATCGCGTAATCCTTTCCATCGGTGACCAGGATTGGCCGTTTCCCGTGCCCATTGTCCAAGCCAAGGGCAAATGGGCCTTTGACGCCTCCGAGACTCCGGCCGAGATGCTCGCCCGCCACATCGGCGCGAACGAGCTTGATGCCATCGAGATCTGCCACGGCTATGTCGATGCGCAGATGAAGTACGCCTCCGAGGATCGCGACAAGGATGGCATGCTTGAGTACGCGCCCCGTCTTATGAGCACGCCGGGACACCACGACGGACTGTTTTGGGAAGGCGAGGGTGAGCCGCTGGTTCCAGAGGGCTTCGCCCATGCCGACGCGAAACCTTACCACGGATATTACTTCCGCCTTCTA
>Ga0210388_10002042_pt1 | contig 15725 bp, 7 predicted proteins | sample IncBWC19OmetaG_FD_155485 | JGI IMG/M metagenome (GOLD analysis project Ga0210388, IMG submission 155485) | Forest soil microbial communities from Barre Woods Harvard Forest LTER site, Petersham, Massachusetts, United States - Inc-BW-C-19-O ...
CGACCACGGGCGGAAGCTACACGGTTACAGTCAACGCAGCCGACGCGGCCACGGGCGCGATCAAAGTCTCAACGACCTCAACCGTGACCGTGGCGGGCACATCGCTGATCCCGGCCTTCGCGCTGAGCAGCGGTGGTGACATCTCCATCGCACCGGGAGCCTCCACCGGCAATTCATCGGTCATCTCGGTCACGCCCTCCGGCGGCTTCACCGGCCCGATAGCGCTTGCGTGCGCGGTGACGTCGTCACCTGCAACTGCGGCCGATCCGTTGACCTGCGCGCTCTCGAATTCCTCGGTATCGATCACAGGTTCCACCGCTGCGACTTCAACGCTGACGATCAGTTCGACTCCATCCGGCGCGGCCGCGTTCAATCGCGGACTGGGCGGCGGAGGACTCGCGCTGGCCGTGCTGCTGTTCATGGCTCCGTTGCGGAGACGCCGCGCTCTGGCGGGGCTTCTGGGCATCATCGCCCTCGCGGGCGTGGGCGTGATCACCGGCTGCGGCGGCGGGAGCCAGGCGCCAACCCCGCCCGCGAATCCAGGTACCACTGCGGGAGCGTACGTGGTGACGATCTCCGGCACTGCACCGAGCGCCGCACCATCGATTACGACGGTGAAGGTCACCGTGAATTGATTCGAAGAGCAACTCACAAAGACAGCAACCCCTGACTGCGTGCCGGCAACAGACCATCGCCGGCACGCGGCGTAACCCGGACCACTTTCGCCAAAGTCACGTGAGGTAAGTCAGCATGGTATCCAAAGCAGGACGCCTATCCATCGCCGCCGCATTTGTCTTCTCCTTCATCCTCGGCACATCGTATGCGCAGAGCACGGCAAAGCCGGGAACGATCACATCGCGCAAACCCGCAACGCCTTTCGAACGCACCATGCGTCCGCTGCTCGAGCAGCTCAAGCCTTCCGCCGTGAACGGGGCCGTCGCCGGCAAGTTCGAATCGGCGGCCGACACGGCAGGCCTCACGACGCCAAATTTCGGCGGCTACGTCAACACGATCAACTATCAGTCGCGAGCCTCGAACTCCATTGCCTATGACCCGCTGAATAATGGCGTGCAGTCACTGTTCTCCGCAGACTTTGATCAGGATGGCAAGCCGGATCTGGCCGTGATGCAGTTCGACGGCACATTGAACATCCTGCACAATGCCGGGGACGGCACCTTCGCGGCGCCGCAGGGATATCTCAATCCGAATCCCAATGTCGGATCGGAAAATGTCTCGCAGGCCTTTGCCGTCGATCTCAATGGGGATGGATATCCTGACGTCGTCGCCTTCGACGCGGCCAACTCTGTAGTGATCACGTGGCTGAACGCGGGCAACGGCACCTTCGGAACCGCGCAGACAACGACTCTGAGCACAAGCTACGGCCAGGCGGCCGGTATTGCCGTGGGCGATGTGAACGGCGATGGCAAAGCTGACGTGGTGGTGGCCTACTCCACGATGCTTTCGCAGACCAGCTCGAAGATGTCGATTCAAACGCTTCTCGGCAAAGGTCAAGGCACCTTCAATGCGCTGCCTGCGGTGACCATTACGGTGCCCACGAGTCTCCAATTGTCTTATTACGCTCCGATCGCACTGGGCGACCTGGACGGCGATGGCAAGCTCGATATCGCCGCTCTCTTCGAGGAGCAGACATCCCAGTTCGCCGGACAGATCATCGTGACCACCGCGACGGGCAACGGGGATGGCACCTTCGGCGCGTTGAACTCGAACAGCCCCATTTCCGCCAGCGTTTCCGGATTTCCATTTCTCAACTTCAACACTACGGGCGTGCAGATCCTCGACCTGAATCACGATGCCAAAGCCGATATCGAGGTCGATATGAATGACAAGCTCTATGCCGCGCTGGGCCAGGGCAACGGTACGTTCAGTCCGCAGGTGGCTTCGACTTTTCAGGCAGGCAGCGGCACGATCTTCGCCGATATGAATGGGGACGGATATCCCGACGCCATCTCAGGGCAAGTCAACGTAGCGATCTGGCTCGGCAAGGGAGATGGAACCTTTGCCACGCCCGCCATCAACGCGCAGTATGTTGCCGATCTTCCCACCCCGCAGGGACTGGTGGCCGCCGACTTCAATGGTGACAAAAAGCTGGATATCGCTGACCTCGGTGCACTCTACAAGCAGGTCGCCTTGTTCACAGGCAATGGCGACGGCACGCTCCATGGAGCGCCTCAGCTAAGCCTGCCGACCGACTGGTTCACCACTGACACGCAGCTTGAGAATGTGCAGCAGGCAACCACGAAGCCCTACAGCGACCTGATCCTGATCAACTACGGGGGAACCTCGCCCTCGCTGGTAACGGGACTCAGCGATGGAAAGGGAAACTTCAGTTACGTTTCTTCACTCGGCAAAGCAATGCCGTCTGACTTCTACTTCGTCGAACCGGTAAAGGCGGACTTCAACGGCGACGGCATGCAGGACCTGCTCATGACTGGAATCGCGGGCGAGCTCTGGGTGTCGCTCTCGAATGGGGACGGAACCTTCGCGGCGCCGGCCGCCATCAACATGCCGACGCTCGCATGCCCGCTTTCCTATGGCGCCACGGGAGATCTGAACGGCGATGGCAAACAGGACATCGTGGTCGCCTACCCCGGCGACCAGGCATGCCAGGGACAGACATACGCGTCCGGTTATTTCGTTATCAAAGGAAACGGAGACGGCACTTTCCAGAAGCCGATGTTCTACCCGGCCGGGACCCAGCTCTATTCGGCGACACTCGGCGATATGAACCTCGACGGCAATCCCGACCTCATCCTCGACGATGTACCGCCGCTCTCCGTCGGCGGATACCAGGTGACGCTCCAGATGGGCAACGGAGATGGCACCTTCGGAGCCCCGTCCACCGTTCTCTCCAACTACGTCGTCACGGATGTCAACGTGGCCGATCTGAATCAGGATGGGAAACCCGACCTGCTGCTTGCTGCCGAAGAGGTTGCAGGCAGCAGCGAGAGCACGGGCGGCCTGGTGTGGATCGCCGGCAATGGCGATGGGACATTCGGTGAACAGACTGAACTCGCCACAGGGAGCTTCTTCTCGCAAACTCAGGTTGCCGATATGAATGGCGATGGAATTCCCGACATTCTGGCCACGCTGTACACAGATCCTGGCCAGCCGAACACCTATTATGGCTTCTCAACTCTGCTGGGCCTGGGCGACGGCGCATTCAGCGACCCGGTGAATCAGTTGGAACCCTTCCTGGGTCTGATGCCCACGGTGGGCAACTTCTATGACGACAACGCTCCGGATGTGGTGACGACAACCTTCTACGGTGTGGGGCTGTTCCTGGGTCAGGGCGGGACGACGCTCGCGCTCACAACCTCAGCGCCCTCGCTGGCATTCGGCGGCGACGAGACATTGACGGCGACAATCGTACCCTCCATGGCTGGCCGTCCCACGCCTGCAGGCACGGTCTCTTTTTACGATGGCACAACGCTCCTGGGCACCTCGTCCCTCAGTGGCGGCAGCGCAACGTTCGGTGCGGCTTCTCTGGCAACGGGAGCGCACAGCATCACCGCGGTCTACTCGGGTGACAGCAACTTCAACCTCAACACCAGCACCGCATCGACGGTTACAGTCACAACCCTCACGCCTGCGTTCACGCTCGCGGGCACGCCCAGCACGCTCACGATTACCGACGGTGCGAATGGGCTGGTTTCACTGACGCTGGCCGCGAATGCGACCTACAGCGGGACCGTCAACCTCACCTGCTCAGGCGCGCCGGCCAACGCGTCCTGCGGCTTCAGCAGCAGCAGCGTGACGCTGATTGCTGGCAATACAACCACGGCGACGCTGGTCATTGGAACAACCGGGACGCAGGCTGCACTGCACAGGTCGCCTGCTCTTCCGCAACGGACCGCACCGCTGGTAAGCTTCGCCGCTTTGATCGCCGTGTTCTGCTTCGGTCGCCGGCGGCTGCGACTCCCGGCAGTGCTCTCGGCTGCGCTGCTCTCCATCATCGCGCTCGGAGCGACCGGCTGCGGTGGCTCTGGCGTGACGAAGGTAGCGGCGGTCGGCAAGACGAGCTTCACCGTCACCGTAAGCGCGACACCCACAGGCAGCGCCGCGGCCGCGCAGAGCGTAACCGTCAATGTCGCCGTGCAGTAGGTACGCACGCAGTTGAATTCCCAATTCACGCTGCTGAAGCGAACCTGAGTGCCGAAAAGTGGGGACAGCATCCACGGCTGTCCCCGCATGTTCTCGAAGGCTGCACAGGAGACGATCGATCCGTTTCGATGCGCGCACGCGCTCGAAAATTACTGCCGCACACTATCTGAACAAAGCAATGCACCTAAAATGAAATTATTGAAACGCTTCACGTTCAGTCCGCGATACCTCTCATTCTGGCCCCTGCAAATGGCTGGATGGGGCGTTTATCTGTCTTTGAACGTTCTCTCCTCGATCCCCTACCGGCACAAGCCGGACTACATCGCCTTCCGCGGCGCGTTTCTCACCAGCAGCTTCCTGGCGAGTTTTCCGATGTACTGGCTCTGCCACACTCTGTGGAAGCGCCGTCCCGGATTCGGTGCCGTTGCCGCCTTCTGCATCGTCACCTCGTACCCGCTGGGCCTGTTATGCGCGGCTGCGGCCTTTCAGGCCGGCATCGTCTTCAGCACCAGGCGGCCGCCATTCACGTGGAGCGACGTGATCACTGCGGCGCCAAGCGGCTGGTTCGCTCTCATCGCATGGGCGTCCTTCTACTTCGGCATCAAGCAATATCTGGAGCTCGAAGAGAAGCACCGGCAGCTTCTCGCCATCGAGCGGCTGGCGCGCGAGGCGGAGATTCGTGCGCTTCGCTATCAGCTGCAGCCGCACTTCCTCTTCAACACGCTCAACGCCATCTCCACTCTCGTGTTAAGCGAGCAGATACAACCTGCCACGGAGATGATCGGCAAGCTTGCGCACATGCTGCGCAGCACACTGGATTCGCCCGATCTTCATTACCTTCCGCTCTCCGACGAGCTTGCCGTGACCGAGGAATATCTCGACATCGAGCGGGTGCGCTTTGGCGATCGCCTGGAGGTGCGTTGGGATATCGATCCTGGCGTCCGCAACGTGCTGGTTCCGCGTCTGCTCTTTCAGCCTCTGGTGGAGAACGCCGTGCGGCATGGCGTGGCGCGCAGGCCCAAAGGCGGCTTCATCCACATCGCCGCTCGCCGCGCAGGTTCAAGTCTTGCCGTACACATCGAGAACGAGCTGCCGGAAGAAGCATCCTCCGTCCTTCTGGATCGGGTCGTGCGGCCCGGCGGAGTTGGGCTCGAGAACACACGGATGCGCCTGAAAGAGATGTATGGCGAGGCGAGCAGCATGCACGCCTCCACCAACGCGCGCGGCAATTACGAGGTATCGCTGCTGCTGCCGGGTGTGGAAGCGGGCAGCGCAGAAAGCCCTGCGGGCCATCTTGAGGTCTATGAAGTTTAGCGTCCTCATCGTGGATGATGAGCCGCTGGCCCGGCATGGGGTTGCCCTGCGTCTGCGCTCGCACCACGATCTGAATGTGATTGGCGAATGCTCCAATGGGCAGGAAGCTCAGGACGCCATCCGCCAGCATAAGCCCGATCTCGTCTTTCTCGACATCCAGATGCCGCTGCTCAATGGCATTGAGGTATTGCGCACGCTGCCTCCCGATCAAACCCCCTACACCATCTTTCTCACGGCCTTCGATGAATACGTGATGCAGGCATTCGAGGTCCACGCGATCGCCTATCTGCTGAAGCCTGTCGACTCTTCGCGCTTCGAAGCGGCCTTGCAGCATGCGCGCAGAGTGCTCGGGGGAACCCAGGCAGCTTCGTACCAGGAGCGCCTGCGTGGTCTTCTCGAAGGAGATGCGAACACTCCCGTGCCGGCGCCGTTGAAAGAGTTCGCCGTGCGCACCGGAAGGCAAGTGACGTTCGTCTCGGTCGACGATATCGACTGGATCGAAGCGCAGGGTGACTACGCACAGTTGCACGTTGGGAAGCGCGAATATCTGTTGCGGGAATCGCTCACGGTTCTCGAAAGTCGCCTCGATGGAAGCAGTTTTTTGCGCATCCACCGCTCGGCAATCGTACGCATCCAGCGCATCGTCCGTGTCGACTCACGTCCCAATCGTGACTGTATGATCACGCTGGCGAATGGCAACATTTTGCGCGTGAGTCGCACATACAGTCATCACCTGCGTAACTTACTGCGCAACGGGCTCTCGCATGAGATCCGCCGGAAATTTTGAAGACCTTCAATTCATAATTGCGATCAGCTTCTTGAGGAATCCATTTCGCCGGCGACCCCCAAAGCGGTGGCACTGGAAGGAAAGCCATCCTGGCGCATCACCACCTTCGATCAATCGATTTCTTGAATAGCGCGGATTAATTCGTTTTATTCCGGCCCCGGCCCAGGAAACGGATGCAGCTCCCAATCGAGACAGCTCACGACTCGGAGTCATCGAGAGCTGCGTTTCAACACACCATCGGTTGAGTAGTGTGACGAACTGCTCAAATGTGTGACGAATACGCAGAAATGTGTGACAAAGTGCATTTTTCGCTCTCCGCGCTATGAAAATATGGAGATATTTCACGGTTCAGGGTGTTTACGAATTGTTAACAGCGAGAGACGCCGCGTCACCGATGATCGTGAATGCAAGAGAAAGAAATGCGCATGAACAGTGAGAAATTGCGACCATCGTTAACACCTTTAGATTGCTCTTGAGTTAACACTCCACGTTCGTGGGCATGGTCACTCAAGAGTGGCTGCCAAATTGCTTTCCGCATGGCAACGGAGAAGTACCATGCTTCTGCCCTCTCCGCCTTCATAGAATTCGTTAAAAAAATTCAGGCAGGTTCCCATGCATCAGAATCATGCATTTTGGGCACGTGCGACGTGTCTTTTTGTGACGGTGTTCATGCTTGCCTCCAGTGGGGCAGGCTCAGAAATCTTTCAGAGCATTTCGAAGCGCAGCGCCTCCGGTATCGAAGCCGGTCATGCGAGGCTGCAGTGCGCGGGGAATGGCGGCGGCTGGTGACAACCACTTGACGCCGATCCCACTTGCCCGTCGCCGCCAGAGATTTCAACGGCGAAACCTTGTCGACGTGAAACTCGCATTTTCCAACTAAGGCTCCGGTCCACGGGAAGCTGCCTTGCCAGCGTCGAGTCGCCATTGTGTTTTGTCTCGTCGCTGTCTGGCTCCCGCGTCCGGCATCCGAGTCCATCCCCTTTGTGCCCGCTACCAGTGAGTTCGAATCACGCCGTTTGATCGAACCGTCTTCGCAGTTGATTTTCCTTCAACAATGCCTGGCCCACGCCGGCACTTCGGAACAGGAGTCTCGAATGCATTGCATGAAGAAGTATTTGTTGGTGTTGATCGCACTTCTCTCTTGCTCGTTCCCCCTCATAGCGCAGGATTCGGCGTCCATGGTGGGAACCGTTACGGATCAGAGCGGGGCGGCCATACCGGGCGCAACCGTCGAGCTGGGCAACACGGCCACGGGTAAGTCTTACAAGACCGCGACCGGCCCAAATGGTTCCTACACCTTCGCCAACGTTCCCCCTGGCCCGGGCTACAAGGAAACGATCTCGCGCGAGGGATTCCAGACCACGGTGCTGAGCGACCTCTACTTGAATGTCGCCTCGACCCGTACGCAGGATGTCAAGCTCGTGATCGGTTCGATCTCCACGACCGTTGCCGTGTCAGCCAGCGCCGAGGACGTCACCCTCAACACGACCGATGCCTCGGTGGGAAACAACTTCGAAGTGCAGTATCTGAATGAGCTGCCGGTGGCCATTCGCGATTCCCCTACGGCGCTTTTGACACAGCAGCCGGGCATGACCCAGGACGGCTCGGCAACCGGTGCGCGCACCGATCAGAACCGCCTGACGCTGGATGGCCTGGATGTAAGCGATATGGCCACAGGTTCAATTCTCAATCCTGCCAATAATGGCGCTGCCATTGTTCACACCATTATCGGCAACGCGCCGGTGGACTCGTTGCAGGAGTTCCGCGGCACGACGGCCGGCGACCTCGCCAGCAATGGCAACGGCGGCGGCGGCCAGTTCGATATGGTCACCAAATCCGGCAGCAACAGCTTCCACGGAAATATCAATGAGTATCACCGTGACACCGATCTCGAAGCCAACGAGTGGTTCAACAACTTCGATGGGGTGCCGCGCTCTCCGCTGATCCGCAATCAATTCGGCGGCAACATCGGCGGTCCTCTCTGGAAGGACAAGATCTTCTTCTTCTTCGACTACAACGGCCGCCGCGATACACTTGCCGGCCAGGCCGAGCGCACCGTTCCGACCGATAGCTTCCTGAAAAACGACACCATCACCTACTACAACAATATTGCGGCAGGAACGACCGACAGCATCAACGCGGCACAGGTGGCCGGCTATGACCCGCAGGGCATCGGCTTCAGCGCGAACATGATGAAGACCATCGGCGGCCGTTATCCTTCGCCCAATGATTTCACCGGCGATAAAGGCGATCTGCTGAATACGGCCGGCTTCCGCTTCAATTCCCCCACTCCGTACATAGAAAACAACTACGTCGGCAGGCTCGATTTAAACCCCTTTCCGAGTCACCACCTCTTCAGCCGCGTAACGTACAACCGCACCAACGCGGTAGAGAAACCAGCTCTATTCCCCGGCGATCCGGAGACATTTCCTTACATCGACAAGAGCCATGCCTGGGTGGTCGGCTGGGATTGGAGCATCGGCAGGAACAAGACGAACAGCGTCATCTGGGGAGACACGGTCGCCAACCTCGGCTTCCCGGTCACCTACAACCCGCAGGGCGCAAACCAGTACGGTTGGGACGGAGACCCGACAGGCGGTAACTTCCTCGACCCCATCTACCCCAATGCTGCCGGCGCACAGGCGCGCTACTTTCCGATTCCCATTGTGCGCGACGACTTTCAGTGGAACAAAGGCCGTCACAACTTCTCCTTCGGCGGCACGTTCAAGTACCCCAACCCTCACTTCAGTGTTTATAGCGACTACAACAGCCCAGGCCTCGGACTGGGCGGCGGCGTTACCGGCCTCACCGATGGCGACCCGAGCGGCTGGCAGTTCCGTCCTGGCGATCTTGACCGCAATCAGACCAGTTTGACCGTCTACGACTCTGCCTTTGTCTTCGGGCTTGGCCGCTTCGCGGGCGCGGGCGCAACCTTCAACTACACAGCCTCGGGCGGTGTGGTGCCACAGGGCACCGGCTTGCAGACCAAGTTCCGCTATTACGAGACGGAGAGCTACTTCTCGGATACCTGGAGAATCACGCCGTCTTTGACCATCACCTACGGGCTGCGTTACCAGAACTACACCGTGCCCTATGAAGTCCATGGCATCGAGTCGGTTCAGAGCGAGGCCTTCTGGGACTACATGCACGCTCGCATCGCGCAGAGCGCGGCGGGTATAGGCGGCGATGCCTCGTTGCCGGGCACCGGCGGCGCTGCGGGTACAGTGCCGTACATCACCTATAACCTCGGCGGCAAGGCCAACCATGGTCCAGCCTATTTCACACCCAGCAACCTGAACTTTGCTCCACGCGTGGCCTTTGCGTGGACTCCCGATAAGGGCCGCAAGTTAGTCATTAACGGCGGCGGCGGTATCGTGTACGACCAGACCGTCATCAACGCCATTCTGAGTGAACAGTCGGGATACTCCTACCTCTTTCAAAGCTCCGGAACGAAGAACTATGGTGTAGGGGGTGACGCGGTTCACTCGCCGGCCTATTACTCCCTGCTCCAGAATCCGCGTTTCTCGGCGCTGGATGCTCCACCGCCATTGCCCTCTGCTCCGGTGATCACCAAGCCCTATTCGCCCTTCATCGGCCCCGGCGATCCGAACTGCGGTGGCGCGGCTGGGCCTTGCGGACTGGCCAATGGCGGAGCGTTCAATGTCTCGGTCGATCGCCATCTGCCTTCGCCGTACAACATCGTCTTCAACCTCGGCATGCAGCAGGAGCTTCATGGAGGCTTCATCCTCAAGCTTGGCTATGTGGGCCGTCTGGGGCGCCGTCTGCTGGCCCAGGCCGATTCCGAGCAGCTCATCGATTTCCCGGATAAGGCCTCGGGGCAGAATCTGAGTCAGGCCATGGCCGCTCTGACCACCTGGCTGCGTCAGAACCCGAATGCCAATCCTCAATCGGCTCCCGCCCAGCCCTGGTTTGAACACGTACTGAACCAGGCCGTGCCAGGCCAGACCAATACCGGCTATGTCGCTTCCAATTTCGCCCCGTATCCGGCACGCGGCGACGTTGCCGACACCGTTGAGCTGATGTCCCAGGCCGGATTGCTGCCGGCCAATGTCGGCATGGCCGCGCAGTTCTCGGAGAACACCTTTTTCACCGACATGGGTTTCTCCGCCTACAACGGCATGCTGATTACGCTGCACAAGAACACGACGCATGGTCTGCAGTTTGACCTCAACTACACCTGGTCGCATTCGATCGACAATGTATCGTTGATTGCCAATTCCTATGCCTACAACGGCTATGGATTTATCTGCGATGTCCTGCGCCCGCGCCTGTGCCGCGGCAATTCGGACTTCGATGTCGCCAACTACCTGAACGGCAACTTCCTCTATCAGTTGCCGTTCGGCCGCGGCCGCGACTTCGCGGCGAATATTCCGCGGTGGGCCAACGAGGCCATTGGCGGATGGGAGCTGAGCGGTTTGCCCAGCTGGCATACCGGCACTCCTTTCATGGCCAACTCGGTTGCCTTCCTCATGAGCTACTCGAGCGAAGACCCCGCGATTCTGACCGGCAGCCTGGGCCCCATGAAGACCCATGTCAACGTGCAGAATGGTCAGGTCTATTCCTTCAAGAATCCTCAGCAGGCCTTCAACCAGTACATCGGCCCCGTGGGCTTTCAGATCGGTTCGCGCAACAACCTGCGTGGGCCTGGCTTCTTCGACCTCGATCTCGGACTCGGCAAGACCTTCCCGATCTATGGGGACAAGGTCAACCTGAAGTTCCGCGCCGATGCCTTCAACGCTCTCAACCATCCGAACTTCCAGGCGCCCAGCTTCGAGAACAACATGGCTCTGACTGCCGCACCGAGCCAGTTCGGCGTCATTCCGGGCACTGTGATTCCCAACGGCAGCGATCAGGCTGCCCGCGTATTGCAGGGCTCATTGCGTCTGGAGTTCTAGCCGCCTGCGGCTCTGCCGCCACAACTGCAAGTACAGAGGGCATCCGCCACGCGGATGCCCTCTGTGCTTGTGAGCAGGGGATCCGAATGCTGGACCCCAGCTTCTTCGGCATCCATTTCATGTCAAGCACGTCAACGCTGGCAGCTTCTCTAAACAACGCCATTTCAATCAGATGGAGAGCGCGGAGACTGGCAGGGAATTAGCGTAAAACAGATAAAATTAAATCAGTGGGTCACCCAAAAAGGCCCGTCATTGGGTGGCCCAAAAAGGCCCGTCATCCTGAGCGAGCAAAGCGAGTCGAAGGACCTGCGGTTAAGCCGATAGAATCACCCCAATCGCATGGTTAACAGCGCAAGCGAGGAGTACCCGAAACAGCTAAGCCAAGCCCAATCAAACACATCCCTGGAGTGTCAATAGAATCAAACACTTACCGGCCCCTCCCCGGGAAAACCGAATGAAATGAATGAAGTCCGGGCAGCAGAGGGGGGAGGGGGCCACTCACAAATACAAAAGAGAAACCCGGTCGCCAGCAGCCGGCCCCAACCCATCCGGAATCACCATGAAGCAGTTAGCCTCCGCAGCAGCGGCAATATCCCCCGACCCCTGCCATCCCTGCAACCGTGCCGTGGTCCCATCAAATCCGGAGGTCGCCCGGGCAGGCAGAAAGCGAGTCAGCCCCGGCTTCGCCTCAACACCGGTTTCCAGCCGGGCCTCGCGAAAATCCGGTGCCCAGGAATCGGGAGAGTGCCCGGCCAGAGCCCGCAGCAACGGAGCCGCGAAGAGCGCAAAGGTGACCATCGTCGAAACCGGATTGCCCGGCAGCCCGAAGAAGTAGCGATACCCGTCTTGAACAGGTAAGCGGCCGAAAACAATAGGTTTACCCGGCTGAATGCGTGCGCCGGTAAAGAAAAATTCGGCTCCAAGATTGGCCAGCGCCTGCTCCACGAAGTCATATTTTCCCATCGAGACTCCGCCTGACAGCAGAATGAGATCGCACGCCAGAGCCTCCCCGATAGATTCCTCAACCGCAGCGATTCGGTCCGGAGCAGCCGCCAGAATCACCGCCTCTCCGCCAGCTCCAACCACCTGCCCGGCCAGCGAATAGCTGTTGGAGTTGCGGATCTGGAAAGGTAGCGGCGTCTCTCCGAGCGAAACCAGTTCATCGCCCGTCGCCAGAATGGCAACCCGCGGCCGTGCGAAGACCCGAAGCGTCTCTCGCCCGCAGGCAGCCGCAATCGCCAGCTGGGGAGGCTGAATCCTGGTTCCCGGAAGCAGCAGGGAACTGCCCGCACGAGCCTCCGCGCCGCGCGGAACGATGTTCTCGCCGGAAGTCCAGCGCCGACCCTGTGCAGGCCGGACATGACCATCCTCCACAGTCACATGCTCGACCATCACCACGCAGTCCAGGCCCTCAGGGACCGGAGCGCCGGTCATGATCTCCAGGGCCTCGCCCCGCTTCAAAGGCGATCCACTCCAGTCCTGACCGCTCCGCAGCAGACCCGCAATCCGCAGCGGCCAGGAAGCTTCCAGATCCGCGATCCGGCAGGCAAACCCGTCGCGAGATGACCTGTCGAACGGCGGCTGATCGCGATCGGCCAGCACAGACTCAGCCAGAACGCGGCTCAGGCTGTCGAGCAGCGGCACCGCCTCAACCTCACGGCCCGTCGAGCTCAGCCCACGCGCATGCTCCAGCACGACCGCAGCCGCGTCCGCATAGCTCAGAACAACGTTCGGGGAGGAGGAGCTCACAAGGCGGATTGTAGCGAAAAAGCAAAGGGCGCTGTCCCGGTCTCGAAAGAAAAGCCCGGAACAGCGCCCTCTGCAATACAGGAGAAACCTACGACTTCTTGCCCGCCTTGTACTTGCTCTCGACCGTTGATCCCATCTCGGCGAGGATGCTCTTGGCGTCGGCGGCGAACTGGCCGTTCGGGTCCAGCTCAAGATACTTCTGATAGGCCTCGGCGCATCCCGGAGGCGCAACGATCTTCTGCGTCTTGGGATCGACCGTTGCCTTGTTGATCAGCGCCTTGCCCTTCAGGTAGTAGGGAATCGGCCGGGTCGGATCGGCGGCAATGGCCTTGTCCGCCGCCGCGACCGTCGCGTCAACATTGCCGGCGCGATCCATCATGATGGCTTCGTTACCATAGTGAATCGCCGCGCCCTTGGGGTCCTTGATCGAGGCAGCCTTGGCCGCCGCATCATACGCAGCCTGGGCATCGGGAATCTTGCCCTGCGACGCCAGCACTTCACCCAGTGCGTCGTTGGCCGCCGCTTCAACTTCCGGATTGGGCTTGCCGCTGGCGTTGTCCAGTTGAACGGCCTTCTGCAGCGAGGTCACCGCGTCATCGTTCTTCTTCAGGCCCTTCTGCGCGATGCCCAGTTCCACCCACAGCACGGCGGCATCCGGTTTAGCCGTCGTGTCCTTGGTCATCAATGCTTCAGACTCAGTGAAATTCTTGTCATGATTGTCCTGCCGCGCCTTCGTCAGGTCGCCGTTCAGGTTCTTGATGACCGAGTTTTCCTTCAGCGCCGCGGCATTCTTTGCCCTCACCTCTTCGAGCTGCTTCTTCTGCTCCGGAGTCAGCTTGGAGACGTAGTCCGCCCGCGTGAGATCGAAGTCCTGCAGCGTGTCCGTGCCCGCGGTGATCTTTACATCACGGAACTGGTCGGCCGGCTTGCCCTCCCCATTCATCAACGTGAAGATGTAAGTTCCGGGCGCGATGCCGTCAGCCTTGTAGTCGCCGTTGGTGTCGGTCTTGAAGGTGTACTTCGCCGTTTTGCCGTCGGTGCTTACTTCCACGTTCACATTCGGAATCGCAATGCCCGCCGGATCCTGAACGTGTCCGTGAGCCTTGCCACCAGCCGCGCCGGCATCCTGAGCGGAGAGCGACGGTGCCGCAAACGGCATTACCGCGGCCGCCAGCGCGAGCGCCAGCCAGATCTTAGTTTTGCGCATTGTCTTCATTCCCATTGTCTTGATCTCCTTACGTCCTTCCTGGGCGTTTCTCTCTCAATCGGCTCCGCGGAGGCTTGGTCCGGGACCACGATCACGAATTTTCTGGCACTCGCGGGCGCCAGACTGGCTGGTTCAAACTCTGCTGGTCGCGTATGGAATCGGGTCCGTTGTACCCGCCTCGCGGAATGCCCGCAAACGGAGGACGCAGCTGTCACATTCGCCACACGCTTCTTCTGCGCCCGAGTAGCACGACCACGTTAAATTGAATGGCGCATTCAGTTCAAGGCCCAGGGCCACGATCTCCTTCTTGCGCATATGGATGAGTGGAGTGGCGACTTTGATGTCTCCCTCCTTCGTTCCTGTGCGAATAAGCTGCTGGAAGGCCTCATAGTAGGCCGGCCGGCAGTCGGGATAGCCCGAACTGTCCTGCTCCACCGCGCCGATGAAGATGGTCTTCGCGTCCAGCACCTCCGCCCAGCTCACCGCCGCCGAGAGAAAGTGCGCATTGCGGAAAGGGACGTAGGTCACCGGCACCGAATGCCCGATTGGCTCATGCTCCGGAGCCTTGGGCACGGCGATCGTGGAGTCCGTCAACGCCGAGCCGCCGATATGCCGGAAGATATCGATTTTCAGATGCAGAAAGTCGCGGAAGCCGAGCGTCTCCGCAACCCCGCGGGCGCTTCGCAGCTCCCGCTCCTCCGTGCGCTGTCCGTAGCTGAAGTGGAGCGCGTACGCGTCGTAATCGCGTGCAGCCAGTGCCGCGCAGACTGCGGAGTCCATTCCGCCGGACAGGCATACGACCGCGCGCGAGCGAGAGGAGGTCATAAACATCTATGGTAACGCGAAGACGCGCAACCGTCGGACCCGTCGTCCGGCAAAGCGGCAGGCGCCGACCTGCCGCCCCGAAGTTCAGGCCCGCAGGTCAGCGTATACGCAAATGAAGCTACTGGTGCTGCGCAGCCGAGGCCGATGCAGTGTAGATGTCCACATTGCCCTTGTCGACCTGCGCCGTGCCTGTGTCGATGAAAACCGGGAACGGGGAGAACGTATCCACGCCAAAGTCCGCGTTCAGCCTCGTTACCGGATAGTGATGGATTTCATCCAGCGCCTTCAGCCCGTAGTAAGCCATGGTGTAAGGCTTCTGGGCGATGGTCGCATCGATCACGCCCTCCTTGATGAGGTTCAGCGTGTCCGGGTCGACATCCATCGCAACCAGCAGCCGGTCGGTCGCCTTTTCACGCTTCAGCACCTCGCCAACGTCCTTGCCTGCCGACGCTTCAAGACAAATGAAGGCGTCGATCTTCGCCGGACCCGTCAGCGCCAGGTATTGCGGCGTCTTGTCCATCGCGTTCCCGGAATCGCCCTTGATATTGAAAATCTCGGTGACCTTGATGCCCGGATGCTGGGCGAAGATCTCCATGTAGCCGTTGAGCCGTTCGTCCAGGTTAGGCTGACCCGGCATGGAGAAGAAGACCACGTTCCCCTTGCCGCTGAGTCGATCGACCACGCGCTGGCCGCCAAGATGCCCGGCCTCGCGGTTGTTGGTCCCGATGAAGAATATTCGATGGCTGTGCGGGGCATCCGAGTCGATCGTGATTACAGGAATTCCCTTGTCCAGCGCTGCGTCGAT
>Ga0210388_10002044_pt1 | contig 15719 bp, 14 predicted proteins | sample IncBWC19OmetaG_FD_155485 | JGI IMG/M metagenome (GOLD analysis project Ga0210388, IMG submission 155485) | Forest soil microbial communities from Barre Woods Harvard Forest LTER site, Petersham, Massachusetts, United States - Inc-BW-C-19-O ...
GCGAGACGGTCGAGCTGTTTGCCAGCTTCTATCGCGAACCCCGTTCGTCCGATGAGGTGCTGGAGCAGTTGCAGCTCACCGAGAAGGCGGATGCATGGGTGGGCAAGCTTTCCGGTGGACAGAGGCAGCGGCTGGCGGTGGCGACGGCGCTGGTGTGCAATCCGAAAATTCTTTTCCTGGACGAACCGACGACAGGGCTTGATCCGCAGAGCCGGCGGCAGTTGTGGGATATTGTCCGCGAATTTCAGCGCGCCGGCGGCACCGTGCTGTTGACCACGCATTACATGGATGAAGCGGAGCGGCTGTGCGACCGGCTGGCGATTGTGGATCATGGGCAGATCATTGCGGAGGGTTCGCCACCGGATTTAATTGAGCGCTTGGGCGGGCATCACGTGGTGGAGTTTGCGGTGAGCGCGGGAGCGGCCGCGGGTTCCGACGGAGCTGCGCTCGAGGCCTGGCGCGCGCTGCCGAGCGTAGAGTCGGTGCGCGAGGATGATGGCATGGTCGCGCTGAGTGTGAAGGAGCCGCATTTGACGATTCCGGCTCTGCTGGATGCGATTGGGAAGCAGCAGCGACAGCTACAGCACCTGACCACGCGCCAGGCCAGCCTGGAAGATGTGTTTGTGCGGCTGACTGGGCGGCATTTGCGGGAAGATTGACATGGCTGAAATGATATGACTGAAAGGATGGGTGCGATTGTGGAAAGATATTTTCGCCGCGCAGTTCTGCTGCTTGTAACGGCGGGCGCGATGAGCGGACCGGCTTTTTCGCAAGCGGCAGCTGACTCGACCGGCTTTGCTCCTCTGGATCAGTGGAGGGATGCGATCGTCTCCGGAGATGCGGCGGCGTTGAAGGCATTTTACAGCGTTGATCCGGCAGCGCAGGTGATGGCTAACGGCGTCAAGACCGACACGGATGCGGATGTGAACTTCTGGATGCGACTGAAGGCGCGGGGCATAACGTTAGAAACGGTTGCGGTGCTCGACCGGCCCAAAGGCACCAGCGTTGTTTTCAAAGCCGATGTGCGGTTGGCGAACGGCCAGACTCTGAGCGTGACCGATGGCCAAATGTGGCGAAAGCAGGGTGAGCAGTGGCGGCTGATGAGCGTTGAGCGCGCCGACGCGCCCCATCTGAAGCAGCCCTCGGACATGAACAAGAATATTTATCCGGCGGATGCGGACGCACACGCGGAGATCAAACAGGCCGAAGAGATAGCTGTGGTTGAGCACAAGCGCGTGTTGCTGGTGTTTGGCGCGAACTGGTGCTACGACTGCCATGTTCTGGATCTGGCATTTCATCGGGAGGATTTCGCTGCAGTGATGGCGGGGTACGAAGTGGTGCATGTGGACCTTGGCGTTGACGAGAAAAAGAATGCGGACGTGGTGCGGCAGTTCGATGCGACCTTGGATAAAGGTATCCCTACTCTGGTAGTGGTCGACAGCGACGGCAAGGTCGTGGTCAGCCAGAAAAACGGTGAATTCGAGGACGCTCGCTCCATGACGCCGGAGGCGCTGCTGGAGTTCCTGAACAAGTGGAAGCCGGAGGCGCGGTAGGTTGGTTTCGCGCTAGCTGTCTCGGGATGACAAAGTTGTTTTGACTCACGCTGAGTTGTAGCAGTTCCGATCTATGAGTGTTGCAGAACAAACTCCGGTCGTAGATGCGAGAGTCCCGCAGAAACGGCCGCCGCGCCGCAACGGGCGGTGGGCCGGATATCTGCATCTGCTGGGCGCGCGCATGCTCGAGTTGAAGCGTGAGCCTGAGGTCGTGTTTTGGGTATTCGTGTTTCCGCTGTTGCTGGCCACGGGCCTCGGGATTGCTTTCCGCAATAAACCCAGCGACGCGCCATCGGTCGTAGTTGTCGCCGATGGCTATGAGCGAGATGTCGAGACGATGCTTCGACGTTCTTCAAAATCCTTCAAGGTCGTGGTTCAAGAGGAAGACGAGGCTCGCAAGGGCTTTCGTCTTGGGAAATACGATCTTGTCATCGTGCCCCTTGACCATGAAATCCGCTATCTTTATGATCCGGCCCGCCCGGAGAGCGTGCTGGCGAAGGCCGAGGCAAACGATGCGTTGCAGGAGGCCGCGGGGCGCAAAGATGCGTTTTATACAGGCGAAGAGGTGTCTTCCGAGCCGGGTTCGCGCTATATCGACTTTCTGATTCCGGGATTGCTGGGAATGAACCTGATGAACTCGGGCATGTGGGGGATTGGATTTGCGCTGGTCGATATGCGGCAACGCAAGCTGCTTAAGCGTTTTGTGGGCACACCGATGCGGCGGGGAGATTTTCTGCTGGCGCTGCTGTCCAGCCGGCTGGTGCTGATGATCATTGAGATTGCGTTGTTGCTCACGCTCGGGGTCATCGTGTTCCATATGCGCGTGCTGGGATCGATATTCTCGATTCTGCTGCTGGGTTCGGCGGGAGCCATGTGTTTTGGCGGAGTCGGATTGCTGACGGCAAGCCGCGCGCAGAAGATCGAAAGCGTGAGCGGGCTGATGAATCTGGTAATGATGCCGATGTGGATTTTTTCCGGCGTGTTCTTCTCCTACGAGCGCTTCCCTGCCGTGATTCAGCCGCTGATCAAGGCCTTGCCGCTGACGGCGCTGAACGATGCGCTGCGGGCGAGCATTCTGGAAGGCACACCGCTGATTCGTCAGTGGCCGCGACTGCTGATCATGGGTGCGTGGGGAGGAGTTTCGTTCGTGCTGGCGCTGAAGTGGTTTCGCTGGACTTAGCGGGGATGAAATCGACGTGCCGGGTGATTGGATTTTAGCAAGGTGAGTTTGAAAGCTTGGGCCCCGTCCGTAAGTCTTGCTCCGCAGAACGGGAGAAGTTACGAACGAGGCCGGCTGTAGTGCTTGCGAAGCATTACTGTACTTAGGCTTTCACTAGCTTGGCGGCTGCCTTTCGGACTTTCGCCCAGCGTAGCTTTTGGGCTTCGGCAATCCGCCTGCGAGCATCTTTACTCAAGGTACGGCCAGTTTTCTTGAGCTTGTTCCCGCCAACGTGGCCGAGAGCATCTAGCGCTTTCCCTACTTGCCCCATCTCTTTTTCAAGACGGGTGTACTCTTTCCGCAGGGAAGCAACTACTTTGTTCATCATCATTTATACCCCCTTGCAGGTAAGGCTAACACGATAAGACAGTTTGTTGAAATGGCTCGAAAGTGACTTATGAGTAGCCAAGCTGCGCCCAGAGCCAATCCGGGACCACTCATCAAGGGGAGACTTAGCTGTGCCGGGTCTAGTTATCCCGCACCTATTGTCGACAAGAAGCGCGGAGCCTGGCGAGACTTGGTGGCTTGTTCGAAGGCGAAGGCTAAACGGATGAGAGTTGGTTCGCTCCAGGCGCGCCCAAAAAAAGAGATTCCCACCGGCAGGCCCGAGATAAATCCAGCAGTGACGTTAATGTTGGGATAGCCCGCGACGGCTGCGGCATTCGAGCTGCCGCCGGTAAAGTGATCACCGTTGATCAGGTCGGTGAGCCATGCCGGACCGCCGGTGGGGGCGACGATGGCGTCCAGATGGTATCTATCCATGGTGGCGTCAATGCCTTCGGTGCGGGCGAGTTGGTGGTTCTTTTCAAGGGCCTCGAGATAGGCGGTTTCAGTGAGCGGGCCTTTGGCTTCGGCTTTTAGGAATAAGTCCTGGCCGAAGTAGGGCATTTCTTTTTGGCGGTTGCGATCGTTGAAGTCGATGATGTCTTTCAAGCTGTGGACGGGAGCGTCGGGGCCGAGGCGGCCGAGATAGGCATTGAGGTCGGCCTTCAGTTCGTAGGTGAAGACTAACAGCTCGCTCTCGTCGAACTTACCCAGCGTTTCAATGTCAGCGGGATCGACTACTGTGGCTCCTTGTTTCTTCAAGGCATCGAGGGCTTGCTCCATGAGGGCATCCACGGCATCGTTGAAACCGAAGTATTTCCTGGCCACGCCGATGCGCGCGCCTTTCAGGCTGTTGGGATCACAGAACTGGGTGTAGTCGGTGAAGGACTTGCTTTGACTGGCTGCGGTGGCGGAGTCCCTGGGATCGACGCCAGTCAGGACGCCGAGCAAAGTTGCGGCGTCGCGCACGGTGCGGCACATGGGGCCAGCGCCATCCTGGTTGTGAGAGATTGGAATGATGCCGCTACGGCTGACCAGGCCGACGGTGGGCTTGATGCCGACGAGTCCGTTCGAGGATGAGGGGCAGACGATCGAACCGTCGGTCTCGGTGCCGATGCCTACCGCGCACAGATTGGCGGAGATGCCCGCGCCGGTGCCGGAGCTGGATCCGCAAGGATTGCGGTCGAGAGCGTAAGGATTCCTGGTGAGGCCGCCGCGGCCGCTCCATCCGCTGGTGGAGTGGCTGGAGCGAATATTTGCCCACTCACTGAGATTGGTCTTGCCCAGGATGACGGCGCCGGCGCTGCGCAGCTTTTTGGCCACGGCAGAGTCTTGCGCCGGTTTGGAGCCGACCAGGGCGAGCGAGCCGGCGGTGGTCATCATTTTATCCGCGGTGTCGATGTTGTCTTTGATCAGCACCGGGATGCCATGCATCGGGCCGCGCGCTCCGTGGGCCTTGCGTTCCTCGTCAAGAGCATCGGCGATGGAAAGCGCATCGGGGTTGAGTTCGAGAATGCTGTTGACCGCCGGACCGTGCTTGTCGATCGAATCGATGCGAGCTGAATACATTTCAACCAGGGATCGGGCGGTGAACCTGCCGGACTTCATCCCATCCTGCAGGTCGGAGATAGTAATTTCATCGAGTTCGAAGGGCTTGAGGTCTGGAACCGTGGTGGGAGATGCGGTTTCACGCGCAGCGCCCAGCGCGGGATAGAGCGGGGTCAAGGTCGCGGCCGCACTGCCGATCAAAGTAGTCTTCAGAAACGAACGGCGGTTGGCGGTGAGCTTCGCATCATTTTGCGGCATGGTAGAGGGTGTCCTTTGCTGCAGACGCAATGGGTAAATCGCAACGGAACATACTAATCCATGCGGCCGGAAGGGTGTACGCATCACGCGTCGTCGGGGGGGCGGCGGCAGTGATTCCCCCGCAGTGATTCCGAAGACGGTCAGACTATGCTTGTTTCCGGTTCGGGCGTCCTTTGCCTGCAGTTGATTTTGGCGACTTGGTTGCAGCGGTAAAGAGATGTTGTTCGTCGTCGCAGGGATTGTAAGTGCTGTCAGGATACCAGGCGCCGGCAAACAGATCGCCTTGCCGGGCGACGGTGCAGCGCTGGACGTGGACGCTGTCGACGAAGCTGTGTTTGATCTGGGGAGCGCCCCAGTCGCCGCCCCAGATGAGGCCGCCGCTCAGGGCGAGTTGTCCTAGGAAAGAGAAGTCGCCTTTCCACGAAGGCTCCCCGCTCACGACGCGGACGATATCGCAGGCTAGGCCGTAGTGGTGAACGCCCACGGTTCGCAGCCTGGTCGCGCCCTGGTTGAAGAGTTCCTGCTGGCGTTCCCGGCTGCGATAGGTTTCGTAGAGCATGACTTGGATTCCCATCTGGCGCGCGGCGGAGAGTACGCCTTCAACCAGCTGGCGGGTTACGGGTTCGAGCATGGCGGAGTCGTTAATGCGGGCTAGGGAGCTGAAACGTGCGTCCCTGGAGATCACGTCGGTGTAGAAGCTCCCCATGGGAAGCACCTCAATGGGATTTGGGGCCGCGAACCGCGAGTTTCAGTCGCCTGCCTGCATGGGCTGGGAGGGTGAATTAAGCTCACGTGAAGGAAGCTGATGTGGATCAAGCTAATCATGAAATGGCTGGATAGCTAGTAGAAATTTGTAAAACCAGGGCAGAAAGAGGGTTGTTCGTTCCAAAATGGGACTGCAGCGGCCAGGGTGTATAAATTTGAACAGACGGGGAAATCGGGGAGCCGCTAGTATTGGCCGCAGAGTTGCAATGAGCCGCGGCCGCAAGGCAGCGGCTCGAGGCGGCGCGCCGGACGAAATCCTCGTTCGTTCCTACGAACTCCCGGCGCGTCCCCTCCCCCCATCCCATGGTGACTCAGCGATGAGCGAAACACCCGGAGGAGTAGTCGATCCCAGGCCGGCTGATGGCTCGCCGGACATTGGCACTGTCGTTGGCGTTTCGGCCCGGCAGGATCCCGACGAAGAAGAAGATGACGAGGAGGAAGACGACGATACTGATGATAACGGTGAGGACGAAGGCGACTCCGATGGATACTCGGAGTGAAAATGCGTGCCGGTCGGCGGTTTATCGGCTTCTTGGGGCGCGGGCTGAAGAGGTACGCCGAAAATCGAAGCCCTGTAAGATTCTGAGCAGTTTCTTGCTCGAGTGTGTATAATTAGGTCCAGCTAAGTTTGACTCACGAGCAACTGAAGGTCGGTATCGCCAACCAGCGTCACCCCCTCACTAGCAGCGAATCTTCTCAGCACAATCCAATACAAAAAGAATAGGAATACCAACAATGGCAGAACAAGGAACAGTGAAGTGGTTTAACGACGCCAAGGGCTATGGCTTTATCAGCCGTCAGAATGGCGAGGACGTTTTCGTGCATTTCTCCGCGATTCAGGCAGGCGGCTTCCGCAGCCTGCAAGAAGGCCAAACCGTGCAGTTCGACGTGACCAAAGGCCCCAAGGGCTGGCAGGCGGAGAACGTCCAAGCTGTCTAAGCGACCGCTTTCGATGTAAAACTCAAGTGCCCGTTATTCGAAAGAATAACGGGCATTTTTTCGTTGGAGGTGGAAAGGTTTGATCTCAAACAGGTGTTAGGTCTTGGGTGTCAAGTCTTAGCAAACGTAACACCTTAAGACCCGGACACCTAACCTTGCCTCGCGCGTTGCACCATCTCCACCAGAACTTTTCTAGCATCCCCCGGGGTGCGCACTTCGCGGAGGAACGCGATGCGGGCTCCGCGCATGCCATCGGGTGTTTTCAGGAGCACGTGAAAGCCGAGACGGTCGACCGCCGTCATTGCCGCCTCCTGAGACTCCAAGCCGGCAAATGTCCGGGCCAGCAAGATGAGGGCATCCTTGTGGTCGGCGTTCATGTGGTCAATGATGCCGGCTGCGGCGTCGGCGAGGGGATCGGGCTCGGCCTGGGCATAGTCTGGCGCCGGCACCCAGCCCATGACGCCGAATCCTCCCACGTAGTAAACGTCCATCACATCCATGCGGTAGAAAGAAAAGTCCTCAAAGTCCACCCAGTATTTGCTGTGGGCGTGGCGGTCGAGGTAGAGCTGGCGCGCATCTGCGAGTTCGGGCTCGGGAATAGGGAGAACGTTACCGATCACGGTGACTCTCGACGCGCCCAGAGGATCGGCGCTGGCGCCGGGCTGGGTTGTGGGAAGCTGGGTTACGAGCAGGCTGGCGCGCGAATCCGCCTGCAGATTCTGCGTGTGCATGGCCATGGTGCTGATCAGGAAGATGGGACGTCCGCGATTGTCGAGACCGTAGGGCATTACCGATCCGAAGGGAAAGCCCGGCTGTTTGCGTGACAGGGTAGAGAGGCTTCCGGTGCGACCCAGGTGAACGAGAGTGAGCGCGCGCTCCGAGAACGAAGGCTCCGGGACCGCGGGCTGATTGCCGGCAGTGCCGGTGCCGCCGTGTTTTCGGGATGAAGATGAGGAAGACACGGCTGTTTTCTGGTTCACTTCAGGCAGTCTAAATGAAACCAGTCGCCCCTAGAACATGAATCGGGATTAGAACTCGCGGGGCCGCGGCCAGCGGATTGTTTCCGGGCGGGTTGGGTGCTAGACTTTGGTTGGCTTTGGCATAGTGCGATCTAGCACATGTGGCCGCACGTTTTCGATGTTTTTTGCAGGGCGGGAGTAGTTCAGCGGTAGAACGCCAGCTTCCCAAGCTGGATGTCACGGGTTCGATCCCCGTCTCCCGCTCCATCTTTTCAGTAACTTGGCGGGAGACATGCGGGGCGCAACTGCCCGAAAGCGCTGCCACGGCACGCACTCGGTTCGAAGCCTATACTGGAGTCACGATGAGCAATCGCAAGATTGAACCCGGCAAGATTGAAGCTGCGACGATGTCGGAAGTATGCGCGCGCGTTCGACACCTTGGATATGCGGTCGCGGGCCGAGTGCGGCTTTATGGCGAGGAGTTTGAAGTAGTTTCAGATCCATTTCCGGAAGCGGATGGAATCGCGGTGCGGGTCACAACCAAGAAGGATTCGCGAGTTCGCGTGCTGCAGCTTCCTGCGACTGTTCTGCAGAGTGTGAGAGGGCGAGTGACGGACGCGGCCTGACCGGCGCGTCTGCGAAGCTGACCCCAGAACCCGGCGTGGATACTTAAAAAGATGATGCGCCGAATCGAAATTATTCATCCAATCTAGCTGGTAGTAACTTGACGCGTTTACCGGCTCAGCCTAGTATCTTCGATAGTATGACGAGCCTCAGCAATCTTCGGCCGAATAATCTCCGCCAGATGTGTATGTGTGCATGTTGTTGTTGTGCATGCGCGTTTTCTGGCGCAGGGAGGCTGCTGACTTAGAGGTTTTATAACATCAGCACTTATCACCCGCCGCCAGAGAGCTCTGGCGGCGGGTTTTTCTTTTTGGGGCAAATCGGTTTGGGGCAAATCAGCTTGCGGAAGTGGTCTTCGGGTCTTATGGCAAATCCGGTCAAAGAAACCAAGGCGCAGAAGGTGGAGCGCTTGAAGCGGGCAATGAACCCGTGGGAGGGCCTGGCCGAGATACGCCGTTTTGCGCGAGAAGGTTTCGACTCGATTCCGGCAGAGTGGATTGGGACGTACTTCCGCTGGTGGGGAGTGTATACGCAGGGCGACGGCGCGGGCGTGGTGGGCGGCAAAGACGGCCAGGGGTTGGCGTTGCCGTTCTTCATGCTGAGGATCCGGATTCCGAACGGCCTGTTGCGCTCCGACCAACTGCGAACCATCGCCGGACTAACGCGACGTTACGCGCGTGGGATCGCCGACCTGACAGTGCGCCAAAACATTCAGCTGCACTGGGTCACGATTGAGGCGCTTCCGGAAGTACTGGAAGAACTGTGGCGCGTTGGCTTGAACACGACTGGTTCCTGCGGCGACGTCACTCGTAATATCACCGGCTGCCCAGTCGCCGGCGTGGATGCGGATGAGATTTGCGATGCTTCATCGCTCGCGCTCGAAGCGGATCGCATGCTCGCGGGGAATGCCGAGTTCTACAACCTGCCGCGCAAGTTCAAGATCTCCATCACGGGATGCCGCGTGTGGTGCCCCTACCCAGAGATCAACGATGTTGGGCTGACTGCAACCGAACGTGTGGTTGGTGGCAAGTCTGAAATTGGTTTTGGGCTGCGAGTGGGTGGGGGACTTTCCACCGAGCCCTACCTGGGCGCGCCATTGAATGCCTTCGTCCGCTGGAACCAGGTTTTGCCGGTGATCCGGGGAATCGCCGAGTTGTTCCGCGACTCCGACCAACTGCGGGAACACCGCGAGCGCGCGCGATTGAAATTTCTCTTCCTGCGCCATGGTTGGACCGCGAACGACTTCCAACAGGAACTGGAGCGCCGAATCGGATTTCAGCTTGACCCGGCCGGGCCGGAGCAGCCTCCGGCGGATGTTTACCGCGATCACATCGGCATCCATGCACAAAAGCAGCCGGGCTACTGCTATGTCGGAGCGACGGTTCTGCGCGGCAGGATCACGCCGGAACAAATGGAGTCCGCGGCCGATCTGGCCGAGCGCTTCGCGAGCGGCGAATTGCGCACTACCAACATGCAGAACCTGCTGATCGTCAACGTACCCCGGTTGCAGGCCGCCGACCTGGCCAAGGAGTTAGGCGCGATCGGTCTGCCGGTGAGCGGATCACCGTTTTGGCGCGGAGCCGTAGCCTGCAGCGGCACAGAGTTTTGCAAGCTGGCCATCACCGAGACCAAAAGCTTCTCGCGCTGGCTGGTGGAGGAGCTGGAAGAGCGTTTGCCCGGCTTTGATCAGCATCTGAAGTTGCACGTCACCGGTTGCCCGAACAGTTGTGGACAGCACTGGATTGCCGACGTCGGAATCGAAGGGAAAAAGATAAAGGTAAACGGGCAGATGGTGGATGCCTACTACTTCTGCCTGGGCGGAGCGCTTGGACTGAATCAGGCGATCGCGCGGCCGGTGGGGTATCGCTGTCCCGCGACCGAAGTGCCTGAGGCCATCGAACGTTTGCTGCGGTCATACCTTGCCGAGAGCCGGCCGGGTGAAAATCTGCGGGGGTTTTTTGCCCGCCACAGCGACACCGAGCTGCGGAACTTTCTGGCGGGCGAGTTTGTAGAAGCAGTCGCGCGCGATCTGCCCGAGGGACGAGTGCCGAGCGCAGTGGAAGGGTAAACGAAGGCATAACTACGAAAACTTATGAGCAGCTTATTTCCAATGTTCGTCAAGCTCGAAGGCAGGCGCTGTCTTGTGGTTGGTGCCGGGAAGGTCGGCGAACCCAAGATCGGCGCGTTGCTTGACACAGGCGCGCGCGTCCACGTGATTGCTCTCGAGGCGTCCGATGCGGTGCATGGATGGGCGAATGCTGGAAAGCTTACGCTCGAACTGCGGCCCTTTACCACTGAAGATCTGGCGGGAATATTTCTCGCCGTGGTCGCCACGGCGTCGCGCGCGTTGAACGCGTCGATTTATCGCGAAGCGCAGCAACGTGGAGTTCTGTGCAATGTGGTGGACGACCCGGAATATTGCGACTTCTACTACCCCGCGGTGGTGCAGCGGGGCGATCTCCAGATTGCGATCTCGACGAGCGGGCAGAGTCCATCGCTCGCGCAGAAGCTTCGGCAACAACTGGAACGGCAGTTTGGTCCGGGATATGCGCGCTGGGTTGCGGAACTGGGTGAGACGCGAAGGCTGGTGCTCGCCAGCGATCTTGACCCGCAACGCAAGCGCAATCTGCTGCACTCGCTGGCGAGCCGTGAGGCTCTAGAGGCAGCTTTGGCGCAAGAGTCGGCGGAGAACGAGCCCGCGAAGGAAGAGAAAGCGAAGGGAGTAACGGCATGAACGGCAAAGTTTATCTCGTGGGTGCGGGTCCGGGTGACCCGGAGCTGCTGACGGTGAAAGCGTTGCGGCTGCTGCGGACCGCCGACGTTGTCCTGCATGACGACCTGGTCCCACCTGAAATCTTGAAGCTGGTTTCTCCGGCGGCTGAAGTGCAGAACGTGGGCAAGCGTTGCGGCAGCAAGACCATCCGGCAAGAGGAGATCAATTTCTTGATGGTGGCGCGCGCCGCTTCAGGACTGCAAGTGGTGCGGCTGAAGAGTGGAGACCCGCTGATCTTTGGGCGTGCCGGGGAAGAGATGGAAGCCTTGAGGCGGGCGAATATTGAGTATGAGATTGTTCCCGGCGTCACCTCGGCTCTCGGAGCCGCGGCCGCCGCTGGGATTCCGCTGACGCATCGGCGAGCCTCGTCCACACTGGTGCTGACGGCCGGACAGCGCGCTTCCGCCGCGGATGATGAGGATTGGCGACAATTTGCGGGAGCCGATTCAACTTTCGTGATCTACATGCCCGGGCACAAATATGACGAGGTCGCAGCCAGGCTGACGACTGCGGGATTCCCGCAAGACACGCCTTGCGCAATTATTTCCCGGGCAACGACTCGCGACCAGCGAATCTTCCGGACCACAGTGTCGCAACTCCACCGAGTGCCGCGGCTCGCAGCTCCAACGCTGCTTGTCGTGGGCCAGGTGGTGCGGTTCGCCGACTGCGCCCTGGTGGAGGAAGCGGTGAGCTTTCCGGAACTCGAGCAGAAGTTGGCAGCTGTGTTGGCGCGAAACGCCATCGAAAAGATGAGAGCAGATGAGGAGCCGGTGGCATGACGCAAGAGGCGACGAAAGAAGAAGTTAGAAAGGTGCAGGATGCTGCGGAATCCTGGAAACCTGAGCGCGTCCTCGAATGGGGCTTTGATACCTTCGGAGATTCCGTGGCGATCTCCTCCGCTTTCGGCGTGGAAGGCATGACACTCATCGATATGGCGTCCCGGGTGCGCCGACATGTTCGCCTGTTCACGCTGGATACGGAATTCCTGTTCCCCGAAACCTACAACCTGATGGATCAGGTGGAGCAGAGATATGGCATCACGATCGAAAAAGTGTATCCGCTGAACTCTCCGGAGAAACAGGAGCGGGAGCATGGTCCGGCGCTGTGGGAGCGCAATCCCGACCAATGCTGCAATCTACGGAAGGTCGAGCCGCTGCAACGGAAGCTGGGCGAGTTGCGGGCGTGGATCACGAGCATTCGCCGCGATCAGACCGCATCGCGTGCGGCCGCCGGAAAAATCGAGTGGGATGCGAAGTTCGGGCTGGTGAAGATTAATCCCATCGTTGACTGGAATTCAAAGCAGGTGTGGCAATATATCCGCGAACATGACGTGCCTTACAACGCGCTACACGAGCGCAATTACCCCAGCATCGGTTGCACGCACTGCACGCGCGCGGTGCGTCCGGGAGAAGACCCCAGAGCGGGACGTTGGGCGGGATCGTCAAAGACCGAATGCGGACTGCACACTATTCAAGCTGCAGCGCAAGTCGCTGGCGGCGATGCTTAAACGCCCTGAGGATTATGCCGGAGTGTCCTTCTTCAGATAGTCCGAGAGTTGCCGAACCACGCTGACAAAAGTTTTCGTGGCGACCGAGAGCGTTCGGTCGCGCCGGTAGGCCAAGCCGAGTTCGCGCCACAGTTCCGCGCCTTCGAGTTCGACCAGCTTTACCCGGCCCGCAGCGACTTCATCACGCGCGAAAGATGCGCTGATGAGCGAGATGCCGAGATCGGCGGCCACGAAGCTCTTGATCATCCCGATGCTCGGCAGTTCCATTCTAACCTTGAGTTCGGTGTTGTACTCGCGGAAAAGTTTGTCGAGCAACCGGCGCGTGTGGCCGGTCTTCGGAAGCAGCAGAGGATGTTTCACGACCTCGCTGATGTGCGCCGACTTCAATTTCCCCAGAGGATTCTTGGGGCTCACCATCAGCATCAACCGGTCGCGGTAGATCGCCTGAACCTTCAAACTGGGCGACTGGACCGGCAGGCTCAGGACGCCGACATCGAGCGAGCCATTCTCCAGCTTCTCCACAATCTTGTAAGTGAAATTGCGATAGATGCTGATCTGCACGTCGGGATAGCGGCGGCAGTACTCTCCAAAAACCTCGGGCAGAACGTAAAGGCAAGTGGCTTCGTTGGCCCCAACCATGAGCGTGCCGCGCGGCGTGTGACCATGGTCGGCCACTGCCACCAGCGATTCGTCGCGCAGCTTTTTCATCCGCAGCGCATACTCGTGGAAGACCTGGCCGGCGGGCGTGAGCTTCACGGTCTTGCCCGAGCGGTCGAGAAGGCGGTCGCCATACTCCTGCTCGAGTTGGCGAATCTGTGCGCTGACCGCAGATTGCGAGCGAAATACTTTCTCCCCGGCGCGGGAGAAGCTGCCTTGCCGGGCGACCTCGAGGAATGTGATGAGTTGATCGAAATCCATGCAGTTAGTCGGAGATTATAGCGAACTTCGCGGCCCTGCGGTGCCCGTCGTTACGGGCGCGCAAGTGCCGGGACTGCTCACCGCCCATGCTCACTGCACATGCTCACTGAACAACTGGCCTTTCGGAGGAGAAGAGTTTGTCGCGTCCATAGCTGCGAGCTTCCTCGGCGGCGAGGCGGGCCAGAATCGCGGCCCAGGAATCTTCAATTGAGCATGGCGGCGCCACAGGCTCGACCCGAAGCAGCGGCAGCGCGGAACTGGAAAGAAGATTCGCGGCTCGCGAGCTGCCCGTAAGCTGCAGGTGCCGGCGAAGAATGCGGCGCAGCCATTGTTCTTCCTGAGGTTCGAGAGTGGAAAACCGCACCGAGTCGCGGTTCATATTATCGTCGTTGAAATAATCCTCGGCGTCGGCGCGCAACAGGTAGGCCAGGCCGCCGGTCATCCCCGCACCTAGATTGGCGCCCGCGGGACCGAGAATAACCACCACGCCAGCCGTCATGTATTCGCATCCGTGCCGGCCCACGCCCTCCACCACAGCTAGAGCGCCGCTGTTGCGGACCGCGAACCGTTCTCCCGCGCGGCCCCCCACGAATAGCTCGCCCGACGTCGCGCCGTAGAGCACTGTGTTTCCCACGAGGACGTCGCCACGCTCCGAGGCTTCCGCCTGTGCGGCAATGGCAATGCTGCCGCCGCACAGCCCTTTGCCGACATAATCGTTTGCCTCGCCGGTCAGCCGGAAATTAGCTCCGGCGATCAGGAACGCGCCAAAGCTCTGGCCCGCGATGCCGAAGAATTCGCAATCCACTCCAGTCATTTCCAGAGTTGACCTGCCAAATGTCGACCCCAGGCGGCGCAAGACCTCGCCGCTGAAGTGCGCGCCCACGGCTCGATCTTCGTTGGTGATCTTGAAGCGGTAAGGACGGATCGAAAGCGACTCCAGATCGTCCACCACGCGATTCAGTTCAACGTGGAGCGCGCTGCTGTCCTCATGAGGGCAGGGAAATTGCGCGGGCGGATCGAGAATCGGTTGCAAAAGCGATGCCACGCTTTGCTCGGCTTCCGGCGAGCGCGACCGCAAGCGGTCGACGGCGCCCAGCACTTCGTCGACGGATCCGGCTCCAATGCTCGCCAGCAGTTGACGGACGTCACCGGCGAGCGCGCGGAAGAAAGTTTCGACCATCTCCGGGTTCCCGGCGAACCGAGCGCGGAGAGTTTCATCTTGAGTCGCGATGCCGACGGGACAAGTGTTGAGGTGACACTGGCGAGCCATGACGCAGCCGATGGCCAGCAGAGACGCGGTTCCGAAGCCGAATTCCTCAGCGCCCAGCAGAGCCGCCACAACCACGTCGCGGGCAAACTTGAGGCCGCCATCCACACGCAGCCGCACTCGAGCGCGAAGTCCCGCACGCACCAGCGCAGTATGAGCGTCGCGCAGACCGATCTCCCAGGGCAGCCCGGTGTTCTTGATGGAATTGAGCGGCGAAGCGCCGGTTCCGCCATCGTGGCCGCTGATCGTAATTACATCTGCGCCGGCTTTGGCGACGCCGGTGGCGATCACGCCTACGCCGGAACTGGAAACCAGTTTGACCCCGATGCGCGCATTCGGATTTACCGCGCGCAAGTCATAGATCAACTGCGCCAGGTCTTCGATGCTGTAGATGTCATGATGCGGCGGCGGCGAAATGAGCGAGGTCCCGGGCACGGCGTGCCGCAGGCGCGCGATGTAAGGCGTAACTTTCGCGGATGGCAGTTGTCCGCCCTCGCCGGGCTTGGAGCCTTGCGCCATCTTGATTTCGATTTCGTCGGCGTGCACCAGATATTCCGCAGTAACGCCGAAGCGCGCGGAGGCCACCTGCTTGACGCGGTTGTTCGCCTCCGGGCGGTCGTAATAAATGCTTGGGTCTTCGCCACCTTCGCCGGTATTGCTGCGCCCGCCCAGCCGGTTCATCGCGATGGCCAGCGTCTGGTGGGCTTCGGGCGAAATTGCGCCCAGCGACATGGCCTGCGTGCTGAAGCGGCTGAGAAGCGAGGTTTCACTCTCAACCTCGTCCAAGAACAGAGGCTGCGAGGGACGGAGCTCGATCAAGTCCCGCACCGCAACGTTTTTCCTTTCTCCCGAGAGCGCGCTGAGAGCCTCATGATTCTGCTCCGTCGGGGACTTGATGTAGCGATGCATTCGCCTGACCAGTTCCGGCGAATTCGCATGCTGCTCGCCGTTGTGGCGGAAGCGATACAGCCCGGAATCGCGGAACTCGGCCACGGCCGCTCCGAAGCCCGCAGTGTGGCAAGAGATGCACTCCTGCAATAGATCGTTTAATGTCTTGCCGCTGAG
>Ga0210388_10002046_pt1 | contig 15705 bp, 10 predicted proteins | sample IncBWC19OmetaG_FD_155485 | JGI IMG/M metagenome (GOLD analysis project Ga0210388, IMG submission 155485) | Forest soil microbial communities from Barre Woods Harvard Forest LTER site, Petersham, Massachusetts, United States - Inc-BW-C-19-O ...
GGCTTTAACATACCCGGGCGTGTTGGGGTCGCGGGTAGGCGGGGTAGGGCGTGTTGCACGCGCTGTCGGCGTTTGCGGCACCGGCGCCTGGGCCATTGCCGCAGGTACTCCAAGATGGAGGCTGATCAAAAAAAATGCGTTAAGAGAACAGAGCAAGGAAGCCTGGATTTTCATCACGCGCGGCCAGCGAACTCTCGGGTTTCGGTAGACACCTTGATCTTTTCCCCTTCCTTGATGAAGAAAGGAACTCGGATTTCAACTCCCGTATCAAGCCTGGCTGGCTTGGTTACACTGCCGCTGGCGGTGTCGCCACGAACTCCAGGCTCGGTATAAGTGACAGTCAATTCCACTTGGGCTGGCAGCCGCAGGCCGATAGGGTTGCCGTTATATTTGTCGAGTTGAATGACCGTGCCCTCGACTAGAAAGTCCAATGCATTTCCCATGATCTCTTCACTGAGAGCGTGGGTCTCGAAGCTCTCCTGATCCAGGAAGTAGGAAGCATCTCCGTCGCTGTAAAGGTAGGAGGCGCCAACCGTCTGGAGGTCAGGCTCCTTGAATTTGTCACTCGCCTTGAACGTCTTATCGAAGACTGCCCGGGTAAGCATGTTGCGCATTTTGAGGCGGACCAGCGTCTGCCCGCCCCGCGCCGTAGGAGTGGAAATCTCCGCCTCCAGGCAGTAGAACGGGGCGCCTTCAAACTCGAAGAACATCTTGCGTTTTATGTCGATGGCGTCGATCAATGCGGCCATAGTTTCCTCAGCTCTGAATTCGGGGATGGAATTCGACCGGAGTCCGAACTCGGTTCCTGTATCGATAGATCGCGAATATTCAAAGGATATCAGGCGATGGCGAGGATCGCCCGGCCGAGAGCGCCGGTCAGCGCGTCTTGTGTATTAAGCGCAGCATCCCTGCTGACGGCACTGAGACCGCGAAGGTTATTGGAGAAGTCCCACGCGAGATCACGGGCACGGCAAATATCCCAGAATGCAAGCAAGCGGCCGATCTTGCCGGTGTCCTGCGCCAGAACGCCAAGTGCGTCAGTCGCAAGCATGGTGAGCGCCGAGGGCATCACGGTGTTGAGCAGACCATTTACCGACTGGTAGTCATCGTGTTCAGGACTGTCGAGTGCAGGAACCACGTTCAATTCGGCGTCAGTCGCCAGTAAAGCGAGGGCAAGGTCGTGATTGATATGAGCATTCATTCCGGCGAGCGCAAACTGGATGCGATCAACACCGATACGGTCACGTGCTTCAAATAAAGCGCTCCACGCCGAGGGTATAGAGTTTCCAGCAAGAAAACCACCGACGGCGTTGAAGTAGAGCCCGGCGAAAACAACATCGAGACGAGTAAGCCAAAGCGGATTTTGCCACGCGCCGCCGGGAGGGCGAAGATCGACCTCCTGTGTCACCGTGAGATAGAGCTGGTTGAACCACTTGATACCGTCATTCGCTGGCAGCACTGCATCGATAGCCTGCATCCGCGAAATTACATCGGCGATTGTAACCGGAATCTCGCCCGAGACAAGGTCGTAGAGCGGCTTATCTGCAGATGGTATGGACATATTCGCTCCCATAGTGTGGTCGGCACAAGCTGGCCACAGGTTCGCTTTTCTGGATCGCGGCACAGGCGGTCGACCCGTTCGAACAGCTCCCGAGAACACGCCAGCCTCACCTTAAAAACGCTTGCAGCAGTTTCCAATTTGCTTGTAAGCTGAAATTCACCACTACTTCACGATCTTCTAACAGAAATCGCGAACACCCTTCCAACAAAAAATCTGAAGCTTGCACGTAAGTGACCTTGGCCGGATTTGCCATTCAGCACAGTTCTCTAATCAAAGCATGTCTAGGCGCCGCGCATTTCCCAACTAGTCGCAAAGATCCAGTTCTGACATAACAACACGAATAATATCGGCAGTCGATAGGGAGTCCTCGATGACGTATTTATTTGCTGCGGCAACATCGTTGCTGTTCGAAGCTTTAGCAGTTGGTCAGACCACGCCAATTACGCTGCCCGCCACGCCCGCCACCGTTGTCTGGGGCTACTATTCGGCCAAGGCCAAGCCGGTGATCACCGTGCACTCTGGAGACACGGTTCACATTCAGACGCTCTCCACCTGTGGCCCGAACGAGCGGTTGGAGGAAGAAGGCGTCGCCGCATCCGATATCCCACCCTACAACGCCGATATCTATCGCGAGGTGAAAGACAAAGGTCCTGGCGGTCATATTCTCACCGGGCCTATCGACATCGCCGAAGCTGAACCCGGCGATGTACTCGAAGTTCAGATCCTCAAGATCGATATCGATACCCCGTGGGCCTGCAATGGATTCGCTGCCGGCCGCGGCTTTCTGCCGAATGATTATCCTTACGGCGGCTCCAAGATCATTCCGTTGGATCGGGACAAAATGATCGCTCACTTCGCCCCTGGCATCGATATTCCATTGCATCCCTTCTTCGGCAGCATGGGAGATGCACCTCCGCCATCCGCGGGCCGCATTGATAGCGCTCCGCCATGGATGCATGCGGGCAACATGGACAATAAGGAACTGGTTACGGGAACCACGCTCTACATTCCAGTTCACGCCAAGGGAGCGCTTTTCGAAGTTGGCGACGGCCACGCCGGTCAGGGCAACGGCGAAGTCGATATCACCGCAATGGAGACCTTCCTCAGCGGGACCTTCAAATTCATTGTCCACAAGGACCGGCATCTGCTCTGGCCTCGCGCCGAAACACCGACCAGCTACATCAGTATGGGCTTCAGCCCCGATCTCAAGGAAGCGACCACGCTTGCGGTGCGCGATATGATCAATTTCCTCGTCGATCAGAAACATTTGAGCCGCGACGATGCGTACATGCTGACCAGCGTCGCGGTCGACGTGGATATCACGCAGCTTGTCGACGGCAACGTCGGGGTCCATGCCATCTGCCCCAAGAATATCTTCACCAAGTAGCCAATCCGCTACAGAGGAATGTCACCAAGGGTCTCGGCCTCGATCACCTTCGCCTGATCATGGGAACGTCGATGGGGTGCATGCACTCATGGGTTTGGGGAGAAACCTATCCCGGCTTTGCCGACGCACTCATGCCGCTCGCCTGCATGCCGATCCCGATCGGCGGCAGGAACCGCATGACGCGCGAAATGGGCATGGACGCAATCACCAGCGATCCTGCATGGATGCAGGGCGAGTACAAGACTCAGCCCGTGCTGGGATTGAAGACAGCGGTCGACATGCTGCTCATCATGGGCTCATCTCCGCTACAGATGCAGAAGAACTACCCCACGCGCGAAGCGGCTGATGAGTATCTCAATAAGGCCTGGGTGGCGTACATGAAAACGCTCGACGCAAACGACTTCCTTTATCAGTTCAACTCGTCGAGAAACTACGATCCGTCCAAAGATCTGGAGAAGATCACCGTGCCCGTGATGGTCATCAATTCCGCTGACGACTTCATCAATCCCCGGAGTTGGACATCATGCCCAGAGAGATCAAGCGCGTGCCGAAGGGCAAGTTCGTACTACTACCGATCACGGACGCCACCCGGGGTCATGGCACGCACACGCTGCCCGCGATCTGGTCGTCGTATCTTGCTGAATTGCTTCAGGAATCGGAACCAAGCCCGGCGAACACAAGGTGACGGGAACGCCGGCTCGTCGTGTCACCTCCAGTTCGCAGCGCGCTTTGAGTTCCAACGCGCCAATCACTTCAACCACTCACTCAAGAGCAGCGCTTCGGCGCTGCTTCTTTCTTGCTCTACACTCAGATCACACCGTTTCTTGAGGAGCATGCCTTGCGCCGTCGAACCTTCCTGGCCACATTGCCGCTGGCAGCAGCCGGCTCCGCTTCCTTTGGCAAAACCGCGACATCCGATTCCCTTCCGGCAAGCGCGCAGGAAAGAAGCGCGAAACCGGAACTGCCGAAATATCAGGCAGCAGGCGAGGAGCGATTTATCCGGCCTGACGTGCATGCGGGGGACCGTCCGTCGGGCGCAAGCTTTGCCTCGCGCTCTGCGGCGCTGGGATGCTCGGGCGCGGCGGGCACTGCACATCCCATTGCCACCCAGACAGCAATCGAGATCCTCAAACGCGGCGGATCGGCGGTGGACGCAGCGGTAGCAGCCAATGCCTGCCTGGGGTTTCTGGAACCGACAAGTTCCGGTCTCGGCGGAGACTGCTATGCGATGCTGTGGGATCCAAAGCTGTCGAAGGTGATGGGAATGGCGAGTTCCGGAAAGTCTCCGAAGTCGCTCTCCCTTGAAACCGCGCGCGGGCGCGCAAAAGACGGGGTGTTGCCTAAGCTGGGCGCGGTGACCGTGTCCACTCCCGGTGCACTCGATGGGTGGTGGACGCTTCATCAACGCTACGGCAAGCTCAAATGGGCGGAGCTCTTTGAACCCGCCATTCACTACTGTGAAAACGGCGCTCCGGTGCCGCAAATCATCGGCTGGTATATCAAGCGAAACCTTGCGATCTTTGTCAGGCCTGGCTCCGGCGTGGAAGAGACAGCAAATGCAATGCATACTTACGCGCCGGGTGGCAAGGCTCCAAACGAGAATGATGTCTTTCGCAATCCAGACCTCGGGCGCACTTACCGCACGATTGCCGAAGGTGGACGCGACGCGTTCTACGACGGCCCGATAGCGAAGACTATCGAGGCCTACTTCAAGCGCATCGGTGGATGGCTTTCGAGCGAGGATCTACGCGATCATCATGCGGAATGGATCGATCCCCTTGTGACCAACTATCGCGGCGTGGATGTCTACGGCATGGGCGCGAATACCCAGGGATTGGCCACACTGCAGATGTTGAACATCATCGAGCAATTCGACGTGAGAGAGATGGGCTTCCAGTCAGCGGCTTCCATCCACGTGCAGACGGAGGCGAAGCGATTGGCTTATGAGGATCGCGCACGGTATTATGCCGACCCGCACTTCGCGAACATCCCCATCGAGTGGCTGAACTCGAAGGAATATGCCAAAAAGCGCGCGAAATTGATCAAGCCCGACCAGATCCTGGCCCCGGCGTATCCGGGACAGGCCCCGAGCCATAGCGATACGACATACTTCACTGTCGCCGACAATGATGGGATGATGGTGTCGCAGATTCAGTCCAATTTCCGGGGTATGGGCTCAGGACTGGTCGCGGATGGGCTGGGCTTCATGTTCCAGGATCGCGGCGAGCTGTTTTCCCTTCATGACGGACATCCCAACATTTATGCGCCAGGCAAGCGACCGTTCCAGACCATCATTCCGGGATTCGCAACGAAGAACGGTGTGCCGTGGATGTCATTCGGCGTGATGGGCGGCGACATGCAGCCCCAAGGACAGACGCAGATTGTTCTGAACCGTGTGGACTACGGACTCGATGTGCAGGCAGCCGGGGATAGCCCGCGCTGGCACCACGAAGGATCATCTCAGACCATGGGGGAAGACATCGCCGGCCTCGGTCCAAAAGGCTTGCTGCGGCTGGAGGCCGGCATTCCCGAGGAGACTCGGAAGGCGCTGATCGCGCTGGGCTGGCCAATGGGAGCTAGCGATGGCGGTTTCGGCCGCTACGAGTGCATCGAAAATCGGACACCGGGGACAGACCGTGTCTACGCCGCGGCGAGCGAAATGCGTGCCGATGGCGTCGCACTCGCGTATTAGCGACTTTACTTTGCCGATTGACGGGCTGGTGCTTATCCGACTCCTGCTGGACTTTAGGGAGACGAATGCACTGGAGAGAGAAGACTCGAGAAGAACGGATTCAACATGCGCCCGTCCGGGTCCATGCTTCGAACCGCCGCCGAGAGTTGGAGCCACCGCTGGCCGTAGGCCGCTTCCACATGCTTGCGTTCAACGAACGGACTTTGGTTCAGCAGTGGAATGCCCTTTCGTTGAAAAGCGAATTCGTTGAATTGCTGAAGGAAGGCGTGCCAGGCCGCAACATCCGTTGGGGCATGAATAGGATCAAGCGAGAAGATCTCCTCATCTTGCGTGTAGGACAGGAGCGAGCTGGCATCGCGGCGAATATGGTATGAGCCTAGTGGCATGTTGCAACGGAAGCCCGTCGCCTTGAAATACTGATCGGCGAAGTCGAGGTAGGCGTGCAAAGCGGACAACCATTGAGAGCGCGGAAATGCCCAGAACGTGAAGGCATACTTGGCGTCGTCGGGCGTGCTGTGGTAATCGATGATCTTATCGGGGGCGAGCAGCGTGATGCCTCCGAAAAGATGAAGGGTCGCGTATAGAAGTTTGGCGGCATCGAAGTCTCCCTGCTGGGCTGCATCGCGGAGGGTCTTGTTTTTGATGAAGCGATCGATCAGTTGACCGAAGTGCGCTCCCTCGTAGTTCCATAGCGTGCGGCGAACAGTTGCTTGCAGCGATGCCAGAATCCCAGGCTCTGTGATGCGATGACGCTGTTGGAAGATTGCGGTCCTGCCTACGGTCCAGCAGATCAGGCCTTCTGAGGTATCAAGAAGATTGTCGACTTCCGCCTGCGTGAGTTCGTCGACCGGTCGCGGCAGATAGGTAAAATGCAGCGCTTCGATGGGCTTCGCGCGCAGGGTGACCTCATAGATTACGCCGCACAGGCCGTAACTCGACCGCATGGTGCGCAGCAATTCCGCATTGTCTGCTGCTGAGGCTTCGGCGAGGTTTCCGTCCGGAGTGACCCACTTGATTTGCGTGACGTAAGAACTCACTTGACCGAATTCGATTCCGTCCAGGGCATCTTTGCTATGGCAGCAGGCCGCCGAGCCCAGCGTCATATTGCCGATCTCGATGTTCAGCATGAGTTGCAGACCGTGAGCGCGAAGCGCCCTGGACGCATCGATGATCTGCAAACCGGCCTGAGCAGTAAAGGTCAGGGTCGTACTGTCAATCGCAATCACCTGCGTCATCCTCGACAGGTTGATCATGGTCCCGTCAGAAGAAGCGCAGGGAGTGAGGGAGTGATAGCTTCCAACGGCCCGAACGGGGCTGGGATAACGCGCAACGTCACGCATGATCCCCTGGATTTCCTCAACCGTCTTCGGATACACGAGTTGCTGGGGAGAGAGGGAGATGCTCCCGTCGTAGTTCACTACCTGGTTGGCCATCTGGCACCTCTTCAAGAAGTCTTACTTCAAGCATGAAGACAAAAATGGGACCGGATCAGAGAGTTGTTCCGATACTCTACTGGTTCTTGAACGAATCGTCAGACTCCGCGCCGGGGCGGGGCTTCCATGCCAGACTGTAGTATTCGCCGCGATCTCGTGCCCACGGATCGAAGGCGTTGACCACACTATCCAGCTCGGAACTTAGTTCCGGAATATTACGCGACAGGACACGCTTCATCGGGGACACCGGCTGCTTATGTCCGTTGGGAGTGCCTTTTTCCATGATCACCGGACCGGGCCCATTGTGATTCACCCAATCAACACCAAGGGTGGTGTAAAACTCCGGACGGAAGGATGATGTGAAAAAGCGATCGCTGAAAAGTCTCCGCGAAGCATTGAGGATGAAAACGACAAACTGCGTCTCGGAGATGGCGAACCCATGCGGGCGCCGATACTCCGCCAGATATCCCACCGCAGTGTCCACATCCTCGATATTGTCGACAAGGGTTCCGTTCGGATGGCCGAGGCAATCATTGATCGGCGACCCGTCATCGTTGACCTGAGCGTCGGTGATGACCTTTGACGCATCGCACACGTGCTGGCCATAGAGCTCCCGCAGGGTCTTCACGGCGTCCTGTTGCTCTACCCAGTCGGCGGAACCGGGCACGGCGCCGGGATCCTTGAAGTCGTCATAACTGGTTAACTGGCGCAGTCCATATTGCCGTCTGAATTCATTGAAGCGCGGCACTCCGTGTTCCCGGTCGCGAATAATGTCGAGAGCCACCACATCAATCTGCTGCGTCTTGCTGTCCAACCTGCCCATCTTCAGGTTCTGAAGAAAGAGTGGAGAATTGTGCAGGGTAAGAAGACCGAGCCTCTGTCGCCCCAGCGTCAATCCCCAGTTTTCAATTCCCATAGACTGCATGAAGGGGGTCGCCTTGCCCTGAAAGGTTTCAACGACCGAAATGCGTTTGGCGATCTTATTAGGGCCCGCATTAAGCTGGCGATACTCAAGCAGGTCGGGCACCAGCGGGTGGAGTCGATACACCGAGACGAATTCTTCCGGGAAATTAAATGGTGATCCGAAGTGGTTCACGCCGCCATTGGTGTACTTCGGATTCGTGATGTCATATCCGTGAACCTGACTGCCGAGCCCGAAGATTCCCGGTCCCGAGGCAAAGACGGAATACCACTGCGTCTCTTTGGCTACATCCTTCGACTTTCCAAAATTTTCAACAATGACATCGCTCAGCGCCTTCGATAACAGCCCGCCGTTCTGGCCGAGAAGACCGTTCCAGTTACCGTTCATCCCCAGGTACAACGGTTCGTTGTAGAGCAACTGCGGCGTCCACTCCGTAGTATGGATCTTCGCAATCTCCGCCGCTACAACCAGTCTGGCAATCTCGAAAAGCTGGTCCGGAGTTACATCACGGTAGCGGATCACCTGTTTAGGTTGTGCGGGATCGCGCAGTCCGCAGTCCGCGTTGGGCTTCTCCGCTGCAACTCGCCGGAACTCCACTACAAACGAATTGTGCTCGCGGGCAAAGAGGTTGTGCAGAAAGCTCAGACCCACCGTCCAGTTGTCCGGAAAACCAGCGGCTTCCTGTCCGGCCCATTCGGGATTGATCGGGTCATTCGGTTGGAAGATCGGCAGATATCCCGGCCCCGTCTGCCCGGTAACTGGAATCAGTAGTAATTTGGCCGCGTCATTTGGATCGCGCTTCACGCGCTGGCGAGACGTGTCATCGAAACCATAGAGCTGCGAGGCATCCCACCAGGCGGTGTTGGTATTGGTCATCGTCTTAGGCGCACGCTCCAGATAGGTGCGGCCACCTGAAGTAAATGTCCCAGGCGCGGAATCCTGGGCGACATATCCTTTATCCATCCGGTCGTCAGGGCGGCAACCCAGCTTCTGAATGTCCTCCGGCGTCAGAGGCACCTCGACGTTATTGACCAATTTCGTTTCGCAGCCCACCTTCATGTACTGGGCCTGATTGTGCCCCTCTTCGAGGTGAGAAAACCAGTCATGCGTCATGAACTGGATCCAATAGGCTGCGAGAACGTTGAAGAACGGCGCTTTCTTATAGTCGCAGTTGGCGTCCTTTGAATCGCCGGGCAGCCCATATCCCGCCTGGCATTTGTCAGGGCTCGATTGGATTCGCGTGAATAACCGGCGGCTGATGACTTGTGGATCGGGCTCCAACAATGAGAGGCGATCGCCATGTCGATTGCGCGTAAGTTCGTTCAGTCCTTCATCGGGAAACGACGTCTCGAATTCGGCATTCCGTCCAAACAGCATGCCGGTCGAGCCCATCGCGGGATTGACGATGTCATTGCAGATCCCTGTTACCGTCCGCCAGCGTATCAGATCGCCTTTGCAGACCTGCGCTCCGTCACCGCCGACAGCCTTGTACGACGGATTGGCCGCAGTCAGTCTCATCTCCGGCCATACCTTGAGCGCAGGCCCTCCGACTCCATCCCGGCCCTGCACATACTGAGAGTATGTTCCGCTATTGTCGAAGAGATTGAACTTGATCAATTCGACTCTCTGCAACTCCAGATCCACCAGCGCTCCGGCCACCCCACGATCAGCCGGAAGCTTCGCCGAAAGGAAGCCGGTTGGCAGGGACGTCATGTCGCCCGTGCCCCAGTAGTTGCTCCAATCCACCCAGGGCGTTCCGCGAAATTGAAGGGCCTGCTCTCCACCACGGCAAAGCGCTGTGGCCTCGGAAACCTTGCCCTGAAATCGTTCTCCGCGCACATTTGGGATCTTAAGGACACGGGCCTCGTCAATCACCATTTGGGCGCATGCAAGCAACGCCTTCGCTTCCTCCTGCTTGCCCGAGGGCGCGGGCTGGCTCGCCGTGGGCGCGGTTTGCGCGGATAGCATGCATGCCGCAGTAAGGATCAATAGTGCAAAACTTCGAGGCCTCATCCATTCCCTCCAATCATGCTGCCGGCAACTTATCGAACCTGTACAGTGCAGGGGTCAGGGCTAAGCTGTCACTACCGGGACTGTGCCGTATCCAGCAATGGGAACTCCATCTTGCAGGGTAAGATTGCCCGGTTGATAACCGAGGTGGTGCTGGCACCGGATAACCACGCTGTTGGCGAGAGAAGAGTTGTCTGCGATCTTTCGCGGGGTCGGGAATCCCCAAAGCGGGTTCCATGAATCATGGAGTTGGTCGAGCGCATATTTCCCGTCCAATGGAAACGAATACCACGACAGCGCAGCCGGTGAAACGGCGAGTCCCAGACCCTGCGCCTTGTTCATCATCCATCCCAGGGTGATGTCAGACAACGCGGTACTTACACCTACGTTGCTCGATCCTCCATATCCGCCTCCAACATCGCTATGGACTCCACAGAACCACACCTGGTCGATCGTCTGTCCGTTGGTGGGCGCTGAGGTCCACAGCGTTGCCGGAAACTCGGGACGGCGCTCGTCGATTGCCACTGCGTGAAATGCATTTTTGATGTTAGGGTGAAGGCCGGTGTCGAGGAATCCGTAGACGAGCGGACTCACTCCGCCAAAGATTGCTGGGATGCCGAGCGAGCCAACCGTGTCCCAGACTCCAACCATGGTGATCTGTGGAATGACCATTCCGTACTGTGGGCCTAATCCAGCCAGGATCGCCGCCCTCTGGTCCTTGTTGCGATAGGCGTGGAACGCTGCCTCAATCAAGGCGTCATCGAAGTTCTTCGTGGGGAGGCCGCAATTTGCGATCATGCCGGCCAAGCTGCGGGCGGTGTAGGCACCTCTGCTGAAGCCGAAGAGAAATATTTCGTCACCGGCCTCATAGGCATGTGCAATCCTGGTATATCCGTCCTTGATTTTCTGGAACAGACCAGCGCCGAATGCTCCACCCAGCAGCTTCTCAATGGGATTTCCATCGGCTCCAACGCCGCTGTCATAGAAAGTAAGTTGATCTGCGCTGATCAGCAGTGCGTTGAACATTTTGAACACATTGGTGTCGTTGGACGTTCCGTCCCAGGTGCCATCGGCGCAAAATGCAATGCGTTTCATACTCGCCTCGATTCGAAAGAATAGTCGATTATCTCCATAGTGAAATGAAGTGCCGAAACATATCACTATGAGGGTCGGGCTCACTCAAAAACCGTAATCGAGGAATTCCGCGCAGAGTTACGTGCTCTTGGAGGTCGGTCCTCGTGGAGACTTTTCTCTGGTCTCTCGCCGCAAAATACCAAATGAAAGACCGCGTGAATACTAGCATTCACGTCCGAATGCTCGCAATTCATTCCTGTGAATACGCGAGAACTCTCTGCGCGATGCGTTCCGTTCGGGCTCCTGCGCTCTCTTGGCGAAAGGATAGTGCTCCAGGCAGTTTCATTGAACGCAACTGCTCCAAGGTATCGATCAGATCATCGCTCAAAAGACTTGCCTTCACATTTTTATCGCACCACTGCGTTCGGATCGCACAGCGAGATGGAATCGGATGCGCACCAAGAACGGTCATCAAACCTGTTTATAGTCCACAGCCAAGCGGGGCAACATCGATGGCGTGACCAACCTGGTCTAGAACGGAGGGCTCACCGGGCGTTGCTGTCTCGGTTCAACGCGTGGCGTTCCTCCTTGCAACCCTGAAAATCGCACCACAGGGCCGATAAGCGAGAGGAAATACGTGAATCTTCCACGCCGCCTCGGAACTCATCATAGTGACCGCCCGAGAGGCGAGATAACAACGCCATCATGACAACAGTGATGGTTTGAACTGGAGATGTTATGACTGCCCAGCAACGTCAAGAACCTGTCGGCCAAGCGCCCGCCGGCATCACTCCGCCATTGCAACACTTGACGAGTGCGACCGTTGCAGGATTGCGGCATGAACACTCGTACGAGGAACCGGAGGAAGACTGGCAGCTCCGCTTGAGAAGTTCGCAGCAGTGGATATGTGAGCTGCTCATCAAGAACCAGCAGCTACGAATGTTATTGGAGTCGGCGAAAGCGCCCGAACATGGAGGCAAAAACGATCGCAATGCATCGAGCATCTGAAGGTTTCCCGCCGCGCAACTCGATAGAACAATAGATCTGGTCACATCGCAGCGCACACGACTCATTCAAGTTGAGTGATGGCTGAGGTCGTCGACGTCGAAAGAAGAGATACTCCACCAAAACGGCACTCATTGACCACCTCTTCATACAAGGAGATCCTCGAATGAATGTGATCGGGAATTCCGGGCTGGTGCAGAAGACCAACGCGGCACTCAGACCACGCACTAGTCGATAAAGTAACCAATTTCCGTGAGGACGCGCTCACTCAATTCCACGCCCAATAGGCGAGCATTGAGGGATGTGTACAAATTCCATTCAAACCGCTCGATAACAGCAGCAGGCAAATCCGTTTGCTTACGAAGCATCCACACAAGCGATGCGCTGTCTGTCGAGTACTCGTATTCGCCGGGTAGGCCGTATGCCGGCTGGATCGTCAGAGAGAGCGGGATGGTTGCTGTGCCTGACTTGATCTGACCGGAGGATTGAGTGATGAGGTTGACTCGCATGCACGGATGATCCCACCCGTTTTCATGACCCTCAATGCCTCGAATAGGTCATCAGCGTGACACAACTTGGGGAGACAGTTCGTGCTAGTCCTCTGGTTGCCTAGTCGCGGTCGACAGCAATCTCAACTTTTCAGAGCGTCCCTCCCAGGGTCGCATCCTCAGAAAGTTAATTTGAGTGCGAGTTGCACCAGGCGCGGGTTGTTCACGGTTGAGTTTACGGCGCCGAAGCCGACCGCGCTGATGTCGTTGATCGGCGAACCGAACTGTGTGTGGTTGAAAAGGTTAAAGAACTCGGCGCGGAAATTCAAACCCATCTCCCTGGGCAGAGCAAACTGCTTGATGACGGAGAAGTCGGTGTTGACGAAGTCAGGTCCGCTGACCGGGACGCGAGCGGCATCTCCCAACTCGCCGGCGGGGGCCGCGACAAAACAGGATGCGTTGATCCACTGCAGCTTGCTGTGGTCCGCACTGGTGGGGCTGCAACCGGAAACCTGGTTGGGCCGGTTCCAGTTGTTGTCATTGCCGCCGTTGCTGAAGGCGGCGCCGGACTGGTTACTGGTGTTGATTAACGGAACAGGAAATCCTGAAGATATCCTCTCGATGAGCGTCAATTGGTAGCCGCCGAGCAGAGTGTTGGTTACATTATTCCAGTCGCTGCCGAACTGCTTGCCGCGGCCGAAGGGGAGATCGTAGATCACGCTGCCGGTGAAGCTGTTGGCGAGATTGATCTGCGACAGAGACCAGTCAAGGTGACGCCAGTTGGGAAGCGGGAAATACGGGGCGCTCAGCTCCGATCCCAGGCCGTCGGACAATCCGTTGTCGAAGGTATGAGACCAGGTATAGGCAAATAGCGCGTAGAGCCCGTGCTTCGGCGTTTTGGTTTCTGCTTTCACCTGCAGCGAGTCATAGCTGGTGTCACCCACGTCACCGAAGAGGTCGATGGCATTGAAGTCGGGCACGTTGTAGGCCGGTACATAAGGCGCGCCATTGGGCAGGCATCCGAGAGTGTAGCCCGAAACCGTCCCGCACGCGGACGGACTTCCGGTGTTGAGGTCATTGCCAGCTACCAGGATATGATTGCCGCGCGAGCCGGCATAGCCGGTGGTGAGCACAACGCCGCCGGGCAGCTGCCGCTCGATGTTCAGGTTATATTGGCGGACCCTGCCCAGCTTAAAGTCGGTGGGCTGGCTATAAAACGTCCCCTGAAAACTCGCCGCGGTGGGCGGCGTAGGAATCAGCGCAAATCCGCCGGAAACACTCGCAGGGCTGACAGTGGCGCCCGCGTTCGCGGGGAGTGTGGAGCAGTACGAGGGTACATACGGGGCTGAATTTGAGGAGGTGGCGTAGGTGGGGCAGGCGGGGGCGAACGTGGGGAAGTTGTCGGACTCGCCCAGGAACGGCGGGTTCTGCCAAAGACCCTGCGCGCCCTGGCTCCAGGCCGAGTCATGGAAGAGAGCGAAGCCGGCGCGGAGTACGGTCTTCTCGCTGCCGAAGACCTTCCATGTTGCGCCAATGCGCGGTTCAAGAGCCGTCCAATCCATGTTGACGCCTGCCGACGAGCTAACGCCGTTCTGATTGGCGACGAGCAATTGGCCGGTAGAAGGAATGTAGTTGGCCAGGCGGCCGCGAGCCTCTGTGATCGGGGTGGTCATATCCCAGGCCAGGCCAAGGTTGAGGGTGAGCGACGGTGAGACGCGCCAGTTATCCTCGCCAAAGGGACGGTAGATTTTCCAGCGGCGCCCGGTGACCGGGCCTTCGTAGGTCTGATCGTGAATGGCGCCGCCGGTGAGGCCGAGCAGAAAATCGGCCTCCGGATTGCCGGTATAGGTAAACCCGGTTTCGCCAACCAGCCAGAAGCCATCCTGAAAGGCCTCGGTGCCGACGTTCATCTGATTGGCGCGGAAGTCGAGCCCGACGTGAATGTCATGTTTGCCACGGATCACATCGAGTGAGTCGCGGAAGGAGAAGATATTGGTTCCACCCTGGAACGGGGAGTATCCGCGATCTCCGAGCGCCCAGTAGTTTTGTGAAAACTCCGTAGAGACCAGACCGCAGCTATATGCGCCGGGAAGACAGGTGGTGCCGCTGGGACATCCGAGATTGGCACCAGGAATGCCGAGCATCGCGGATATGCAGCTTCCGGTGCCCTGCGAACTGATGTAGTCGAAGATGCGGTTATAACCGAATGCGGCTTCATTGAGGACGGTGGGCGAAAATACGTGGGTTTCGCCGATCGCCACGTTGCGCGCGTGGTTGATGATGCGCTGGTTGCTGCCGAAGGCGTTGGCTTCGGCAAATCCCGGTGAGCCGCCGGGCACGAAAGAGAAGGCCTGATCGTAGCTGAAGCGACCGAAGGCATTGTCCTTCTGGGTGATCGTGTAGTCGAGGCGGGTATCGAACTTCGTTTCGTCCAGTTCGCGCACCGGCTCATTGACGTAGTTGTAGCCGGAGCTGGCGTTGTTCGCGTTCGGCGCGGGATAGAGGTTGATCATGGCCTGCCCGATGGGGTTGATCAGGCCCGATGGAATTTTGCTGCAGGGAGTTCCCTGGCCCTGGCTACCGTCGGCATTGGCAGACAGGGGATTTCCGTTGCCATCGCACTGGAAATAGGGGTTCGCAGCACCGTACATATTGGGGTTGACGATGGCCTGGCCGGAGATGGCATTGCCAAATGGGTCAGAGGTGAAATCGCCGCTGCGCATGGCCAGCGACGGCACCAGCCCGGTGAAGGCGATGCCGTGGCGTTGATCTTTCTGTTCGCCATCGACGAAGAAGAAGAGCTTGTTCTTGAGAATGGGTCCGCCGATGGCGCCGCCGAACTGGTTCAGGTTGAACTTTTCGACGGAGGTGGCGAAGTAACTCTTGGCGTCGAGATCGGTGTTCCGCACAAATTCGTAGAGAGTACCGTGAAAATCGTTGGTCCCGGACTTTGTCGTGACCAGCACGGTGGGCCCGGCCCGGGTGCCGAATTCGGCAGAGTAGGTGTAAGTGAGAACCTTGAATTCCTGGATATCGTCGATCGAGGAAAAGATGGCAATGCCGCCGGCGGTGAGCTCGTTATTGTCCACGCCATCCAGCAGCCAGTCCGTGCTGTTGGGGCGGGAGCCGCCTA